>JGI24158J21664_10002111_pt1 | contig 23681 bp, 16 predicted proteins | sample Ectturendosymbi3_FD_21664 | JGI IMG/M metagenome (IMG submission 21664) | reverse complement strand
TTTTTGGTTGGGGGTTGTGGATTTTTTGTGACTGACGTCATAAGTGAAGTAGTTTTGGGGTCATTTTGGCTCATGTTGCCTGGCCTAGGGCCCAACTTCTTGGACAAAGTGTTTCGCTGAAGTTGTCATTGGAAACTAGACTCGAGTCCGAGTGTTTTGAGCCTTTGATCGACTTTCTAGCATTTCTGGTTCAAAAGTTATGATCTAAAATAAACAAATTAATTAATCATCTAATTAGTAAAATATTTTTACTAACTTACATCATAACTTTTGAACCCGAAACCCCAGCAGGTCATCCAAAGTATCAAAAGACTCGGATTGTAGCCTAGCTTCCAGTAAAAACTTTAGCGAAATACTACTACCTAACGGTTGGCACCCAGGGCCAGGCAAAGTGGGCCAAGGTGGCCTAAAAGTCCTCCACTTATGATGTCACTCACAAAAAACCCGCACCCCCTAAGCAAAAATTTTTTTTTTCGAGTGCAGACTAGAAGACTTGCCGCTTCTTTTGAGACTTTTACCGGGTCTGTAGAGCATACCGGACCGGAGAAATTCCCACGCAAAGCCATGTGCGTTTAGGCATTTTTTTTCGAAAATCCCCGAAACCAGCCTGACGCCAAAGAGTTAAGGTGATCTTCACTTTTGTTGCTTTCCCTACCACATTTTACACATAAATTAACCATTTTGTTTTTTCTTTGAATAAAATTTCTTAATTTGGTAAATGTTCGGACACTAATAAATCTATAATATTTTTTATAAGGAAGTTCTGCGAAGAAAAAAGCTTAACTCGGTGATGGGTGTACCTACAAAACTTCGTTTTTTATTTTTGTGAATATTTTTATGTTGTGAAATAAATGTTTAGTAACAAAGTTTTTGTTTCAAATGAAGAGGAATGTTAGGATACTGACAACTGTTATTTTAGTGGTCTTCAGAATGTAAGTAATAGTTTTTGTGTAGGTGACTGATGTGGATAAAATAAAGCAACAGCTGGTGCAGCAACAAAAAGAACTGCTTGAACTGCAACAAAAGAAGCTGATGCTTGAATTGGAACAAACTAAACAGCAGTTGGAAGCAAAACAAAAAGAAATTAGTCATACTGCTAAGAAACAGGTTGAAACCTTCATTCAGTTTTTTGTACTTATGTCAATTGGTAGCTCATTTGCTTAATTTTGCAAAACATTTGTTTAACATACTGTACTTATCTTGCTCTAAGTGTAAGCCTAAAGCTCCATGCAATAGAGCTGAACCTGGTTTGCTTCGCACAAGATTTGATTTACTTGGTACCTAAATTATTTGTTAAATATAAAAAAATCCATTGAATTACTGTATGGTTAATGTACAAAGCATCATGTATTGCTTGGAGAAATCTCCATTTTGTAATAAAGTTTTCAAGTTGCTAATTAAAGGAAACAATTGTACCGCTGGTTTTCAAACGTTTTATACTGGTTGTGAACATTGTTAACTTTTATATGGATACTGGCTTGATACTTTGTCTTCAGAGAAGGTTGTGTAAATCCAATATTTCCCAACAAGATTTTCCAAATAATCTGTATAGTCCAGCATTGTTCTACCTTGTGACATTGACTTGACGTTTGTTTTCAGGTGCCCCCAACAAAAGACCCTCGACTAAAACCCTCCAGTATCAAAGTTGGACCTGGTAAGCAAAATCTTGACCCTTGTAATTTTTGCTTATGTCATCATGTGAGTGAATGTTTAAGAGCAGTTAATTCATGTTTTTCTTGGTTGGACAGTTTGTACTGAATGAACTACTGCAATGACATGTCATGTCAACTGAAATAAAGTCTGTTCTGCCATGCTAAAAAATTTGGCAATGAGTTGAGGCATTCCAGTTCCCCACCTTATAGCAGAAAAATGTTCTTAAAGTGTTACTGCTGAAATGTTTCAGAGGGGCTAAAGTGCACTATATGGTTTGGCTATAAACACAAAGACACAAAAAGCGTGCGAATCATTGGTAGTCATTGGCTTCTTTCATGTGCTTTAACATAGGTGTTTAAAGCTGTGTTCTTTATATGATTTTAAATTCAATCACAATATCTTTTTTACTTACACCTTGTCTGTGATTTCACTGTGACATTGTGTATTTATGTGCTACTTTCGTGATAAAATCCTTTATAAATTGATCCTTACTGTTTTATTCAGTTCCAACTAGATTTTTTCACCCTAAATTTTTAATTCCATTTGTCTTTATTTTTATGGTTACACCACCACATTCCTTGTGGAAATTGCTTTAAAGTCTTGCTTCTCAGTTCAAAACTTGAAATTTTGTTACGAACTTTCTGTTTGTTAAGAATTGTGTTTAGTTTTTTTGTGAACATTCTGACTTCCCATGTGACTATCAAAAATATGCATTCACTTTTTGAGAATGCCAGCTTGAGCATACAGTGAAAGAAGGCCAGTGCTAGGACAGTGCTTATTTTTCTTTTAATGTGTGATTGATTTTTGCGAAATGGAAATTGAGTTAAGTTGCACATTGCTGAATCAGTTTGTGCATCCAACTGTATAAATTGATGTTTCCTTCCAAAAGTTTTCTCTTAGTTGAAAACTGTACATGTACAAATACCTGAAATAAAGTTATTTATGCAGTAACAATGTTTTCTGATTTTTTGTGGCTTTGCCAGCAGTATTAGAAAATAATTGAAAATGTGATGATGAAGTTGTGAATGAAATGAAGGTTTGCATTATTAGTAAAATTTAAAAAGCTCTGTCATGTAGTGTTATGATGCCTGAAGTTGACCATGAGTTTGAATTACAATGTCCGCAATGCTCAGGCTTACCTAGCAAAGTTATAGTGTGAATTTTAATTCCAATCCATTTAGGCCATCAATGTTTTTCTGTGAAATTATATTAGCGTGGTTCTCATAATTTATATGTGATTGAAACTTCTATTTTTCAGGTCAGCTTCAAATAACCATATCTCATGATCAAGCAGCAGTTAAGGTAAGATTCACTATGTTGATTTTCTTAAGCCTAGTTTAAGCTGTTAGCTTGTACATCACTAAGTATGCTTAATCACGCAGGAACTAAAAACCTTTTTTCTAGATTTGTTTTTGAAATAAAAAATTGGCAAATTATCTTGGTGCACTATAGGACAGAATTGTTGAAAAGTGTATTTCAAACTTTACTGCATTTTAACTCTACAAAACCTTGGCATACAATTGAACAGTGTTACTGTGTGTAATCTTGTGAAAGAGCAGAAATATCTGTTTTTCTGACACCAGCTTTCTAAAAATAATGCAGAGCTAGATGAAATTTGGAAACTGATGAAGATTAAGAATTATTAGTGCAGCGCAGGGGTGCATCCAGGGTGTCTGTTTGGCTGTCACGACAGGCCCCTTTGTACCGCAGGTACTTAGCATAAAAGCCAATAAAATAACAAACGCTGTCACTGCAGGTCTCTAATGCAGACAGGCAACAGCATTTCCCCTTTGCATAGTTCCATTACAAAACAACAACGTCCCTGCTTTGTCTGAATAGCGACTGCTCAAAAACATGAAACAATCCACGTTTTGGACAGTCTGCCTCGGTGGGCACTCAGAGATGTTCGCTTACAGCAGAGGACCACACCTTCCAATGGAAAAAGAAGCAAGTCCGTGGTAAAAGTAGCAAGTCTCCTTTCAAGTTAGCCTCAATATAAGTTGTGCTTCCCCAGGCCACTGAAAACGACTAATTGCCCACCCTCTGCTTTAAATTGATATTGCATCGAATGCTTGTGTTTCGGGATTTCCTACTCTGGCAATGCAAGCGAAGCTGTGAGAAGCTCGTACACTGCCATGCACACGCAGAGCTGTTTTGTAGTATTTTGCTTCTTGTCAAGAGGACAGTCTCCAATCGCGAGTGTTTTGTTTTGCAGTTTTGGNCTNAATTTTATTTGCTGTTTGCACCTACTAGATTATGACAAAATTCAATAAGTGTGGACCTTCCTTGGGGTCACGCCAAGTAACGCGTGTTCGTTTCTACTGAAGCTATATTTTTACAAGGAATTTCTCATATTGAAATGTGCGACACCTAACCTGAGAAAATGTCGTCACATTATCTGAACAAAATATCAGTCAAGCGTTATATATCGAAAATAGCCTTTTGAGAATTGAGCAGTTGACGATGTTGTTTGCTGCGCAAGGAGTCTTATATTTATTTTGAGTGATTCACTTTTACATGACAATGTAAAGCCATCAGAACAATTGCAGCTCAATCGTTCTTCTCTGCAGTGATTTCGCCAGGCCTGTAAACAGCTTGAGACACCAGGCAGGAGTGGCGAAGGGTTTTCTGAGTGGGCCCAAATTTTTTGAACTATGTCCAATGGTTTCAAATAATGTCCAACACATTTTTCCAGGTGGGGAGAAAACTTTTCTAGGGAGCGAAGCCCCCTGCGTCCCCCTGGTTACGGGCCTTGATTTTGCAAGTGTAGTTATAATACCGCCATCTTGATAAACAGCGCTGCACAGACAGAGTTGTGCAGCTGATTGCCAGTATCGATTTTGTAAGTGTATGTACGTATGAATAAACAGCTCAGCTCTCATTGTTGTTTGGCTGACATTTGATGATGTTTGACAAGCTAAGTATCTTTTCAGCACCATATTCGTAGGAACAAACAGCGCTTGTGATGTAATGAATACGCTGCAACCAAAATAAGTGATAACTTGAAAATCTTTCCTTGTGTGCTTTGACAATAAGATCAGTACCACTATCTATTCTGAATAATTAGTTGCGCTAGGCTACTAGCCAAGTTTGATTAGATTTTATGTAGAGCTCGATTGATAAGGCATTTTTGGGCCGATATCGATGGTTTTATTTTTCATTGCTGATAACCGATGATGATATTTTGCAACACTCAAACCACAGTTGAAAGACAATACTTCAGTGCGGTGAAGAAGTGTATAACTTGGAATTCTGCGGAAACCTGGGTCACTGAGATAGTCAATCACCATGGCACATAGCATAGGTGCAGGAGCAGGGAAATTTTGGGGGTGCGAATGATTTTTGCCCAGATTTCCCCAAAAAAAAGAAGGGCTGCATTTCATTTTGGGTGCATTTTTTTCAAATCAAAGCATATCAAGCGCCATTTTTACCCAAATTTCTCCCTAACTTGCCTGAAAAAAAAAACTACAAAAAAATTACCTCCAAAAATGCGTCTACACTTTAATTTTGGATGCCATTTTATTTTAAACCAAAGCACATCAAGCGATTTTGCAAAGGTTTTCATCCATTTTGCCTAGATTTTAAGGGATTTTGCCTGGATTTTCACCAAATCAAAACTTTTGGGGTAAGCTTGCACCCTTGCCTCCAACATCACTGGCACATAGGCAACCCTGATTTGTTTGCAGGCAGGCATGTGCTTACCACACAAAAACCTGTGAGCGAATGTTACATCATAGACCTGTTCATTGGCACAATTGTGGAGTGATCTGAAAATATTGCGCCAAATTTAATGCAAGTGGAGGGCTGCGCATAGTAAAGAAGAGTACAGAGAATTTGCGTTATTTAATCAGAGACGAAGTAGCAACTTAGGTTTCTGAACACTCTGTGCAGAAAACTAGTGTAGCGACTTTTATGAGCAAATATTGCTGATATGCTGTATATTGGCAGAATTTTGCCGATATGATACTTTGGCAGCATCGCAAAATTCATCGGTAGATTTCTAGTGTTAAAAGAAAATGTGGTTTTATGCTGAAAAGTGATATCAAAAGCTGCCCTTCCCTGACAGACCCCCTTTTTCCAGGCTAGATGCGCCACTGGTGCAGCGTATCCCTTTTCTTGATCGTGGGACATAAATTTTATTATTTGAAAAACGGAACTCTTGTTTACATGGTGGAAACCTATGTGACAACTGGCTTGGCCTAAACAAACTTTTAAAGAACGTGGCATCGTGGAAGGGAAAATAAGGATGAAAAGAAAAGTAACAGAATAAATGAACCCCAGCATCCATAGAATGCAAGTCTCCCTAAGTGTACAATCTCCTATCATTAATCCTTGAAAGGTGATCAATCATGATAGAACCACATGGTCATGCCATACCTTACAGAACTCTTAAACCCCATATTAGAGTTAGACTAAATCCCTGGGTAGGATATTCTTAAGCTATCTACCTCCAGGTTCATTTGTTGTCCTGATGTTACGTTTTTATACCTTGTTTTGCATGTACATTTGCACAAGTTTCATGTTTTTGCAACTTGTCCAGTAGAAACAATGTTCAATACAAGATATACACTTATAGGTCTCTGCAGCTTATAGTGACAAAGTGACTCTAACCTTTAGAGCAGTGGTTCTCAAAGTGGTTGATATCAACACCCAGGGTCAACTGGACCACCCAAGGGGTCAATAAACAGTCACAGGGTCAAATGGGGGCCACTGAATGGCCTGGGGGTCAATGAATAACTGCTGGGGTCTACTGGAGCAGTGAAGCCTCCGATTCAAAATTATTGTTAATCGGAAAGGAATGCAAATGGCGTTTCTCAACAAGTCAAACAAAATTGAGAGGGCTGATCAAATCTCAGCTATAATAGTTCAAAAGTATATTCGATTCGAATAGTTTTTTATTAAATCATCCATTGTGATGACATTATGAAAACTGTTCTGTTTGTTACATCACAAGCATGTAACCCTTCAGCATTTGGACAGATGAACGTGTACCCCTAAAATTTCTTATGACAATATTTTATCATGATTAATCATAGATATATTCAACAATAAGCATATAACGGGTTTTGAAAATAATATTCACTAACATATGTATAAATATTTGGAAATAAAAGATATGTAAATATATATTTCTCTTCTATTGCTAACCCTAAATGTACCCCTTCAGATAGACAAATGTACCCCTAGGGGTACATGTGCCCCAGGTTGGGAACCTCTGGTGTAGATAGTTTATACAGGTATAAATTACAGGTCTGTTATGTAAGTTGGCAAATTAGTTTCCACACCAGGAGGAGACTTGTCATACAGTGGATGCAGAGTAGAGCATGACTGCTCTTTTGTGTTAATAATATAGCGTTTGGATCATGTTCAGACTTTGAAAGGTTGTTGCAGTTTTAAACTTTTTAAGAGATTCTGCAATTTCAGTTCTTGAAGCATGTGAGATTAATAAAAATGCTTTCATTGTTGTAAATGTTATACAAAGTTGTAACTTTTAGGCAGAAAATACCATCTAAAAACATGAGTAATTGCAACAGAAAGTTGCTCAGTGCGGTACCTGTATATCTGAGATCTTTCCCAGCTTAGGTGTTGTTAGCTAAAATTCACTTGGCTGGTTTACATTTTTGCCTTGCAAAATATTTATGTACTGAGCAGTGTGGAGACAATCAGAAAGAAATCTAATGTTGAATGAAAGAAAATCGCGCAACTGTGAATTCTGATTATTACGCCAGATATCAGGCAACTAAGGAGGTTTTTACATACTTCAGTGATCACATCATTTGTTAATCTAGATTAATACCACATGTTTTCAAATACCAATCATGCCCCACAAAATTTCCGGAACTTACTGCAATCAGAATTGCGTTGTGTTGACTGATCATCCTTGCAGACGCAGTTCTTTCTGAAAGGATGGCTATGAACAACACCTGCGTTGTGTTGTTTCCAGCACACCAAGAAATCTACCGCTGCACTGACTCCAGAAATTTTGTTGTTTTTGGTACATAGAAATACGTTGGTCTAACTGCACATATGTTCTTGCTGGTCATAAGCTCTATTGGCAACTTCATTAATAATGGCATAAGCTATACTCCAGATTTTGATGTACTGATCAAAACGTGGAATCATGTCATAGCAAACTAACTGTGAAGTACACTGCGTTCCTAAATGTCTTTTTATTTAATTCAAAGTGATGTGTTAATCTATGAACGTAATCCACTGTCCCGAAAACGTCAAACCGGATAAGAAACATAGTTTCATACACTTCTTTGGATTAAATGAGTTCTAAATGTACTAAGCATATTATTCCTCCTCAAACCAATGGACTACATACAGTCCTAGTGACATGGATTTACAGTCACCAGTCAACATTAAGGTTATTCTTTGAAGCAAGTTATATCAGACATGGTTTAAAACAGGTGCGAAAATTTTAAAATTGTTCTAAGCAAGAAATTATTTGTAACAATTTGCATGTAGCCATCCAGGCTTTTAGCCTTTTACAACGAGTGTTTTTACACAAGTTCATCCACAGTACAATTTAATCTAGTTTCACGCTGTAAGCAACTTTACGATTGTGTTTACATTACATTGCAAAATTTCCTTAAGTTCAGTGTTGTTGAACTTATCCACTGACTATAATATTAGAAAAATGTTGATCTTCTATAAACGCAAGTCCTGTAAGCCTAATTTCGGTACGTTACGGCAAGCAGTACCTTCCTGGGTATTAATTATTCTTCAGGCTGCGACCAACCAAAAAAATCTCGGACCGAAAGATCCTCGTTTGCAGAGAAATGATGCTATAAAGGTAGGTTATTAATAAAACTTCCACGGTCTGTGATAGAAGTCGTATGTAACAGTTCGCAGCTGCGTTTGGACTGTTATTTAACTGCTCAAACGTATGTTGTTAAGGAGTGAAATGGTTAAAGCTAGTGCGTTGCATCTGGCTGTTCCTTGAATATTTTAATGTATCAGTCAACAGTATTGGAATTTTAGGAATTGCTACGTCTTTTCGTTTGTGTGTTTTTTTACGTAAAACCATATTTTCACATATTTCGTGCTGACCTGCAGGCTTCCACGAAATCTTCGTCCAGCTCAGCAAAATCTGTGCCGTCTTCAGAGACAAAATCTGCGCCATCTCTCCCACTCGCGAAAAAGGCAAAAAGTATTGATGCGCAGAAGGTAAAAGAAGGAACTGCAAAGGGCAAGAATATTTCTCAAGTCACTGCAAGTCCCCCATTTAAAAGCAAAGGAAACAAAAAAAAGCAGGCTGCTGTGAGTATTGCTGTTCAGTCCTGATTTTGTAGTTTCGTTTCGCTTACATCTTAATTCGTATTACGAACAGAATCAGGAGGAGCACGACGAAATGTTCGATCACGACAAACGGAAGAAGCGACCTTTCAAAAATAAGTCGCGTTCATCCCCCACACCACCTCCTAAGGTCGCTCGCAACATGACATCTACTACGTAAGTATAGGCTGCTGTAGATAATTAAAAAATGGAACACTAAACTCTTAGCTGTCCTTGCTGCAATTCAAACACCTTGCTTGTTTATTTGTTTTGCAGCAGAGATGTTAAAATCGTGGTCATTCTCTCCGCTTGCAATTGCATGCTGCTTGCACTCGATCCACTAGTATCGCAGCGGCATCTAATACAGCCTCTGCCAGTAAAGCATCTGTTTAAACAATATCAACGTGCGCTGCATAGTTATCACACAACATTGATGAATATTCCAATTATTTACCTGGATATCATTTTGTTGACTGATGGAAAATTTTCGTCATGGCTCAGCTGTCTTTCGCGACCTAAACTTGCGTTTGTGTTCAGAATTTGTTGCGGAGTAACAGTCAAGATTTGCACTTGTGCTCGCAAGGCTGACATTTGTTTTCAGACTGCCACCAGCTGCTGCTTCGGAAACTGCTGCCAAGCGTTCACATAGAAGCGCTCAGGACAAGCAAGCGACGAGGTCTCAAATCTTGAAAGACGAACACTTCCGACTTTCTGACTCACCCAGGTTAGACGCGTCTTTCTATGCACTGCAAAAATTCAAATGCCCTTTCCGAATGACTAACATTACCAGGAAGCAGTAAGAAGAATGGTTGCAAGCACTTCACCTTTTTGCTTCAGGTCAAGTGAAAGTTCTGCCTCTCCTAGATTTTCCCCTGAACCGGACACTGACGATACGTCGCAGAGCACAGATTGGACTCCTCCTGTTAAACGCAGTCGTCTTGTGGGAGGTCAGATTTTACAAGTTCATTACCAAAGTCACTTGCGATGGGTTGATGTAACCTTCATTGTTGTCTCCAGGGGTTCAAAGACTCAGAAGCATAGATCCCGATGTAGAAATACCAAAGGAACTAACCTTGGGTCATCAAAACGAAATTCTTCGCCAGGTTTGTTTTTGAGAAACCTTAGCGAGCGTGCGCCATTACCTGCTTTTAGTATCTACACTCGATTTCATGTTTTTTGATCTAGGCGGATGTGCAGTTTCGCAATGGACAGCTCACGCATGAACAGTATCAAGAACTTTTGAAACAACTTCATCAATTGTTTGAACTGCAGCGGAACCGGAAAATCCAAGAGTCGAAAGGTATAGACAAAAGAAGCCACGCTTGAGTTGCTTGAAAGGCAATGCGGTGTTGCGGATCGTTAAACCTCAGCCACAGAAGACAAAGCTTTTTTTTTTTAAATAAAGCAAGTTGTTTGTGATGTATGCAGTGAAATGGTGATGTACAATGTGAACGGTTAAATGACAATGTATCGTTGTTAAAATATATCGTTGCTCTCCTCATCGGATGCTAGGATCTGGTAAACCTTCTGTAAAAAGAAACCAGTCAATTCTAAGAAAGCTTGACTTGTAACGGCATTGTTTTAGGCGATTGCAGTTGATTTGGATTGCGGTGGGCACCCGGCCTAACCGCTTGTGTTGGAGTTATTGTGTAATTGCACTAAGTTGATGTCTTGTTTTTTCTGGATAAAAGGTAATTAGCTAGTTTTTCTGTTAGTGATCACCTTCCAGGTCACTTTAGTCGCATTTCTTGTGAATGCCTAGTCAAGCTAAACCTTGACATCATCAATTCCTAACAAATCTGACGTTTCATCCACATTTATTGATCACTCAGGCATCCCGGCAGCAGATCCGCGGATCTCTCGCAATCGCGACGAAAACTCTCCATTCGCAAGTGCGCACCGAAGGCCGCATCGTCCCGAAAGTTCGAAACCTTTTCATGACGAGCTTCGCCCTCCTTTGCAAACAAATGAGCCAAACTCTCGGCCGCTGGAACGTCCTGAAAAACTGCATAGCCGGCCTTCGCATAGACGTCCGTTTCGCCAAGATGGCCAATTGAAGCTCCCCCCTAATCGCGAAACTGTGATACCGCAAGCGCCTCACAAAGGCCTCCCGCGGCCATCTGTTACGGTTGGTTCAAAAGATCCTCGTCGTCCTTTGCCCAGAAATTCTACCGTGCCGAAACTTGACGACTCTCGTGTTCAAAATGATCCGAGGCTGCGGCGCAGGTCTTGCTCGCCGCCGCACCACGTCGTTGATTTATCCCCTCCTGATTTTATGCGAGAAAGATTTCCCAAAGAAAGTGCAAACACGCGACAAACCAACCTTCGCAAGTACGCTCTCGGTGACCGGAAAGACTTGGCTGGTTCTGCATCTGTGCCGCCGCCAGGTGCGAAACCCGCTCCACCGGTTGTCAGTTCGGCAGCCGGTTTCAAACATCCTGATTCCGCTGCACTGGGCAAAGTGAATCTTGAAGAACCGGAGGACTACATTATTGCAAGCATGCCTCCGGGCGAGGTCGAAGAGACGCCGACCTTTGAAGAACCGGAAGATTACATTATCGCCAATATCAAGGAAAAAAGCACGAAAACCCCTTGCGAAGAACCTGAAGACTATATCATCGCCAATATGCCGTCGGATTCAGAAGCTTATCATAAGCATGCTGAAAAACTGAAAATCGATGGCGACTCGGAAAAGATATATCGCGGTCACTTGAAGAAAATCAAGACGTCGATGTACACGAAGGAATTGAATGCTGCAAGACAAAGTAGCAATAAAAAAAGTGACTCATCAGAAGCACCTGACTCAGGCACTGCCGCTTCTGGTAATGATTGCGTCGTGATTGCTGACACTAAACCTGATGATGGTTTGAAATCACCGCCGTTGCCTCTGAAAAAGCGAAAATACATGAACAAAGCCAAGGAAATGCCGGAAGACAAACAGCAAAGCGCTGAGCAGAAAACTGATGCTGAAGCCTCGGCAGGCAACACGAAATCCAACGAGAACAAAGCGCCCAAGCCAAGTGCATTGCAGCATGGAGGAAGTGCTGCCGCTGACGCAAAAAGTTCCTCCAAGCCAGACTCAAAAAAATCCAAAACGTTTTCAGAAAGCGAAAAGCGCTTGAAGAAAGCGAATCGCGAGCAAACCATTCGAAAACCGGTTAATCGAACCTCTCCCAAGAGGCATGACCCTAACAGTGACCCCGATTCGCTCATATACGTCATCGACGAGGAAGAACACGGTGGACCAGTACCCCCCCACTCTCCTCCGAGATTCAGGCCTGGAGCTGAAAGGGCAGTGAGAAGAGGAAGGATGCGACCTTTGCAGCGCGGTGGTAGAATGCGCAGGTAAAGGCAATTTTTGTGTATTACTCAACTGTAACCCCTGAGAAGTTGGATGTGTGCTGTGCTTGTTTTGTTGTCCCCCGATAAGTTGAATTGACGCTTGACACACCTTTTCCTTATGTGACGCGTAAAAAACTTCCTTGTGGCATTTTAGAGAACTGGCGGAGGAAGAAGCTCGAATAAGAAGAATGTTGGAGGACGAAAGAAAGACCTTAGAGTGGGAGGAATCGCTGCAGCGCCAATTGGAAATGGAAGAGCGCAGAAGCAAAGAAAGGTGCGCTCATAACGTTTCACCGCTAGCTGATAATAATTTTGCCAACGCAGCAGTTGGATTGGTAGATTTGCTTTTGGTGTGCGTGTGGTTGAATGAACGGTCGCTGCTCCAACGTGATGCTGTTGCGTAGTAGGCCTACACTGACGCAGAGAAATTTCTGAATTTGTATCAGCCCTGACCACAAAAAGAGGATTTCTTTACTAAGCAGTAAATCTCTTTAAATTGTTTCGTGGCAGGTGGTGACTTCACAACCTACGCTTTTACTGTCAAAAAAATTTTAGTTCATGGTCTGTGAAGACCTTATGCTTTTGCTGCATTCATGAGATCGTAAAAACTAGCTTAACCCAGCGGTTGATCATTTTTCAGTTGCATCAATGTCAAGATTTCTTTTCAGTGTTTGTGATACTTACGAATAAAGCAGGCCAAAACGCCTTCATTAGATGTTGCATTATGATGCCAAATTGAACATCCATTCATGAACGTGCAGAAAACCCGTATTTTATATAATTTTAGCACGCATGACTGCTGCTGTGTTTCAAAAATGATCATAAAAATTTCAAATGTTCATTGGTCAAAATCAATTTTTTGCTTCAGTACTGCCTAAAAAAAGCAAAGTCTTTTCACGTTTGTGCCATCCTAACTTGTTTCAAAGTTTAAGATTCGTTAAGACCTCGGCCTTCTAGAGTAGGTTGCTGCAATTGTTAAACCCCAAAGCTAGAGGAATGAGACACGTTAAAATTGAGTGTATTGTAGGCAAGCTGTGCTGCTGTATCTTACCGGTAACACGCAATGTCAGTAAAATGCGTGTTCAACGTTGTTGCTTGTCCGAACAGTTTTTCGGGTTGTATGAGTTGTTGACTATTTCATTTGTACAGACTGGGAAGGCCTTTCGACCGGCGTGGTAGAGGACGAGGGCCTCCGCCACATGATAGGTGGGGCTCGCCCGAACGGGCTTTTGGCGAGTTCGGCCCACCGCCGGACATTGCTCGCGGTCGGATTCCGGGTAGGCCGTTGCCCCCACATCCCGACAGGCACGGACCCGAGCCCCATTTTCCTCCACCCCTCGAACGCGGTCGAATGAGAAGGGTAAGCGCAATGTGAACTCGGAGGTGTTTGTTGTCTTATGCCATTTATTCCCTTCCGTGAAAAAACTCTACGATTTACGGCAGGAAATGAGGATGCAGCCGATGTTTAGAGGCTTGTCGCCGCCACCGCCGCTTCCTCCGCCGCCAGACATGATGGATCGCCGAAGACCCCGTTCTCCGCCCGATCGCAGGTTACCTCCGAGACACGAAATGCACCCGTTTGATATTCGGGATGAGAGGTGGGACGTTCCAAGGAGGCCACCGCCAGGTGAGCAGAACTTTGCAGCATTCGTTCTTTAATTAGCCCCTGCGACACCATGCTACCTGCTATGCTGCATACTGCTTGATGAGCCATTCCCTCTGTACAGTTGTGTCAGGAAACCGCTTGCATGCTTTTTTTGCTTGAAATATATAAAAGAACTAACGAAATATCTGTAGCACGTGCGTAACATGTTAAGAAACACCTGAGGACAAAATGGAGAATTGAAGTTGAATACGTATTATATAAAAAGCACAAACATGTCTTGCTTGTCGCTGCTTTGCTGCTTAATACTAATGTGTATGATGGAATTCGCTACAACGCATTAGCAGTGATTTACTACAAATTAATGTTTGCTGAAGACGTGCTTTTGTCACATTTAGTCTGTTAACTTCCAATGTCGAAACTTCAAGAATCACCATGAAAGATATACCTATGGAAAAAAGTGCTTACACAACAGAGCTGTCAAGAAAATCCAAGATTTCGTTTTTTTGGCCTGGGGTGAGGAATTTTGAAATCGAGTTTACCTGGTTTCTTAAAGGTACTTTTTTACAGGAGGCGACTTACGTGATATTCGTGACCCGCCGCCATACATTCGAAATGAAGAACGACTTCCTCCTCCAGAGATGCGTTCGAAAGATGCGGTAGGTAGCAATGTGAGGCATGATAGGGGTTGGAGGTGTAGGAGCCTGGTCAGTGAGTTGCTCTAGCATTCAGAAACAAGTCAGTTGTCTGGATCACGAGATGCAGAGGTTACTATTTGGTTTAATGGCCAGCCTTTCGGCCCTAGCTAGCGGTTGCATCGTGTCGTCCTGCAAAGCGCTGATATTTTGTGAAGCCCATCAAAATCCTTGTGCGAAAACAACATCTGCTGATTTAGAAGTTAGGCCAGTCTAAATTTGATTGGCATTGTTGCGTAGTACCAAGTTGTCACGATTTATGTGTTCGAAGGTAAACTTATTTATTTTGCGTCTTCACTATTGCAGCTTCCTCAAGATCCTTCACTTCCGCCAGCTCTAACGCCAAAACAAGCGCAGCCTGTAATGAAGCAAGTCAATGTGGACAAGTTGTTAAGCGAGTTGGTCACTATGGGAATATTACCGGAAGTCAAGAAAGAGCCTAAGAAGGCTGAACCACCGGCAGCTTCGTCTCCTGAAAGCTCACAAAGCCCCCAGCAACCAGCTTCTGTTCTCCCTAGTTCGCCATCACAACCCGTGAGTTATAGTTGTGCATACATTTTTGTCACCACGGATATAGTCTGCCATCACAAACAAACTCGCATTTAAAACGGAAAATGTAAAACTGTTTAAACACCACATTGTAATTTTGTTTTTCCTTAAACTTCTACAAGGTGGTAAATTCTATGGCAAAGGACGTAAAAATAAAGCCTTTGCAGAAGTGCTTCATGTGTGTTTACTTTACGATCTTCAAACCGGCATGTTAACCAAAACAACGAAAGGCGATTATTTTGGTCTCGGCATTTTCAAAAGCAAGTAGTGGCTGCGTGACAAGCATTTGCCAGTTCCCCCTCCTGCTTGATGCGTTATTTCTATTCAAGGTTGTCAGTGACGTCAAGGAAGACAAACCAGAACCTCAACGCTCAGTTTCCCCCCTCGATGATGATGACTTACTGAATTTGGATCCAGACGCCAACGTTCCGGACATATTTTTGACTTCCGACCTAAAGATGTAAGCCTTGTGTTTGGTGTGCATCGGGCGCAGCTTTGAAGCAGGGTTTGGCATGAGTCGTGATTACGCAAGTCTAATCAAATGTTTACTCCTTCCTAGAGCGGGTGTGCTGAGATAATGAAGCACCGCGAGTTGTGCGCCTTGTTTTGTTTCAAAATCTTCCCGGTGAATGTCAGGCGGTAAACTCATGCGTTTATTGAAAATCCAGTGCTGGTCCACTGGAAAGTGTACTATCATAGCGCAAGCTATCTCAAAGAGTGTATTTTTCATACAAGACCTTTCATGATGGGAAATGCAATTTGATTGAGTCTATACATTCGTGCTATGCCTCAATTAGGTTGATTAAACATCTAGGACGCGACAGGGTAATTTGCATGTCACTATCAATTTTTTCCTGAAGATGATCTTATTTTTTCAAATTAATAAGCACTCTCTGTTTGCGTTATTTAAAAAGTCTTACTGGGACGTTTCCGGAGCAGAATCGGCTTTTACAACAATTTCAGAAACTATTTTCAAACTTACCTGACCTTAAAAAAGTCTTGTTGAAAAAATTTTATTGTTAACAAAACAAACGCAGATCCACGATGAAAAAAGTGTGGGGCAGGTATGAGTGACACACAAACTACAAAAAGAAACCGAAATGCCACCAGCAACCTTTGTTGGCAATCTGTGCAAGAACCAAGCCGTATTGTGTTCGAAAATTACAGATGTGCATGGAATAGAAGTACATGAAGTTCGGACTTGAAAATTTGGTATATTTCGCTAAATTGACCAATTTTTATCACACATGAGGATCCTCTAACAAAAAATGTCGAAATTCGTTTACAAAAATCTCTGCCAATCAGTGCCAAACTAACAATCACAAACTATTTAAAAGAACATAATTTTGGTTATCAAACCCATGTGACCATAGAAAATAACTTACAGGTTGAAAAAATGTAATTATTTCAAAAGCAAGCACAATCCACCACCACGACAAAAACGCTTGGTACGCGTAGAGTCAAATATCCCTGCCAATTCGTGGCGTAATTATTTCAAAGAAAGTACAACTCTTTATCACTTGGGATTAAAGTTGGTGGAATACATCTCGCGAAACAAGTCGCTCTAGTGCACCAATGCTTTTTTCGTTTTCGTTTTCGTATCTAGTCGAAACCGTTGGCATGGAACGCATATAGCTTTTTCCAACCCGTGTAATGGCTTTAGAGTTCAATGTCCAACATCTTTCGTTTCGTGCCGGCACAGTGCTGAATATTTTGAAGGCCTTACGCAATGCCAAAACCTTCACGAAAGCCTATTTCAAGAAATGCATCATCCAGTAATAAGGCGATGTTTTGAAGTTTGCGCCAGGTCTGAATAACAACAAAAGAGGCTTATGAATCAGGCAGTCGAAGCAGCGTGTTTTCGCAATGAACTCCTTTGAGAATCACAATTACAAAGCTTGGTCTTCGATCTATGTGTCAAACTTGACTTCGCCAAAAATGTCCAATGTTACCTGACAAAGATCCATGCACCACCCTTTACTCAAACTGCAAAACTTATGCATGACAGAAGTGCTTGAAAGAGACTTTGAAAAAATAGCTGCTGCTGGAATGGAGTTAATAAGTGCTTTTTAAGTGTTTTAATAACTTAATTGAAAAATGACATAGTCTGCATTACCTACAGCTACCTGAGAAGGGTTGAGATGTTTTTGCTGAACTTTTTGGCGATTAAAAGTATTTTTTTCAGTTTCCATCTCGTCCAACTCTTTGTCACATTTACATTTGCGGATGTAGAGATTTGTAACAAAATTTTGCCGCTCATGTCGAGCTGGCGATAACAACAATCACAGTAAGGAAAAATGTGCTAAAACTTGAGAAAGCTGCAAATGCGATTAAAAGCAAAAAAGAAGTTAATTGATGAGTCGGGACGAAGTCAAATTAGACATTAAAGTTATGTGAGAAAAAAACACTTTCGACCTGAATGTGCTTGCACTCCTCCTGTAACCTGTGACAGCACTCACAATACGAGCGAAGCATGAAATACTTGGTGGTTGTGCAACAATGCGGGGACTGTAAGCGCACCTTAAAAGAAACGCAAGGAAAAAGTAACACAGAACGACCAAACAGCAAAAGCTTGATGTTGAGAATGGTCAGACATGGTGGCAGGACAGTGTCAGACAACACGTCATTGATTGACTGAAATAGTCCTGATCGTAAAGCAGTGTGCAGTGTAGACTACAGAGAAGAAACAGATGTTCTTTGCTACAGCCGCAGGCTATGAGTGCTTGTCAATGTTTAAAGGACTAGGAAGCAAGTTTGTTTGGCCACAGTAAAGGATTGTTGCGTGTCATAAATGTTAAAACGTTTTGAAAAATCTATTATCCGCAGGTAATGAGTTACACAAGACTAGCACCTATCAAAATGAAAGAAGTAAATGACAAAAATTTGTTGTTTAATGGTGCCTGAACGTTCATATTATTACGAAGAAAGTATATTGAAAATTCTTCGAACATTTTGTCAGCAAAACCCAAGTCTAACACCGTCAAAACAGCCTAGCTAAAATTCACGAACCCCTGGCATAGCATTCGGGACTTAACGCCAAAACTCTCATATGGTCGAAAGCAGTGGAAGGTTTTCATCTTTATTCTTTTTCTTAATTGCGCAAAAATTACAAAGCGTTCCATTTTCTGGCGGTGAAGCAAGTAATGAATGCGGTGTGAAGGTAATGCAACTCACTTGAACGAAACCGGGAAGAAGCAAATGCTGGATTATAGTGCACTGCCATAGAGGTGAACGAATGTTAGTCTGTATCTATGTACAAGTTTTACGAAGTATGTGTGAAATAAAAGAAAGCTCTGAATGGCAAACATTTCACGCTTGGTGCAGTTCGTCAGCTGCCATTTTGTCTTAGTTGACCTCCGCTGATACTTACGGGTGGAAGTAGCCATACGAGGCGGAATCTGCAAATGCCTCTCTAGATATGCAACATTTGTGGAAATCAGACAAGTCAAGGCAGTGTTTGCGAATTTTCAAAATATAAAATCTCAGGACCGACAGCGTAGTGAGAGTGGTGGAATTGAACGTGGAAATGTGTGGACTGGGAGGGACCGACATTTTTCATAAATAGTGTGCTTCAGAAAAAATGCAAGACTTGTGCGTCAGAAAAAAATTTAATTATAAAACGTTGTTTTCCTCTTCATAATTTTTCGGGGGAAAAAAAACTTGATATCAGACGATTTAGACGAAAAAACGTGGTCACAATTGGCGTCAGAGATCCGCCAATGACACCATTTTTTCGGAGCAGCAGCTTTCGCCACCCCTTGAAAAGAACTTGTGTACCCCTATGGGTGGAAGCAACGAAAGCGTATCAACATTTTGGTATTTTGCTTACGACACTGTAAATGCGATGTCAACGAAAATGTAGAATCGAGATGCACTACACATTCTTAAAAAGCTTTTGTTTGAACAAAAATTACTTACGCATGTTGCCGATTGTTGCTTGTACAGACGTCACGATGAGGTCATCAAGAGGCTATACACCGGTATCCAGTGCTCTGCATGCGGTCTACGTTTCACTACCAGGCAGACAGACCTCTATGCCGAGCATCTTGATTGGCACTATCGCCTGAACAGAAAGGACAAAGAAGGGGGAGCGCAAGCTCACAGAGAAATATACCCGACGGCTGGAGTAAGCTTGTTTCATTTACTTGCGAAGTTTCTCAAAGTGCTTTGAAAAGTGGTAATATGTTACCTTCCTTTCATGTTCTGTACAGGACTGGATTTGTCACGAAGAAATAGAAGATCCGCAAGAGCGCAACAAAAATGTCTTTTTCGACGCAGAGGAAGTCGACCGTGAGGAAGCAGTGCTGAACGTCCCTCTCACAGGGAAAGCAGGAGAAGATGTGAGTTGTGCTGAAGGGGAGGATATCGGGGCCGCAGTCTTAAAAACGAATCGCGGAACTGTAATCCCACAATTTGTCTAAAGCTTGAGACTCAACCCAGACCTTTGGTGGTGGTAGTTTAGTTTTTGTTGCAAATGTCGGCGTCACCCTCGACCATTTTGCCTCCTCCCAAATTTTCAATCGTCGACATAGGACTGATTTACAGACGGTTGTAGTTTTTGGGGCGAATATCATGTAGTTTTTGGAGCGAAACGAATAACTGCATAACTCTTCCTGTTCTTGTAAATGTCGAGCTGGATGAGTTGAGTCAAACTTCACAGTTGTTTTGCCGCTGCATGACGTTTTCATCATGGAGACGGTTGTCCGATTCGACAATAACATTGGGCGACGTTTTTTTTTAATGTGAAGCAGCTGCTTGGTTTTCAAGAGCGTTCGATAAAATCAATTTGAAGTGGCCGTAAAAATAAAACATCGCTCTTCTGGCAGACGTGCAAGGTTTGCAAAGAAGCATTTGAAACTTTCTACAATGAGACTGAAGACGAATGGCAGTTCGCCAGCTGTGTGAAGGTTGATGACGACAACTTTCACCCGAGCTGTTACGAAGATTATTACGACGGCCAGACTGGCCAGGTTTGTTGGCTGTTTCTTCGGCTAATATGGTAATCAAATGGTTGCAGAGGAAACAACTTTTAAAATATAGTTTGTTGTTGCTTTACTGAAGTTTTATTGCTTTCGAAACGAAAAATCTATGATGCCTTGTACTTCGTCGGATCGCGTCTACATACGATGTATCTCCCATTCCAACGAAAACAAAAAATTTTAATCGACATCAGTGCGTCACCACGTCGCAGTTTTATAACTCGCTTAATTTACCACAGTTTTGCTACAAATAGATTTTTCGACATGTTTATTTGCTGTTGCTGTGCGATCATGAATCAACAATAGACAATCGAGGTACTTAGAGTCGGAGTCCAGTCCGTGTGTCATTTGTTGTACGGCCTATTTTCTGGACTGATATACCTCTTAACTGATTTTGAAGTTCCTGCTTCACATTTAGACGCCCGTGAAATCGGAACCCGTGTCGTCGTTCAAATCCATATTGGACGAAGATGGAATTCCGGGATTAGAAATGATAAAAAGAGAAACCGTCGACGATGACGAGATGGAGACAGAACCGGAAAAAGAAAGCGCTGCCGAAGAAAAAGAGGAACCGACCTCCGAAGAAGTTGAAGCAAAGAGTGAGAAATGTGACCAAAGTGAAGAAATAGATGTATTGATTGAGACTGAAGTTGAACCCACAAAGACTGATGCGACCCTTAGTGGGTCAGCCGATNACGNTCCTGAACCAACCAAAGAACCGTCTAATGAAGGTTCGGCTATTCTTTAATGTTTGCTTTTATCTTTACATTATNTTTGATTTCGTCTTCGGGATAATTATTTTAGGTCCTGCTGTAAGTTCTTCATTGATGCAATGCGTTATAGACATTTTGTTGTTACTCTTTTCTACCACGNCAGAACTCTTAACTTTTCATGAAGTGGGAACTCAGGCTAGCAACCTTACACGCAAAAAAAACTTTTTCACTGAGACAATTNCGTCATATGTCCTATGATTGTATTAAAACTCGCCGTAACAGTATTCACTAATCTATATTTTCGGAGATTAAGACCGAAAAAAAAACGTACACTAATAATATCTGTCTAGTACACACTAACTTTTTGCTATGACAAGGATTTAGCGCTTGCATCGCGTGAAAAGTCTCACATTCGTAATTTAAATATCAAGAAAATCCATTTTGCTGTTGGTCATGGTGCTGTCAAGCGAACCAAGAATTGAACGCTAAGCAGGTTTTGTTCCTGGTGAAGTCCAACTCTCCACAGTTCGCTTCGGTGCTTTGCAGACGCGATGGATACTTCGGAATGCGATGCACTTGCAACTAAAACGATGGAGGAGACTTCAGATGGCGATGCCGTAGCAACTAAAACGATGGAGGAGACTTCAGATGGCGGTGCCGTAGCAACTAAAACCACTGTGGAATGTGATGTAAAGCGATCCGAAAGCAGTGATCTCGGTAAGTCGATGTCGATACTTTGAAGTTGCAGATAGTGATTGCCGATTGCGGGAAGGTGATTTGCCGAGTTATTTAACGCCTAGAACCTGAGGTGCGCACAGGGGTGTAGTGGGGTGGGAACGCGTTCCCACACCTTTTTGCACTAGTAACGTTTACTGAAGGTTTATTTCAACTTCTACGTGTAGCGGATTGCAAGAAATAAATGGGCTCTGCCTGTGAGGGCACTTGAGCAATATTTGGTGTTAGAGTTCGGCTTTAACCGAAATCAGGGATGTAGTGAGGTCACACCTCTGTTTTTAGCACTGCACCCCTGGGTGCGTACACAAATCATTGGCGTGGCAATAAGGAACAGTGTGGTGTTTTATATCTCTGACGTGAACCGTAGAGCGTTTTTCGTTGCCTTCACTACATTTTCCCCTATTCATTACACAAGGCTGCGACTTGACTAAATATTTTTACCGACTACAAACTACATTTGTATTGTAAAAGCTGAAACGACAACAAGCAAGGATGAAGGTTCTGCTCCGATGGTTTCTGTCGGCGAAGAACCGGAAAGTGAGAATCATTCCGAAGCAACTGTTCATTCCGCCGTGGAAAGCGCCCAGTGTATTGATTCGGAATCCAAGTCATCGAACTCGCTTCCACCAAACAATGCGGATGCATGCGCTTCATCTGCAGAAACTCTTATTGCCAGCGAAGAAACCGCGAGTGTTCAACCGGAAGCTGAGTCCGATAAAGCGTCAACGCCCCCTTTTGCCGATAATAACGATGTCGTATCCGAGTCTTCATAGCGTCGAGCTGTGCAGGCAGATAGTTGCTCTTTATGCGATAGATCGATTGAAATTTCTTTTTCAGTTTTCGTGCTTGCACATCCATACGCGTTGTGATTTTGAGTTGTGAAAAGCAACAGGGTTACAACTTGCTCGGCAGTGGATGTTGCGTGTGTGACGCGAGTGTTGGTGCCGCACTGTAAGACGATGACTGTCGACGTCGCTGTCATTGCCAGATAAGTAAAATTCATTTGCTTTTAAAAACTGGTGTCGTTTGCTCGCTGCTGCCNACAGGTGGCGGTTTTTCGAACTTTTTCTGGGAGGCCAGAGCTAGTGGAATCGTCTAAATAGTGATCCGCTCGAAAGCTTCTNTTGAACTGATTCTCAGATACGATCGCAAGAAGTTAACTTCGGCGCGCTCCGAGTGTTCCCGGGCAAGGGAACCTGGGCGCCGAAAACCGTGGGAGTGATATCGTTGTTCGGAAAAAGTCTATGAACTGTTTCCTTTGCAAAGAGAGTGGACGCGCGAAGATGCACGTGATGTCGCCCAATGCAATGCTAGCTTCGTTTGGCAGGAAAGGAGTTTCAAGAAAATAATGCTACTTACGAGAACATAGGGTTTGGGCTCCTAAGTTGATACCAAGTGTCGTTTCCCCGCGAAAACCGCTCAGATATTCACGTGACTGCACCNTGGTGAAAGCAACCTAGCTCATGCTTTGAANCAGGTGTTCTCAACCTTTTTTCTCCCGTTTANCCCTTGCCAGCTTCCTAACATAAAATTTACCCCCTGCTTTTTATTTACNCAATAGCGCTGTAGAAAAAAACAAAGTATTGTAACTTCAGCATGGTCAAATTTACCCCCGGTTGAGAACCCCTGCTTTAGAATCTTAAGGTTTGTCATTTTGTAAAACCTTATGCCTGCAAGCGACGACGCTAAGAACAAGAACAGTTCTGTTGGTGGCATTTACGGTTATTGGGTGGTTCTTTGGGCAGCTGTGGTGAATGTTAACGCTTATTTGATGNGTCAGACACCATGGCAGTGTAATGGATGTCACTGTTTATCAGCACTCATNAAAATCGTACATTTCTCAGCGAACAAGCGTGTTAAANGGCCTGAGCCGATTTTCAATCCAGCTACAAAAGATAGTTTCGATGGGGAAAAGGGCTGATACAGTAGAACTCGTATAATTCGTGTCACTTTTTCGTCGGTCCCGACAGAATCCCTATCTTTTGTGTACATTTCTGTTCGTCAATTTGCTTAATTCGTCACCTCTTTATCCCTGAGAAGCATTTTGTTCGTCTAATTCGTCATTTGCAGTTCCGCTGTAGATGTCTAAGCAGCTAGTACATATGGGAATTCAAACAAATTAAGGATCTTT
>JGI24158J21664_10002110_pt1 | contig 23689 bp, 13 predicted proteins | sample Ectturendosymbi3_FD_21664 | JGI IMG/M metagenome (IMG submission 21664) | reverse complement strand
GGAATCAATTGAGATCGATTTTTTATTTTATCGTCATCAATGAGGAGAGCCTTGCCTCACACAGATAAGTATTTTGAAAAGGTATACTAACTTCAAATGCAGGCTTCGACAGCATTGAAAACTCTTCGCCCAATCCACACCAAAATTTAGAAAAGTAACAGTTACAAGATATGAATTTGGAATAAAGTATTGATTAACACTGAGGATCAATCAATTCATCTTTAAAAGGCAATCTGAAAAGACATGCCCGTACCCTGGTAAAATTCACACATTCAGCTAGGTATTTCATAACTATTTTAAAGTAATCTGGAAAGGCTTAACTTGCAAGTGCATGTCGATGAAGAGCACAAGGAGTAGAAATGATGTGCAGTGCCTGTTTGCTCACAAGAGTTGTAAAATCTGACTTCACGGACATAGGAGCGCTGTCTGCATAGCGAGCAAATGTGATTGCACGAGTTCATTTTGTTGATAGAAGTTATTCATTTCTTCCTGATCATCAGCAGGCCTGTAACCAGGGAAGAGCAGGGGGGAGCCTCGCCTGCAAAATTTTTTGCCCCCTTGAAAAAATGTGTTGGACATTTTTTAAAACTATTGGACACAGTTTAAAAAATTTAGGGCCTTCTTAGAAAACTCTTTGCCCCTCCTGGTGTCCTAAGCTGGTTACGGGCCTGATCATCAGTCACTTCGCTANTCGTCTCTAGACTTACGCACATCAAGAATTCTTNTTTCAATTGCACGTATAGTATGTATTGCTGGTAAACCAAGAAATACGTGCAGTTCGACACGTCAGTTGACCCACCTAGCGAAAGGGGCCTCTTGCTTTATTACTTCAAATTTCATCTGCTACATGATCTAAAATATCACAAGACATAATACTTGTACACAACATACTGTTTGTTAAATAATCTTTCTAAAGTTTCTTTTTTGTTCTTTTCCACAAACAAATTCCACCATATTAATAGTGTACGGTTTGATAAGTCATTCCCAAATTGCATGTGGTTTCTTTCGCTTTTTTATTGTAAAAGCAACGCATAAGGATGCTTCCAATCCTATCGTGTCTTCAGAAGCGAACCCTGATATAGGCAGAGTTCCTACAGCACGAAATCGAGAGCAGTTGTTCTGCAAAGACATGTGGTTTCATATACATGTGTGGGATGGCATGAAGCAGAATGAGTTTACAAAATTGACGGCTTCGTGGAACCATCACCAAGCGCTTTGGAACAAAAGATATCTTGAGGTTTTTTAATATCATCTCTTGTGATGAATTCTACCCGAAATCCACGTATGGTTCTAGTTGAGTTATCTTCTTCAACATTTTAACTGAGAATGTTGAAATGTGCAATTGTTAACTCATGAATAACTCATTCACTGAAAAGACCTCCATTGTGTTGGTTGTCCACTGACACTGTCTCAGTCTACAGTGGCGCAGCCAGCCCGAAAATTTGGGGGGCAAAAAATTTTGGGGGATAAAAATGTATGATTTTAGGCGAATAACACTATTTTGTTTAGAAAAATGCCTTTCAAAGCACAAAATGACTATATTTTCCAAACGTTTGTGGGGGCCATGGCGCCTTTGGTCCCCCCCCCTGGCTACAGCTATGCCAGTCTACAGCATGCTGTGAAAAGAAAGAGGAAAATGGCACTGCAGTCTGAGCATTGTTTGTGAAACCAGTGAAACTTATTGCACAATAGAGGATGTTTCAATTCTGGCAGNGTTACANTGTCTCTGTTACGTACAAAGTCCAAATGAACTCATGAACAGGAACACTCTTGCGAGTATGAGCTGATCATCAATTGAATCTGGTAGTCTACATGTGCAAAATGAACCAAAAACAGAAAATTTATAAGTGTACAAAACTCTGAATCATAAGCCAAATTGCAACATCTCCAGTTTGTGTGATATATCCGTATTAAACCTATTTCGTAACAATGTTCTGTGACGCCTGGTATGGAGCCTCCCACCAATCTACGAACAAAACAATGTCGGGTGTACTTTTATGTTTCGTTCTGCAACTAACTAGCCTAAAAATCTAGTTTATAACGTTTTTTAAATTTATAAATGTTCACGTTTATTATAAGTTATGATTCAGTAAATTATCCCTCGGAAGGTGAAATTTACCCCAGGTTAAGAAGCACTGTTTTAGATCATAACTTTTGAACCAGAAATGCTAGAAAGTCGATCAAAAGACTAGGACACGAGCCTAGTTTCCAATTAAAATTTCAGCGAAATGCTTTGGCCTAACAGTGGGGCCCTAGGCCAGGTAACATGAGCCAAAATAGCCCGAAGACTACTTCACTTATGATGTCACTCACAAAAAATCTGCATTCTCCAACCAAAAAGTTTTTTTGAGTGCAGACTAGAAGACCTGAATCTTTTGAGGGTTTGAACAGCTCACTAGCGCAATCGGCGGAGGAGCTATGGCGTTGGTAAGGCAACCAAAAACTGCTGGTTTTAGGCCAATTTCTAGGTATGATATATTCATAGACCGGCCGTCAAAGTGTTAATAGGTCCTTCAATGTGTGGCCCTAGTTATGATAGTGATGTAATTTTTGGCTCAGCAACCCATGTGGGTTGGACATAGCTGTTATAATACAACTGAGACAAATGACCGAAATGTCTCTGCAAAATATGATGAAAATGTCTCAGCGAAAAAAACAACAGCTAAATGGTATTAATGGGTTGTTTTGTTACTTACTATAATAACAATATTCATTTTGTACAATATTAACTTTTTGGATGTGATGAATAAATTTGAATATTTAAGTTTGAAAAGAAAGTATAGATTGTTTACAAACTGTAATTTGTTTATTTTGAAAAAGGGTACAGTCAGACCTCGTTTGTCCCAATTCTGATTAACCGGAATCCCTGCTATCCAACACAAAACTACTTGGAACAGATCTCTCCCAATGCATTTCACTCTTTTAGTCCAGAAACCTCACTGTCTGACTCCAACACGGAAATTTAGGAATGGATATGTCAAATCAATAGAAAAAAAACTGCTAAACTGGATTATGCCAAAAAATGGAAACTTCTATTGTGAAACTTCCATTGTGAAAATTGACTTTCACACTAAGTCAATTTTCTACGCACAATGAATGTAACAGTGGCAGAACATGCCGGATGCAGTTAGGTCTCTTGTACAGTTATTTTTTGCATACAATCTCATTCTGAATGCATACCAGCTTACATATATGGATCTGCTAATAAACAAAAAAACAATGAGTGTTTCATTTAGTTGTGTTCCACAGGCAGTCTACATTTTTTCTTTAGTTGACGGTTTGTCTGAGTCTACAGTTTTTTTCTGTTCACCTTTGAGTGTCCACATAGGCATGTTCTACTGTACTGCACATCATCACCTGTTTGTCAACGTTTGCTTTGAAAAGAATTTCGCTGTATATGTATATACTTTCAATTCCGATTATGTTAACATTTGCTTTGAAAATAATTTTGCTCTATATACTTACGATTCTGATTATCCAGACACCTTGCTAAACTGACATTATTTGGCAAAACAAAGTAGTCTGGATAAACAAGGTCTGACTGTATTTGAAATCCATCAGATTCTTCTCAGGCTATGATTTTAGCAACATGAAGAACCACTGCATTAAATGGTTTTGAAGGGTATCATAAGCTGTTGTTTCCACATTATTGTTGGCATACTTTGTACCAGAACAGTGATGAGTAATAAAGTTGTTGGGATAAAGGAAAAATTATCACCATGTGCTTACACTAATCTATTTTGTTGCCTACTATGAGTTGCCATAGTTTTATCAAATATTTGAGCTGGTATGAATGCTGTAAAATTAGTTTCTAGTAACAGATTATCTGTATAAACAGACTATTACAGCAAATAGTACCTCTACCAAGCAATTACTTTCAGACTATTATATCATAGGTATATATGCACGGATTGTATATCTTATTAAATCTTTTAAAACAAAGGAATTGGACAAAATGAATCATTTGTTTGTTGAAATAAAATCTGTTCGTGTTAAAAGTTTTTTTGCCATGTTATTTGGATTATGGGTAACTTCACAAGTGTGCACATATCTGCTGCTGGAAACCTATGAATTTGATAAAATATCAAAACATTCAATTACTCACCAAAAGACATGTCTAAGTCAATTTCTAGAAGTCATGAAACAGCACAAAATTCCTCTTATTTTATTTGATATTGAAATTCTGCCTGAGCTGTTTCAAGCGCGACCAAAGTCTTGGCACAATTCCAAGCATGAATGCAAAACTTTATGCAAGTTTCATCCTGAAGAAAAAAGTCTCATATCCTTTGCTATTGAAGGAAGCAAGTTTGTCCCTGTGGAAAGACAAATTGTTAGCTCACTAAAGAAAGCTGGATTTGTTGAACATGTGACAAATGCACGGGATCCACGACTGCTTGCTGCAAATGCTACTACATGGTTCATTCCAACTTACATGTGGCTTGCAAAACAGAATCATGTGATTCATGTCACAATTCTTTATGAACGTGCTGATTCATACATATGGGCTGGGCCTGTAACCAAAAACAACTGGAAACATACTGTGAATGCTCTTGCTTCTGAACTCACTGATGGATGGCACAGCATGGAAAGGATTGCTGCTAAATTTCCTGTGTATGAACAAGCTTTTGAAAAGTCACACCGGTTTCTTGCTTTACCGTTAGATATTGATGGTCATCGTGTCAATGTACCTTACCACATACAGGGTTTTCTGAAAGAGTATCGTGAGTCTCATTACATAGAGTGCAATCATGCACAAGCAAGGCAGTATAGGCGTGACTTCGAATTATTTCTCCCAGAACATGAAGTAAACTTCAAATCTAGAGCTAAGGCTGCAATTTCCAAAGCAAAGAAAATTCTTGATGATTTAGATATACCATTTTGGCTAAATGGAGCTACCCTGTTGGGTTGGTTCAGGCAGTGTGATATTATTGGTCATAGCCAGAATGTAAATTTTGGAATACGAGCATCTGACTATTCCGAAGAGTTAGTGAAACGGTTTGAACAAGATGAGTTTTTATTGCTGAAAAAGTTTGGTCACCCATTAGATAGTTTTGAATTGAGATTTTTAGGATATGATGGAGTCTATGTTGAAGTTTATGCTTTCTATGAAGAGAAAAATACTCTGTGGAGTGGTGGAACACAAGCTCGTGATGGCCGGCGATACAAGTTTGTGTATCCCAAGTCTGATCTGTGCTGGTCAGAATTGCTTCAAATGAAAATACGTGTTCCATGTCAAGCAAGAGACTATATTGAAGCAGCATTCGGTGTTGACTGGATGGTTCCAAGAAAAGACTGGATTTGGAATCTCCACCCACCGAATGTTGAAACAAATGGAAAGTGGCATTCTTCTGAGTGGAGAAGTATGATGCAGCATTTTAGAGAAACGCCAGAAAACAAGGCTGAATTTGAAGAGGAAACTTTATCTGAAAGAAATTATAAAGATGTGGTTGAAGCTAGTTTAACTTTCAAAGACACTCCTGCAAAAGATTCAGGAAATGTTAATAAGCAAGTTAGTGAGAAAGACAAACATGAGAAAAACATTGCAGATACTTTGATATAGAAGCAGATCAATTGTTGAAGAAAGTTCCTGAATCAAGTCGAACCAACGACTTGTAGCTGAAGTTTATTGAACACAATTAAGAACAGTTGAAGTAAAGCCTTGAGTTTGCAGTTGAAGGTATTTATTCAATGGAAAAGTGCAAACTATACAGACATCTTGCATCTGCAAATAAACCTTGTGTTTATTGTGTGTATAATCAGGCTCTGAGTTACTAATTTGTGTGAAGCCTTGTATTCTAACAATGCTCTTAGTGCTTGTAAATCTGGTTAGATAATAATTATTTCAAGTGTATGTGCATGGTAAATGGTTTATTTATCTGCAAAACAAATAGATTTACCGTAGTTATTTTAGTGTTTTGGTTTAAATTTCCTTAATTTTGTCATTACGTTCTCAGTTGCAGTTTATTTGTTTGGTGCAGTTCGGAAATTACGTTTTTTATGCATTGTTTCATTTTTCACTTTTTTGGTTGATGCATGAAGCATTAACGAGCTTTATACTTGCTTAAGTGCCATTGTTCATGTTAAGTGCAACTGCTACTGTTCTGTATGGTCTGTTAGTGGATCGCATCTCTGGAGAAATGAGTGAAAATGTACCTAAAGAAACTCCTTCCCCAAGCCCTGTTCCCATCTGGGATCAACCTCCTGATGCCCCAGAAATAACATATAATTGGATTGATGTAACTGAAGAGTTTGACAGAGCATGCAGTGGTGGGTTCTCATAACCATCTGTGATGTACAGTATATGCAGTATTCTTTTGTTAAGCTTTTTTGACGTGTGCTGTGCCATAACTTTTGTTGACAAAGCAATAAATACCAATTAGAACAAAGACAAATTGTATACATTTGCCATGTGCTGCATCTGAATGATTAAAATTGTTTTTCTGCCTGAAATATCCCCCTTAATATTATTGTTCAATATTATACCCCCTTCCCTTAATTATTGTTCAGGTTTTATAAACTGGAAAAAAGACTGTTTAAGTGCAGCACCAATATTTTAAACAATTAATAAATGTAACTTGTGTGATTATCCTACTACTTTGCAACCCAGTGATGGGCAAACGATGACCCATGAAGTAAATGTTGATGGCTTGTGAGTGTGAAAGTGTGCTGACAGTGGTGTGCATACAATGCTAAACATGAACCATAAAGCTAAAAGCATTGGCCCTTGTAAAAATTCATGCAATAATAAGCAATGAGAGTGTTTGCACTATCCCTGGAATAAATGGACAAAACACACAAGTCAAGGTAACTTTGTGGTATTTGGTTGTTTGATCCCAAGCCATAAGAAAAGGTTGCAAAAGAGGAGGGGAAGAAATGTTTTCACTCTGTATGATTTACCTTATAAGTGTAGTCTGCGAGAGTGCCAGCTACGTCACAAGGAGCGTGTTGATGGTTTTTGAGCCTTAAACATCAGAGCTTAACACATTTGGAGCCAGTGTATGAGTACAGTACATTGTACTTAGAAATTACACATTGAGCACTAATTTCATGCCACTTTGCAACTCCAATAACTCACCAGTCGATTGTGCTAGAGAGCTATCCAAGTCTTTTAAGGGTTTGAATAGCCCTCTAGCACAATCGACTGGCAAGTTATGGAGTTGCAAAGACTTGGCCAATATGGGAAAATTATACCTTTTAGCATAACTTGGCTGGCACCAAAGGTGTTTAAGTGTTATTGAATGTCTGTTTTGGTGTTTGGCAAGGTTTAATACTTTTTGTGTTTTTGAACAGAACTCACGATGGGTGAACTGGTTCATGAACCTCAGTGAGTAGAGTAGTTTGTTCTGTCTTGTACATGCAAAAAATATGACTAATCATGGAGGTTGTTATTGTTTTTTGAATAATTTAGGTGAAAATAGTATCATTTGTCATTTTTAATAATACCATGTGTCTTAACAGTACTGCTGTTACACATTATTCCTGTTTTGTGCAACATGTATGTATGTGCTAAATTAGGCTAAATTGACTTAATCAGTGTATGTTGTAATTTGTAACAGGTCATTAATGTCTTGCAGGGACCAAGTTTCAGTATTAGGGACATAAAAGATACTGTGTTTCCCCATGTCAGGGGAAACTTAGTAAGGGGAAACACAGTACCTTTTGTGCCCCCTAATATTTTGTGATAATAAATAATGTGCACGTTCATTAATTGGAATTGCATTATGTACCTGCAAATTATTTGAATCTCAGAGATACATGTTCATAAATTCTACTTTTAATATCTTGTTTATCATTTAAAGAATAATTAAGTGTTGTGTTCTTTTCATCTACATTGACAAAGAACTCTTCAAGTGCAATACTAAAGTTTTTTGTACTTGGTGAAGAAGCAAATACCTAGTAAGTCAAGTACTAGCACAGTACTTTGCAACTGCCATAACACTATGGGCATAGTCAGGGGGCACTTGGGCCATGGTCCCCAAAATACGTGATTTCCATAATTTGAATCCCATTTACTATGGTTGAGTGAACATGGTGACTAGGGATGCATATAGTGGAATATTGAAAATATTCCTATGGATTTGAATCCAAAATCAGTTTTTTTAATATATAGATTTGAACTAAATTTGGATTGATTAAATGTGAAAAATTGCAAAGATGGCAAAACAAATAATTTCAATAAATTTTGCAGTGGCACTCTTTGTGCTCTTGAGTAAGAGAAAGAAACAGTCAACAAGCTCACGGAACTGCGTAGTTTCGTAAAGAACTAATTAACAGGTCATGTGATCGCTGACTGGTGTTGCGTGATCAGCTCATTTTGCTCCAAACAAGTTATTCCGGAATAGGATTCGATATTCTGGATTCGAAATAAAGATTCCGGAATATTGCAGAACCTCCAAATGTTCCATAATGCACATTCCTATTGGTGATGTCATCGAAACACAAACAATAATATTACAGTATATTCATTTGTGTGATATGCACAATAACATGCATTTTATGCAAAGTTTGTCCCCTCACTAAGCTTTTTAGCAAACTCGGTCCCTAATGTCTTGATCTAATTTACACAATGGTCTATTGCATACCTGGATCACTACTAGAAGGTAGTTTTTAGTTTTGAAAATAATTGCGTCATAAACTTATTAATTATAAAAGGTAGCGAGATGGAGTAATTTCAACTCGTTTTTGTTTAAACTGAAAGAAAAATTCTGATTTAAAGTTTGGAACTCTGATTTCAGCTTTGGTTTATTTGAAGCTATGAGTGCAATTGAAATGATGGATCCAAAGATGGATGTTGGCATGGTTGGGAAGCATGCAAAACGACAGGTGTGCCAGATTGTGAGCACTTTTAACTGAGAACACTTGTTATATTTCTTTTTAAAAAAATGACTACTTTCACATGGTGGATGGGCGTTTAGAATGCATTTTTTGCATATTGACGTCTAGACATATTGAAAGTGTTCTTACCTTTTTGTTTAGATTCTCACCTTCCAACAACTGGTGGATGAAAATAAAATCAAGTTGAAAGACCTCAGTCCCCAGGAGCTCATTGTAGTTATGGACACTTGCCAAACATGCATTGTAAGCAGTTTATTGCCTTTTTTGAGGTTGACATTGCTAGGTATGCGACCTAAGTACTCACTACATACTTCGTGAACTTGCTCTGGGGAACCCTGAAGTTAATTCATGATCACTTGGGACTTTATGAAAATGCTTCATGTAACATGGTTTTGCATTTATATTTCTGCATTGAAAGATGCAAGTCATTGTTTTGTCTCTTGTGCAATTGCATGCCAGACTACTAGCTGTGTCAGAAACAAAAATCTAGGCTTCAGCTTTCTGTCAACCAAATGATAACAAAGATATGTTAAGGGTTGTTCTCCAAATGAGTTTGCACCTGATTGTAAAACAAAGCTGAGATTGCATACAAGGGCGCTGTTATTGGTTTCAGTACTGTCTAGGCCAGTGCTTCTTAACCTTTTTCGGTTTCGTTCACCCCTGCCATCGATTGCTGCGTTCCCCACCCCATTGCGAATGCATGTCCCATGTGACAATGTTGACCTATACTGAAAATACAATTGTTATTGCTAAGTTTGCTTTTTGCACAAGAGCGACGACACAGAACCTGAAAACTACAAGTTCAGTGAGGTTCAAACTCCAGACCTCTGCCACTGCAGACACAATAAGAAAACCACAAAAAAACGATAGGAGACTAAATATTTACGACAGAAAGCCGTTTACTAATTGCTGCACTGCTCCCGAACTTTAGTGATGAATTTATCAAACTGCGGATAATAATTTCTCCAGTGCCACCCTCAGCAACAAGTCAATGCATTTCAGCACATTTCGCGTTTTAGTTTTCAGCTCGACCATGGTCGTCCGAGGGATTTTTTCCCGGGAGACCAACCAGGGCGTACCAAGGGTGGATGGCGCCCTGGGCAAGAAACAAGATTGGCGCCACCAAGTTCGAACCTAAGGTCTTTTGAGAGAAAATTTAGTGCATTGAAGACAGTACTTGCTACTTTGTTGGGCTTTTCGGTGCCCTCTTTGCCCCCTCTCATTACGCTCCTTCGGCCAACCATGGTGAAATTTCGTTTTGCCAACTCAAAACCAACAGATAAACATCCTTCTACAAAAATGAAAGGAATATATCAAGTTTCAAATCCGAAGAGGGTCGAGCCCTCCCTGTCCCCCTTTCGAAGCCCATGAGCTGGACTAAATACGAAAATCCATTCTCTGATATGTAGGTCGATGTCTACGTCAGTACTTTTCAACCTTTTTGCTGCAGCGAAACCTTCCGCTTATGTTTGCGTTGCTCACGGAACCCTATGCAATGGTCCAGCTACAACCGCATAGAACTGTGGTTGCGAATTTCGTCTCAGGCAGTTTCGGTAGTTTCGGCGGAACCCCTGGCAGCCACTCTCGGGACCTCGGTTGAAAATAACTGGCCTACGTGTTAGTCATGAGCACCAGTTGTTGCAAGGCTTTTAATGCAATTTCCCTATACTATGGAGATTCAAACAAGCCAACCCAAAAACCCCGTAATAGAGATATGTTTTGAAAGGCGCTCTGATCCAGTCTTGCTGAAGGAAACTTATTCTCCCCTTTCTTCAAAAATCTGGTTCTTTAAACTGCGAAGCTGATGAAGCTGATGCGTCTTGATTGATTTAATCTATAGATTTACTTTCATCAGAAAAAAGTGTTTTTGTACTTATTTCTTAGACCTGTAGGTATTATCTGAGATATAAACGCGTATTAGGTGTTGGAATAAATACCAAAGTGGTGACAAACAAATATCACAAATAGGCTACTCTCGCACTTCGACTGGTAAGGCTACTCTGATCGATGTTCATATGTCTGGTTTTCACTCGAGATTGAGACACCTGCTCCACTCAGCGCTCACCTGTCCACCGGGTGTGAGTGCACGGCGTCTCAATTCGAGACGTCCATTTGTGCCCACCGCACAACAACTCATAGTCCACCTAACAGCAATAACATACGTGCGGCGCACTGGGCGTATCACCAAGGGAATGTGGAATGGTTGGACAACCTTACGAGACTCCGTACTTTCATCCCCGGCACCCACCCCCCTTGGATGACCCTCCCAAGAACAGCCTGGGTCCGGCTTAACCGCATCCGCACGGGTGTCGGCCGTTTCCGCTCCTGCTTGTACAAATGGGTTATGGCCTCCTCATCAGCTTGTGAGTGTGGCGCAGAAGAACAAACTGTCGACCATGTTGTCCGCCAGTGTCCAACCTACCGACCTCCTCATGGACTGCACGGCCTGACGGTTGTGGACGATGTAACAATGGAATGGGTGCTCAACACCTGCCCCGAGATCTTGTGCGGCCTAGCAGTGGATTGAAAGAATTGGCTCAAACGAAGAAGACTCGAGATTTAGAATGAAATTTTTGAAAATACTGTGATTCTACTGTAGCAGATATGATCCTTCGCACAGGAGTACAGGACGATCGTGCAGAGTACAGCAGATTCCACCACTCGAGTGAATAAAGCATGGCATCTCTCGGTAAAATCTGTCCCTATTATGTCATAGAGGTAGTTACCTACATCATGATACGATTTTCCTGTTACTGACTGCTTTAGATGAAAAGTTAGAACGCTTGAAGTTCGCCATTTTATTGATGATTACTGATATGTGTTGGGAAAAAAAACAAGAATGGATACAAAAACTTAGCAACAGAATATTAATTTACCCTCGCAAAAATTTCGTTCACCCAGTTAAGAAGCACTGGCCTAGGCCACGGCTAAGTGCGCTACCACACAGCACGGTGCATTATGCTGCGTTCGCCACTTGGCGTCTGTCACTTAGTTGTTTGAAAGGTGAAAACAATTTGTGTGTGGGCAGTACAGTTATGGTGTGCCACGTGCGTTAACAGCTTTCATGGATAGAAGGCCAGTCCTTGGCTCAAACGGTATTCACGTGCTTGTATCTCCACAATCCTGACTTGATTGAGGATAGAACTCTGAAGGCTTACTGTCTTGGCGTGTTAAAAGCATGCGATATGATCAAAGATAAGATTTATAAGGTGAGCCTTTCTTTTGATCTCGGCTGTTTGTGACGTAGTTTGCATGGCAAATATTGTACACATACTTTGACGACCTTGCTTTGTATGGTTAGTTGCTCTGTTCGGCTTGATACGCATTTCGAAAAATACCCTTTCGCAATTCCTCTTTGGTTTGCATCCTGTTTACTGCGGCCTTACCTAACGTAGCTACGCGACCCGTTGGCTCTATTGCGATCGGAAACCCCGAGCGGCATGTGCGCAAAGCTTCGCACTGTGGTAGCAAGCAACAATAGAAATCACCCGACGAGATCACTCTGTTATTGCTTGTTCGCGCCACATATATATAGTGTTATTCTTCACGCATATCCCGTTCGTGGTGAATCACACATTTAACGCAACGCCACCGGAGAGGTTGCAACAGCTCTCATCAAAACAGAAGAAAATCAGCGGACGGCCTCTGCTTGTTGATATCAATCCGATGGTCGTGCTCTTATGAACTTTCTAGAGTGTGAACAAAATAAGAGTAAATGAATCTGCTGCACTTTTGCCTTGACAGGCTAACGTATTCGAGGAAGAAGATTTTCAAACTCTAACATACGGTTTTAAATTCGCAAGCAATGTCACTGAACTGCGGGTTATTGGAATGCTGAAAGAGACCGAAGACGACACCAGCAGAGCAATCAGGGTAACTGGCTAATTTTTATTTAAGTGGTGCGTTAAACTTTAATTAGGCCTTATTCAGCCTTAGTATGGCTGCTTTAGTTAACGCCTTGATGTTCGCGCTGCAAAAGCAGAGTCTTATGTAATAAAGATATACAAATGGACCAATGCTTTGTCGTGGTTTGAACGCGCTCAGCCGAATGACCCGTAAGCATCTTTCCAGAACTGGAAGGTGCATATGCCTTAAAAGCTTTGTTTCCGGTTGATCGTTAACCTGCAGGTTCTTAGTGCAGTCCCTGGCGCTTTGGTTTCAAAATTATTACCCGAACATTGTGTTGGAATCCAAACATAAAATCTGTAGGTTACGTGAAGTAGAAAAAATTGACATAAAATGCTGACGTTTAATTTTTCGTCTGTCGTAGGCTTTCGTGACTGGCAACCAACTGTAAGGGTCGAATATGTCATTAAAACGCTACTGCTTCTGTCCGATAGTATGGTCATTCTGTTTTTGATTTTGTGATAGACCCTGAAATCGAAGTTGCCCAATGAGATTGAACAAGAAAACGAAGAGATGATGTCGTTGAAAGCAGTTTTATCGCGAATAAAATTTCTGCGGTTATTTCTGCAAGTTCTGCTACCGTTCGGCAAGAAAGAGGTGCGCTTTTGTTTGCTTTTTGTTCTCTTCCAATCAAGGTCTTTCCAGCAGAGGTTCGGAAGAACAAGTGCTCACCCGTTCTACTTTCTTTCAGTCAGAGCTGTTTCTGTCGTCAAAGCTCCTTCGAAGCAGTGTAGTAGAGAATATCCTTGATTTTGAGCTCCGTACCGCGCACTGACTTACCCGCACGACTGTAACGCCCACGTCTCTTGCAATTATGTTCAAAAATGGCTATTTTACTCCCTATACATTGGGCATGATACCTAAAGTGTTGTCATCCTGACCGCTTCTTTTGCAATGTGTAGATTATTGAGTATCCGTGTGTACTCACTGTTTTAGAAAATGAAACGAACTGTGAAGTCAGTACTGGAACATGCGCCGAGTTTTTTCTGCTACTGTAGTATGCTTGCCGTTTTCTTCAGTTGCACGTATTTAGGATTAGAATTCTTACAGATCTCTCCGTGCCAATTGAAATCGCATGCCTTGTAACAAAATCCGGAGAATACTTCGGACAGATAGGCTAAAAGATCTCTTCTTACCTTGAAGTGGTAAGATCATGTAAACATAAAATAAAATCAATGTAATTCGGGCTCACAGTGCTGCAAATGAAGTCAGAAGCAGTTGGTGTTTGTGAATGCAAGCAGGGATTCGGCTGTATCACAGCAAAGGAACTGCCTTGGAAGCAAAGGAATGGGGGCGGCAATAGCTCAGTGGTAAAATGTCCGCCTCTCAATTGGAAGGTTGGATTTTCGATCCACGACCACTGAGTGAAACGCCGTAGCGGTCCTTCAGCAAAAGCGCTCGGGACCTCAGCTGTCGCGACAAGAAGCGAAATTCAGGCTTCGGCCTGCCGCCACTTGCCGTCACCAAAATAAACAAAAACGAAAAAGAAATGAACATTAATGCGTTTCATTTTTAAGCAAATAGCTGTATGTGTTTTCAGTTAAAAATTGCGATGTTGAGCGCTGGGAATTCAATATTAAAATATTAGATGTAACAGGAAAGAAGTGTTTACTGTGGGTTTTTTGCAGATGGAAGCACTACAAGCTACTAGAAAGTTCTTGCTGCAAATGTCTGAGCATCTGTACGTAATCAACAAGTACGTATTAGCGCATTGCCAACAGTGTGTGATGTTCACTTTCGGGTTTGCGTTGGCGGTAAGCTGGACCATTGCGTAGAAAGTAAACTCGTCCAAAGTTTGCTGCCGTACGTGTTGCGCAGAGATTTATAGATGTGCTCCTGTTACCGTCCAAAGTGTCGTTGTCATTTTTTTAGTCAGCTTGCCATCAACACTTTATCAGCCAGAGCGTCTCTGAAAAACGTGTTTAAATTGTTTTGGGGTCTTTTAATTATCGATAAGGTCTATCTCAGTCAGAAAACCCTATTTGCAAACTACTGGATTATAAATCAGAAAAAAATGCCAGCTCATATCAATGTCACCCATCATATTCATTATATGTGTTTATTCGAACAGCATTGCATGGGAAGCAGTGAAGGTGCAAAGTTTTTCAAACAGCTGCTTTTTCTGTGAATACCAGGATGTCGTCTCCCTTATCTCAACCACGTCACGTCATGCTGGTCACGCTGAAAAAAATCAATTTGAAGTTTTCGATTTTGCAGTGTTGCTAGTTTCGCTTTGCCTTTGGCGAATTTTCTTATATTTTGCTTTTGCCCGGAAAATCCACCTGCTGTATTTAAACAATCTCACACTCTCACTGAATGCTGCAATATTTAGCACTAAGTATCGTTTTTGGTCATTTCACTGTCACATGCGCTGGGTCGAGCTAACACCAGAAAAGCTCTGCGAACGACGCAAAGACTTCGTCTAACAACCGCTCTGATTAAAACTTCAAGAGCGTGCGCATCGAAAAATGGTTTGCACTACTTAATGGACAGGGTGTTAAGTGCACCGCCTGATATCTCCATGAACATCTGGTTTTAACTCAAAGCTGTGCGTTCTAATTTTTATTGGTCACCTTTCCAAACCCTGACAACATCTGAACTCACATCAGCACCTCAAGCTCGTTGTTTGGACAAGCTTCTGCCGGACATGACCGGCCTTTGAAGAAATGCACCGGCTTCTACCGAGCATTGGCTCTAAAAAACACCAGTTTTTTATTTTCCGTTAAAACACTTAATGTTATGTTGCATCGTTTTTGAATGGCGTAGTCTTTAGCGAAATGCATGACGGAAAAGCGCCTTCAATGCAGCACCATATTTGGCAAATTAGATTCAAGCTTTTTCGTGAATAGCAGTCTTATGGTTGCGCAAGCGTGACGTTGGTAGATTTAGCTTAGAACGCAAGGGCTTTTCAATCACGTAGAAAATTTAATTTCGAACCAAGGCAGACACAAAGCTCCAGTGCGCGAAACGTTTGTTCATGGGGCGATGGCAACACCCTGAAGTTTCCCATCATCGCCAAACTGTCAAGAATTTGAAAGCATGTTTTCCGTTCGCTTAGAGTTGAATCGTCTGAAACCTAAAAGAAATAACTTAAGTCTCCAGTGACTCTAACTGTCAAACTTACACAGGACCATACATTTGGGTGTCAAACCGACAGTAACTGACGATGGGCATGAGATTGCAGTCGGCTTCGAGCCGCTCGTCAACCAGCGCCTCCTCCCGCCAACGTTTCCTCGGTGAGCATTCGCAATGTTTGTCTTCCTGGAGTGAGTAGTTCCGTTTCTTTCGTGAGAAGCTATTAAGCGGTGGAATGTTCTAGAAGCAGGATTTTGTCAGAACAAGTGTCGATCACTCAGGACAAGCTATTTCTCGTTTACGGCTTACAAAAAACTTATGCGAATGTGGGGTGTTTGCAGTTTCGCCATATATTTCCTGTTTTTTTTGAGACCGTGAATTACTGTACCAACGTGCTTAAGATAGATACTATACCTTCGTGTCGCATTTCTGCAACCCGTAGGACGAAAAGCACCTTTCCTTGGTTACAGTGAAAAAAAACTATACGGCAGAAGTAGTTTGGAGGTCGGAACAACGTCGCATGTCTGTCACATTCAGTGCAGAGTGCGAAACGACCTACACCGCCCATGCTTGTTCGTAGTTACCACTCGTTACTTACAGTTACCAAGCAACTTTTGCAGGGGCCGGAATGGGTAAATGCGAACGAGAAACCAAACCAGTGCTATTACTGTAACTGCCCGTCCGTCAGGTCTTGTGTGTACGCTTGCACTTCGCTTGTTTTCAGGTACACGAAGGTGAGGCAGCGGGCTGACATCATGTCCTGTTACAATGAACTCATCAACAGAATGTTGGCTATATTAAACTTCTCCTCGCACCAATCGTTTCATCCCATGTTGGTAAGCTTGCGTGAAGTTGTTTCACTAAACTCTTGTTTGCTGCTACTCGTGACGAATTTTCCTGGTTCTGGGCTGAAACGCGACCGATAACCATGCAGTTAATCCGTAATTTGCGAGATCGCTGTTTTGCAGTGATGTTCGATTTGGTTGCTTTTGCTTGTAGCGTCGTGCGCTGTTTTTTATCAAAAATTTGCATTAATATTTCGGTGATATGCAGTGTCTGGCTTCGAACAAAACATGTGAAATTCGTCCAGTAATGTCCGAACGAGAAGGAAAATAAGTGGGAAAAGATGTTTTCGATGAATTCGCACAGCAGGTTTCGTTGCAGATTCAATTGAAGTGTTTTCAGAAGTCGTTTTCATAATCATCATATGCTTTCGAGATTTTGGTAACGTGTTGAAACAAATAGATAGCTTGTTGGCGTGAGGTTTACGGATTAGCGGAGCAGAAATTTAAGGTTAATCACTGCTACGCGAAGACGGATCAAAATTTGTGTGTACTGTTTTGATCAACACGACCGAAAAGGTTTTATTATTGCTTTTCAGGATTTTGTGGCTAACATGGCTCACCGCAGCCCTTGTGTTCTCACACGCTCTCTTCTTCAAATTGTCTTTGTTCCTGACAACTGTCGAGTGCTGGGCGCTTACCCTCTCGCCGATGTGCTCAAGGAATCGATGCGCTCGTTCAACGCCCCGCCCTCGCTCTCGCAACGCTACCCAGTCCTCTACAACAATCAGAGGGCCAAGGAGACATTAGACGCGTTTATGACTAAAGCGGCGCGCGTGAGTGCTTTTATATGCAACGCATGCCAACTAATGACTTAAAGAACCAAGGCTCTGGTTTTAGTCCGTCAGTCTAAAAATTTTAAAGTTTACGTCGCTAATTTGTATCTCATATACAAATGCAGCACGCATGTACAGTATCTACTTATCTCGGGTCAGCCTACTCGCGGAGTGGAGTTGATGGCAGTTTTAGAATTCTCGCAAGTCGTACGCGCTCAAATTCTTCTGTCTTGACAGACAATCAAAAAGCTGGTTCAGACGTACGGGCACAACTACGCTCGGCAGAGGGAAAAGCTCGCTGCGATGTTGGAAGACCTGTCCGCGTTGCAGGTGAGATCCAAGTTTGGATGAAATTCAAATAAAGGGATGTTACAAGACACGTTGGAAACAAATCAGCTTTCTCAGCGACACGGTCAAGCTTTGTCTGCGCTCCAGGTTTAGATGATCACGCGATTCGCATACAACACGCATCCTCGCGTTATTCAAATATCCATCCGCTTGGAGTTGGAGGTTATACTTGCGTTCGACTAAAGTTTGGTCAGTTCTGGTGTGATAGCTAAAGTGACAGGTTACTTAGAACAGCTGTTGCTGAGGGCGTGTGCGAACGGCACACGAAACAAAGTTCATGCCGTATGTCCATAAATCGTCCATCAATCGACGAACATTTGAGGAAAAACGACATCGAAAATATCCTCTGAATTTTTTTCAATTTAGACCTTCTTGTCTGTATAGGACGATGCAGACAGATGTGACGCAGACCTGCACGCCATCTTGCATTCGCTGGATCCGAGTGGCACGCGTTCGCACTTGACCTATCTCGGGAGCTGGACTCTGTACCACACGTTGCGTGTAAGTACAGCACTTGGTGCAGGACTTGCTGCTTTTCTCGCAATTGTGCCCCACATTTGTTTGACCCCGTGGTTTGTTCGCAACCCTAGACACAAATATATATAAATGGATTTGGTATTAGACTTGCTGATTTACTGCATTTTCTTTACTTACGGAATAAGAATGGATTTAAGGTATGTTTCTCACCAGCCAAGCCCTTAGGCACACGTCGTAGCCTCACAGTAGAAGCTGATATTTTTCTGATGCACTGACTTGCTGGGGCTGTTGCTTTCTTGTCTCGTTCAACGATGTAAGCAGAACAACAAATCTTCCCTGATAGCTGCCGCTAACGTTGTTTATTTTCGGCAGGTTATGGCGCAGTACGTTCTCAGCGGCTTCGAGCTAGAACTGTACAGCGAACACGAGTACCATTATGTTTATTGGTGGGTACACCTTTTGGGTTTTGTTCCTAGAAACTTTCGATTTTGTCAGTTCTTAAGTTAAGTTTTCAGCTCAATGATCCGTGTTGCGCTTCCGCCTGTTAAAGAAAGTCTTGACCAGAAATGTTTTGGTTGGCGTCCTGGTTTGACGCAGCTCGTAATTTCGACAAAACGAAAGCAATTCACAACTGCGTAGTCGTTTCCACTCCTCTGTTATTGCTATCCAAACGGCTTAGCACCGCAACAAGCAATTTTTGGTCAAAACGTTTCGCCGCTTGAATTTAATGTGAAAGAGGTAAATTAAAGTCAATTTCCGGCGGTTTCGGTAGAGTGGTGGCACTAAATACATCTTTATTTAATCGGGATTGTAGTTTGGTTTCAATCCATTACAACCCCCGCAGTCTGTCTGCGCTGATGCATCGCATGTAAAATCTGAAGCACGTAACGACAGTCACCAGCTCAGCGGAAATCCTGGTTGTTTTTGCGTGAAGGACAAGAAGCTCCGCTCTTTGCTGACGAGAAATTTAATATCTAAAGTGACTCGTTTGTAGATGACACAGCTCGCAGTCTTGTAGGATCAGAGTCAAGCTTTTTATATTTTAGGTACCTCGCCGAAATCCTACTCAGCTGGCAGATAACCACCCTGAACCGGGCGAACAGTCAGTTGCAGCGCGACGAGGCGCTGGCCGAGCAGATGCCTGCTGCGAAGAACCGTAATCATAAGAAGGCAAAGAAAAACAAGAAAAAGATAAGGGTTCATGCCACGGAGCTTTTGGCGACGCAGGTAAACATGACGTAGCCGTCAAGCAAACAAGACCCTGCAAAGCTCGCCACTGTTGTGTTGGTTCAAATGCAATTGTCACATCACATGTTTGAAACTGACTGCGGCATCGCGGATGGTGTACCAGGCATGAGGATGATTTGTTTTCAAATTTAAAGCGTTGTTTCAAATGCGAAGTCCCATTGACTGAATCATTTGCGGCCATAAACTTATTCACCAATGACACATGCAAAAGCTAGAAAGTGCACGAAGTGAATTTTTAGCCAAGTGTGTTGTCACTTGTATCAAGCTTTATCACTGATACCTCCACCTGGTGCAGGGGATGCAGTTACTCGCCGCAGGTTGTTTCAAGACCTTGCTCGGCTTCTTCATGGACGGAAAGCTGAAAACGCCGGAGTGCGTGTTCGACAACGAAGGAACGCGATACGAGCACCGGTTCGCGCCGTTCATTTCCGTCGCCACTCCGCCTTTCATCCCTTACAAGCAGTTCCGGGTACGTATCGATCTCGTTGATGCGAAATGCTGGGATCGACGATGGTGGGCATTCCTGTTTGCTGATCGTGATCTTGTGTTTGGTTCTGATGTCAGTATGCCGACGGCCAGCTAGGGTCAGCCGGGTGCTGACGGGCGGACTCGGCCCGCACACAGTGCTTAGTCCAAGTCCGGACAACATGGCTGTTGATGAGACTTTGGCTTCAACTTGTAAAGCGCTTCATAAAAATTTTGCACTCGCAGGAAATGACCGACGTGACCCAGTATCGACCTCCGCCAACCTCACATGACCTTTACCTGTCAGCTTCGAAGCACTTCACCCAGGCGAAGTTACTGTATGAGAAGCAGCCGATGTCAGATGAGGTAAACTTTTTCGTGGTTTTTATCAGTTGCGTGTCATAACCGCATGAGACAGTTCCTTCGCTGAAACAGTTGTCTTCTTTCGCCAGATTCAAAACCTGCTGCTTGTCGCCAAGACCAATCTGGTCGTAACCAAGCTCTTGGCTGGAGGTCACAAGAAACAGTCGACCAGCAAACCGACCTTTGACTTCAACGCGCATCCTGTCTTTCCAATTGTCCGGGTTACGTGATTGCTTGCCACGGTTCAGCGATAATAAGAATAGGTTTCGTTTATTCAAGTGTTGTGGTTTCGTTTACTCGCGTGTACTCACGCTAAGAAATCACCGATGTGTCAATGACTACTTCTTTCTACTAAGATGAAGTTTGGTAAAAGGAAGGCACGGCAAAGCGGTTGTTCTGGGCATTTTACCTCCTGCGTTCACGAGCTGAGCTTTTAAACAACAATGGTCAGCGATTCTCAACGTGGTCCACAGGACTTATATTAATGACTAAAATTGGGCATGGCCTTGAGTTCACTGACCTATATGTACAATAAATGTTTGACTACTTGTTCACAGGCTCGTAACCAGCTTGGGACACCAGGTGGGACGAAGAGTTTTCTGAGAGGGGCCCAAATTTTTGAACTATGTTCAACACATTTTTCCAGTACGGGCGAAAAATTTTGCAGGGTGCGCCGCCCCCCCCCACGCTTGTTACGGGCCTGGTTGTTCATGAAGTGTCAGCATAGCGAAGCGGTCCATCGGATATTTTTGTGAAAAGATAGGCCAAAAAAGGTTGAGAGCCACTGGATTAGGTAGACAGGACAAAACCGCGCTTAGCAACAATCAAACAGGCTGATGACACGGAACCGTGGTTAAGACGTTTCGTGCCTTGGTAAAACAAAAACCCGTAACTTTTTCGATGATAAAGTTTTGTCCAAAGTAATTTAGAGAGGCATGAGTTCATACTTTGTCACGATTGACAGGGAAGTTGTCCTCATTATGGTTGACTTCAACCAGAGAAGTCAGCTGAGCAGTTGGTCGCCGGCATATGTAAGTGTAAGCTTTCGGTAAGTTTTTGCTGGTGTTAGTAAGGTTTTCCTCCCAGACCAATATTATATCTTTTGGGTTTGGACATGACTTTATTTCAGAGTGCTGGTGAGGTGAGTTTTGAAAACACCGAGTGGTGTTTATCGCGAATCTTTAACAACGACGAAAAAATAATTTCCAAGCAACGTTTATCGGCCTGTCATCGGGGGCTGTGCCAGATTCGCAGTCAACCATAGTTTACATTTGTGGCGAATTGATGGGGGCAGATGGGTGAATCTCCCCCCTGGCAAACTAAATGTAAAAGCCGGGTGCCACTTAGCTTATATTTCAGTTTTAGTGTTCTTTTGGTTTTCAGTCCGCTGTTTTTGTGTTTGAGTATTTTCCGTTGATTTAGGATTTTTGTATAGCCATCCACACCCGAATTTACCATTTGTCAAGTATTTTCTGAGTTTTGGCTATAATGGCCCCTCTACAGCGACCAGTGGACCCCTTTCAGCAAAGTTTCCCTCCAGGCTCAAACCTCGAGTTACGCCGCTGGTTGTTCGGAGTTCGATGCATTCTGAACTACGTAGGCCTACCATCTACAAAATATCAAATGACTCGCCAAGTTGCTTTTTTTCTGCGCACATGTTAAGAGTTATTTCTGACGATTTTTATTTAGTTTAGCAAATCGTGTTTGCTTAGCCAGGGCGCCCGTCCGCTTCTTTTGTCGCCACACCGCCATGCATAATACTATGACATGAAGGTGCTGGCTGCAGAAAAATGTCGGTTCGGTGAGCGAATATACGCGTTGTGTATTGGCTGTGAATTGAGTGAGTGGCTCACACAATGATGCGTGCGAAGAATTGTGAATTTTGCCATTCGTAGATTGCAGCCAAGAGCATTCGAAGACATCCAGCTCAGTCGTAACCGGGGCACGTGCTGCTCCATTGCTTTCTGCATTTAGCAGCGTTAGCCCTTCGGTCATCCACTAATTCCGAATATTTGTCAAATGATAACGCGCTGAACTTCGGAAATGTCGGATGAATCGATACAGTGAAAATTTTTCGTCGCGCTAGTGTCTTCGACCTAAACGTGTTCGGTGCTTTTTGGCAAAAGTCCTGCCGCTGGGTCAGAGGCGAAGTTTCCTTCTCGGGGCCCGAGGCTATTTCAAATTGGGGGCCTTTCTGTAATGTTTGGGACGACTGATGTCATACAAATTGGCACTGCCGTGCTCGTTATATTCACTGAACGAGTTGTTCCAATTCAAAAACATTGCTTTATTTTGAATTCCCTCGATATCGGGAACAAAAACAGTCACAATGAAGCCAACGAAAAAGGCAGCGGTTGAGTTATCTGACCACACTCATATTACATTTTTTTGAGTACATCATTGGCCTCGTGTAATCTGAAAAATGGATTCAGGCGTTTTGTTTAACACATACGTAAAAATTACTAATTCTCAACGCCATAAAAAGAAAACGCTCATCGTCATTCGCGCTCATTCTTAGAGATCTTTTGCTAGGGGCATAGTAAAAAAAACGTGCGTTGAATGAAAAAACAAAACAAATATAATTGCTTACAGAAATGCTGGAAATTGTCCTTACTCCCAAAAGTTTGGGGCCCCCCGAAATCGGGGGCCCTAGGCTTAAGCCTTTTCAGCCTAATGGTAAATCCGCGCCTGCGTTGGGCGCATGATTAGTGTGAAAAGTAATTTCTTTGAAAAAGTGCAGAAAATATAACTTTCTCTGTCCACGTCATATCACAGTAGTTATCAATAGATGTCAAGCTTCTGGAAACATGTTGGGTTTAGAGCAGTGATTAGGTTATCAACCTTTTTTGGCCCATGGACCATCTTTAAAAAAATCTGATGGACCGCTTTGCTATTCTCACACCTCAACTATACGAAATTGTATTGCACGTGGGTCAGTTAACTCTAGGCATGTTCAATCAGCCTTAAACAAATGTGATTTATTGAACTCTCTGCGGACAGTGGCGATTATAAGGGAGGCCTGGGTGGGCATGGCCACCCAGATTTTTGCTTGGCCCCCTGATAAGCCCCTCCGGATTCTTAATAATTTCCCGTTCAAGTTTGTTTGGTTGACATAGCTAACCTTGGACCAGCAATATTTTAAACGATAATTTGGAAACCCTCTGCATTCAATATTTCCCAAATGCATGATAAGCTGTGTTGTTGTTTTAGACCAGTGGTTCTCAACATGGGGCCTGCGCCCCACCGGTGGGGCGAAATATATCAATTTGATCAAAGCAAATGTCAAAACAACGTTTGTTCCAGAGGTTTTGTGAGGCTTATCATGCAGATCATAGGCAGTGGCGTAACTAGATA
>JGI24158J21664_10002109_pt1 | contig 23696 bp, 9 predicted proteins | sample Ectturendosymbi3_FD_21664 | JGI IMG/M metagenome (IMG submission 21664) | reverse complement strand
TAGAACTCGCGAATCGCAGGTATAGGCTAACGCAAGTGGTTTGTTTTTGAATCGATTTCTCAAAATCATTCATACATGGTTGCTAAAAGTCATTTATAAAAATGTCATAGCAAGTCATTTTTGCAATATCACGACGCTTGTGCAACCTACGTTGGACACTAATAAAACTGAAAATGACTTTGTTGATAATCCCCATTGTGAAACGTGTCTACACTCGCACCCACGGTCACAAACTTCATCAGCCGAAAACAAAGCACATTTTGAACAAAATATGTTTCTGTAATCGCATCAGCATTTATTGGAAGTTTTCCGCGTCATAAATCACTTGTTTTGACTGTGTGAACATCCTAAATTCAAACTTTACTGTTGATATGGCAAGTTAGAGAAACAAGTGTCAGTTTCAACTGACCTGACTCACAAAATGCAATCAACCTTCAAACACCGCTCCAAGCTGTTCGGAAATCAGATGCGACTAGAAAGTGCAAGTGTTTTGGCAGCCATGAACTTGCAAGCAAAACTGAAACAAAATGATGGCTACCAGCGACAGTTGTTTGGTGGGTCCTATTTATTGAGATTCCACTGTTCCAGTGTAGTCGCTATTTTTCGGAAACACATTTTGCATTTCTAAATATAACAAACGCTCTGGACATGGTAAAGACATTATAGAACTGAGGCTGTTCAGTTGCTTAAACTACATCGAGAGCATTGGCATCAAACTGCCACTAGATGTGTCACAGCAGGAAGATAGTCGGGCAATTCTTGCAAATGTGCAGTGATATCAAATTGCTAAACGTCAGATATCCTGTTGCAATTAGTTTTACAGAAATTAATCCTTTTACAACTAGTTTTACATTGTCTTTGATTAATTTGTATTTTTGAGTGAAACCTAGCATTATAGGCATTTCGTGAAAAAGTCCTGAAGTTGCACATGACGTTTTAGCAATTATAGCTTGCGGGTAAAACCTTTTTTCATGCAGCTCCCAACTTCGTTGTAATACAGAGGATTAAACGTCAAATGGGAAATCGCCACTTCTTGTTTCTCATAGCTAACCACTAGCCCACAAATGGGATCCAGTAATTATTGCTAACAAACAAGGTGGAAACGTTTAACCAAGAATTTCAAATCATAAGTAAAGAGCATATTATCGTAGCTGCATGCGGCAATACTTAAGGAACGTTCAACCAAAGCAAAATAGACATTTATAATTTTTCTAACATATGCATATAAGTTTGTTTCTAACCAATGCAAAAGTCAACCAGCACAAACACTACCAAAAGTCACTAAAGTGGCGTTTGCACCACCGAAGTTGCACAGAGCAGGAGTGGGAGATCAAATAAATAACAAGGCCATATTCTGTTAGTTGACAAGAACAAAAACAATGAATCACCAAATATGAAAGCAGCTCGAGTTACCTGTTAACTTATGGCTACGTATAAAACGAAATCAACTCATTCAAACAACGAAATGCTACACAAAAGTATTGAGCAAGTTGCCGACACTGTTAAACTTCTCCAGACAGAACAGTTTGCAATAAAACAAATTTGCCGAATTGTTCGAATTGTTCAAAGAATGTGAAAAGGCTACTTTTTCACTCTTTTTGTCGTTGTAACCAATATATTTTTTCACCTTATTTATTCATTAGATATAGCTTCAATATACACGCAGTCAAGCAGGCTGATTCCTCAAAAACTTCCTCCAAACCTAGAGCTGTTCATTGTCATTGAATAAAACTTGGCCTGCAGCTGATTCGTCTCACTATGGCAATGGCTTTTATTTTCAGGGTCAGAGTGTTGTTGTTTTGCTGACACTGCTGTTGCTTGAGACAATTTCGGGTCAATTTTGAATTTTAATGAAAACGCCGAAATTCTATTTGTAAATTTGAATATTGCAAAACATAGCTTGTAACCTTTTCGAATTCAAGACGCCATTTCTGCCTTCATTGATCACCAATTTTTGTGAAATTCAAGTTGACACCAGAAAACAAATGGACTATTCGTTTTGTGACTGCCAAAAATGGTCGCAAATTCAATTATTAACAAACTTACGGAAGGTTTGCTATTCAGTATTAAACAAGACAAACTAAAACTCAGCAAACTGCATTAACAAAATCACATTCAAACTCCCTAGCGAAAACATTGGTATTTCTTTTCTTGTTGCTGTGCCTTAAACAAGCGCATTGATTAACGCTATTACTATGAGAAAAGCATCATGAGGTAATGCTGTTTATATTTTACGCGGTTTGGTTTTCATTGCGTTCACAAAAATTGGTCGCATAAAATTCTCGCACAAATTAGTGGGACACTCTTTTTCTCCATCTGCATTGCAAAAAATTTGTCTACCAGCATTTAACGAATTTCCATTCCCATGCATGAATCATACGTCGACGCAGAATACATTTACCAAGCACATGTTTGGACGCTTGTTCTCAGCCTCCTTAAATTTTGTGGCATTTATTACAGCGCTGCACCAGTCCACAACTGTCGTGACGCATTTCCTCTTTAGCAATCGTCAATATCTCCAATATATGTGAAAACTACGACAGATTTTTGTGGCTAAGTTAATCCAATATCTTCTGGCGGTTTTAACTTCCTGCAACGCATTTTGCTTCCATTAATCATATAAACGCATTGCACATGTTAAACCTTGTACTCAGAGCAACAGACTTTTATTAACTTTCATTAACTGTTTCCTTCACACCATAAAGTTCTGTCATCGGGAGGTCTGCAGCCCAAATGACCCCTAGTCATTCGCAGTCTCCCACACAACCATGCATTTTATATATAGCTCTGCTTGGAACTCATCGCAGCACTATACGGAGGTGCTAAACATTATAGAGTAGCAACCGTGTTGGCGCCATCCATGCGTATGTTCATTCTTAGTGTCACACATCTGTGTTTGTGTTTCATCAAAATACTCTTGCGTTAGCACCATTACTCGTATGCCTATCACCGGCACATATCTCTCATAGTGTTCTTTCAATTAACTGCATGTTCCTTGTTGCTGTCATGTATACTTGAGTCTAGATCTAGAGCGTTGGGTGTGCGAGTAAAGACATTATACAATACAATGTTCAGACAGTGTTTCAGGTGGAATCACAATATTTTGAACACTGATGTTCCTTTCGTCATACTTTTCATGCGACATATTTGTGGTATCTATGAAAGCAATCGAATGCAATTTTAAAACAGACAAACTTAAATGAAACTTGGATTTCCATTATTAAGGGGAACATGATGCTTGTTACAATTTTAAAAGCAGGTTTTGACACAACTTTAGTCTACAGATTAGTTTATCAGTACGGTGGCAGTGTGGGGCATAGGTGCGTGATGCGTACAGTAATATTTTATTTATACTGCTGACACTGGGTATAGTTGTCGTGTTTTATGGCCGTCATTTCATCAACCAAAAATGCTAATCATGGACTCTTCCAATACCGTTTTTCAATTCTTGGTTTGACCTGACCAGGAATCGACCAGCTCACAAACTGTATGGGGTGTGCTCAGCCTACTGCACGTGTTATCCGCTTTAAAAGTGCTGCGACTTTGAAAAACTATAGAGCATTAAACTTATGTGATTGATGATTATAATTTACTCACTTACATGATCTTATCCAGAAATATGATATTGGTTTATTTAGGAAGCTACATTCTGACGTCATCCAACGTGACAAGACGACCCAAAATTTACACCTCCGTAACTTTCACAAGACACCTACAGTATGTCTTTTTTGTTGGTCAAAACCAAGCAAGCACTCAATGCAAGACTACAACACGTCTGTTTAAATTAGTTCCAGGTTCTTCTCACAACGATCCGTCTTAACTGCACGAAAGCAAATGATTGCGAACACAGAATCGCCCGTTTCCCTGATCATGTGAAACGGAATTACTAATAGGTTTACGGGGAAAAGAGATAGAGAGTACTCTATTATTTGCTTGAAAAATTGCTGAGACTTTTTCGCGTAGCTTATCCTTTCCAGTTGTAGCTGTGTCTATCAAGGTGCACTGCATTTTTCCATTGTAATAATAGTTGGAATCCAGTGTATTTCATTCATATATAGCCATGAATTGAAGCAAATTTGAGCTGTCGCAATTTTTCCGAATTGAATACTTGAACATTTTGATTATACAATTTTGTTGCTTTCTATTTACGTGGACTGGACAGTACATAAATCTGCCTCCTTTTTAAAGTACGTTGTGTTTATTTATTTTCGTTTGTGCTTTGAACTGAATGACATTCTATGTTTCTTATACAAATATACTATGCAGTTCCTTCGCTATGTTTATTCGTAGTATAGCTTCTTTAAACTACGTGTGCACACCTCGCATGAGCATTTGATTGCTTCGCAAGCAAGGGAATGCTGTACAGTTGACTTTTGGTTACACTCGTTGTTGTGTACCTGTCACACATTTATGCTTTCTCAATTGCTCACTCTTGAAGTACATTGAGACGTTTTGCAAAACCTTGCTTGATATAGAAATCGAATACCAGTTGCACTGGACGAGGTTCAAGCTTTCATTTCATAAGTGTGGTTCTAACGATTTCATTCTCAGCACTGTTTACCAGCACTGATAACTTGTTGTTCTATAGTTTTGCCTTATTTTCATTCTGGGGAAAGAAGAATGTAAAAATGTCTGTAAACTTTAAAACAGTTTCTATTTAGATTTATGTCCAAGCGAAATGATGGCGAAACGGATACCCTCAACCCAGTGGTTCATCTGTGTTTTCTCTTAGTGTTTTCAAGAAACTTAACCGAATATTTGCTTTTATTTCAGAGGGCAATAAACATCACTGATAATTTTTTCAGTTTGCTTTTGCGGAATAGACAGTTGATAGGCGTATATACGGTTTGTTTTACAAAACTCATGAAGAATCTTCCAGCTTGTCGCAAATCATCACTGAATTTACGAAACACTGTCAATCACTAATGACAAATCTTTGCCAAATATCACATTTAACGGGACTCTTCTTTTCGTGACCACGTGATTGACCACATTCATCGCACGTTCATTGTTTGCTTCGGGGATTCGAAGATTTGTCGCAGTATCTTTAATTAAGTGAGATGTGCTTGTTTGCCAGAGAACACCTTTAAACAGTTTTGCGATTGTACAATGTTTTCAATCAAACCTGTTCAAACTATGATAATTACACTGTACTTGTAGCATAGGCGGACGGCATGGGGATGCAGGGGATGCGGTCGCATCCCCAACGCTGGAAAATTGGCCATTATTGGGCAAAATGTTTGAACATTTGGACAAATTATACAGCTACATTCACATTTAACAGAGGCCATGTCTAAGTTGCCACAGTTCATGTTCAAGAGTAGCAAAGGTGTATCACCCAGCATACCTTTGGGCAACAGGAAGAATTGCCCCAAATACTCTGAAATTACCCTAAGTGGGGTTCTTGCAAATGGGGTAAAAACATTTTTGGTTTTGGGTAAGTTCCATGAAACACCTCACCTGATTTGGGCAAAGGTAAGAGTTGTTCTTGATTTTGGAGTATTTTTCTAAGTGAATTACCCCAATTCTTAAACAAATCACCCACTTTTTGCAGTGCATCAAATTGGCAAAAACTTTGTTGAGACTATTTTGCGTCTTATGGCAAAAGTGGCACTTCCTGATGGCAAAACAGTCACATCCTTTAAGTGAACTAGAATCATTTGGGAATTCCAACAGCCTTCATGAAATTTGAGCTAATTGAAAACATCATTCACGTTTTGGGTAAAATTAGAAACCTTTGGGTAAATTAGGAGCAATCGGGTATGATCCAACAGTTTCAATACAATCTGGGTAATTGAGAAAAGTTTTCTACAAACAAGGATGAAATTAAAAACATTTAGGCTACATTAATTGGAAATAACTGCATAAAGTCCATCAGCCAAATCAAATTTGCAATTTGTAACAGCATTCAATTGTGGGTAGCTCCAAACGGTTATATTCAAAGTTGGGCTCTACAGAAAAGCTCCATTGAAATTCTAATACATCTAATAGAATAAACATCTAATAGAACTATAAAAGTGTTAATAAATGTGGACAAAATTGGAAAAATTGGAATCATTTGGGTAAATTTCAACAACCTCAATCAAATTTGGGTAATTGAAACAGCTTCACTCACACTTGGGCACTGTTGGAAGGATCTGGGTGAAGCAAAAGAGGTTCATTCAGATTTGCATATGTTATAAACATTTGGGTATATTGCAACAGCCCAAATCAAATTTGGGCTAATTGAAACAAGCTCATTCAAATTTGGGTAGACTTCTAAATATGTAAAAATTAGGAACATGTAGTGGTAACCCACCATTCTAACTAACCTTAACTTTTGTGAACATCAAATTGGTGATGCTGGCAAGTGCTTTTCAGCTATAACAACAAAAATATAGCTGTAAAAAATGTAAGTTGATACTGTGAAATTTTCATGTTTCAGGTTTGTTTCATGCTGTGAATGCTGTTATGCTTTCAAATGACTACTTAGTTAAAGGAGCTGTGAATTGCTTTTTGTTATAATAATGTAGGTTTCATTCAATACTGTGAAATCATTATTGTTGGAAGTAGAACTTAATCAATTTGAGGCTGCAAAATGTTTTGTGGTAATAATGTGGTGAAGCTGTGATATGATACTGCAAAGTTTTTGTATTTCAAATTTGCTTGATGTTGTGAGATTTTCAAGTGTGAGTCTATTGGTGAGAAGTATTCATATAAATACGATTAACCAAGTAACGGCAGCCGCAATATTTTGTGTGGTAATATTGTAGTTGTGCATTCATACTGTTTAGGTTTTCATATTTTCTATTTGTTTCATGTAATGAATTTCACATGTTGCATCCTGCCAAATTTCAATGTTTCAATTTGACGCTGTAGAGTGAAGTTTATATGAACAGTGGCAACTGTAGGCCTACTACCTATTGCACAGCATAGTTCATTAATGCAGTCCAGTGAAGCACTGCTATTTTTATAAAGTATTCTTGTTGAGATTATAAGTCATTTGTCATTGGAAACTTGCTTTTGTTCACATTGCTTGGTGGTTGATATTATAGCCTGCTGTATTGATATCTGAATCAGTTCCATATTGCTATTTCTTCTTAGCAGTGCACATTCAACTGTCTAAACTGGAGTTTGTTTGGTTTTCCTAACGTGACTTTAGAAGTTGTAAAGTCATGATTAGAAGCTGTAGGCAAAATGAAAAATAATGATTGCCAGTTGTGGGCAAAAGGCTTTGATTCTTGTAGAGACACACTCTTTTCAGGATTGCATTTATTTACCTCGTTAGTTATATGATTTAGTAATATTGAGGTGCATAAACACAGGGTTCCCACGCATTTTTAAAAATATTTTCTATACTTTTTCAATACCTTTTCAATACTAAGTGTAAGAAGTTCAATACCATTACTTCTCTTCATTTTTCGAAATTCCTTGTCATGAAACTCAATTTTACGCATTGCATAACACTGCATAAATAATGAAGTGCTTTGCCTTCAGTAAAATTCTGCTCAAATATTTGAGATTTCTTTTCCATTTAGAATTTCTATACTTTTTCAATACCTGATGTACAGTTGGGCAAAATTCAATACTTTTTCAAGGTCTTGAAAACCAATTTTGAAATTCAATACTTTTTAAATACCGCGTGGGAGCCCTGTAAACACTAGTAATTTCAAACTGAGAGAAATCAGTCAGTTGGTAATTCATCAACGAGATGGAGATACCCACGTCAACAAACTTGCATGGCAACACATTGCCGCCTTGAATTTAATTTGTACATGAAAAATTGCAATAGCGTGACTCAAAGCACAAATTGATTTGTTACTGATATTTGACGATTGCGTGGTAATTACACATGCAGACACCTTGATTTGCTTACAGTGGTACGCTTTAGTCTTAACATTAAGAATATTTTATACGTTATTTGGGAAAAACAAGATCACATTTGGACAAAAATTTTTTGCATCCCCAAAAGTAAACACTCCCGTACACCTATGACTTGTAGTACTTGTTTTTTATCACCAATTACTAGCGTTTTTCCTTGTTTGCATGGCAATGCATGAATCTTTGTTAAAAACTTCCTTGGAATGATTTTTCTCTGCGTTCAATTTTTGATGCGAACTGTTCTGTCTCATTACGAGACTATGACGTCAATGTTGAAAGAAACTTAAGTTAACTCGTTTCGATCACACAGTCATTTTGGTGAAATTGTGACCTTTTTCGTGTGCAGTTAGACAAGGCAGTTGTTATAGTGGCTCTGTTGTTGATCTACTATAATCCGTAGTTTTCCCAGTGTCAAAAGTCAAAATATATATTACATAAATATCACTTTCTTTTTTGCAAAAGTACCCACATATTGGCAAAGGTGTTTCTCAGCTTGCCCAATGAATAATTCAGGTTAAATTCTTTCATTGTCTAGAAAATCACAAAAAATTGCTGAAAGAGTAGTTCTTTCAACATCTTTGACCAATAAAGTAAAGCTGTTTTTGCCATGTTTAAAAAACGAAGTGTTTTTGCCCTTGTCTAATAACAAAGTATAGTCTTGTTATTTATTGTATCTCCCAGTCGTGGTCCATGAAAGTTCGGTGGTGCAAAACTTTTCTAGTGGCTTGTGCTTTTGTTTGCACTTTGTGCTGGTTGGCTTCTGCGTTTTTTCAACACAAACGACCGTGCAAAACGTCTATGCCAGGATTTGTTGCCCTTTTGTTTAGCGTGTATGTAGGATTTGTAGTGAGGGTAGACTCACTATAAATTTTCTTCCATGTACGAGCACGTATTCACTGCACGGCATGAGTTTTTATGTATGATGTATAGCGGGCGCGGCTGAACAGTTACAAAACTACTTTTCTATGCTCTTAGCTCTTTTAATTTGTTGCAATCGTCAAGCGATTGATAGTTGATTTGCAAAACAACACCTCACATCCAAAGGTGATGTCTTTGCAAGCAAAGGGTGTACAGTTGACCCTCGGTCAATTGGATTGTTGAGTAATTATCATGCATTGGTGCAGTCTCTTTGTCTACCAACATATCGGGACGTTTTGCTTGACCTTTTTGCTTGTGTTCGAAGTCTTCGATTTCATTTCCAAGATCCGTGTGCCGCTGATCTTCAACCATGTTTTAAGTTCTACTTCGAAATTGTTGAAATTCAATACAAACAGAATGACCTTTCCTACCACGTCCATTTTCGTTGTCTTGCTCGAGTTGGCGTTTACAAAGAACAGTTGCATCGATTCCATTTTTTTTCGTGTGAATCAAACAGTTTCGTTTTGACTGTTGGCTATAAATATCTTCACGTTTAAGCTTGGACGGCAGAGAGAATAGAAAGCAACAAAATCCTTCTTGAGCTGAAATAGATGTTGTGCTATCCGATCATACTTTGCTAAAAAAAGGTTTGTTTGTTTGTTTTACGTTAATTCTGTGCAAGAGTGGCTGAGACTGATTTGGTTTGCTACATTTTCACTTGTTGTAAACATTTTGAAATTTGTCCAACTCTTGACCACTTTGATAAAAAAAAGATTTCAAGAATCCCGAGCGAAAGCTTCTAACCAGGCTACACTTCGATAGAAATTTATGTCCTAAGGTCAGGTTTGACTTGTAATCGGTAAAAAGAAGAAATAGAGCAATCAACCCATATTTTGAAATTTTCAAATAATACCTTCGAATATTCTCCAGTTTATCTGTATTTTGAATGCGTATTTATATCTGCTTATTTATCACCTTATGTGTAGGAAGTTGGTTGATAAATATAATTACATAATACCGTGAAAAAAATATCTAAGAGCCAAACTTGGAGAAGTACGCATATTTGATGGAGACAGTGTAAAACTGTTCGAAATGTCTTAGATTTGATCATGGTGTGACGCAATGTATGTTGTACTCGGCTTCATTTGGAAGTAGCCACAAAATATATCTACTGGTTTATTCAACCACAAATATAAAATACATTTTGCATTTCTAAATATAACAAACGCTCTGGTCATTGCAAAGACAATATAGAACTGAGGTTGTTCAGTTGCTTGAACTACAGCGAGAGCATTGGCATCAAACTGCCACCAGATGTGTCACAGCAGAAGTACAGCTCATCATTTCTTGCAAAGGTGTAGTGACACAAATTGGCAAACTTTAAATTTTAGAAATGATTGCTGCCACAACCAATTTTACGTTTTTGTAGATTGAAAGGTGATTCCGTTTTATGAGTCAATTGAATTTACAATTTCACGACATCACTAAATTTTTGGTTTGAGAAGTTTACGCAGTCAAAACAATTGCTTTATGACATAGAACACTTCTTAATAGATGTGAATGCGTCAAAATAAAATTAATGTCCGTTTAAGGTTTCATATTTGATTTCGTTGATGTTGGTCAAAATTTAAAATGTGTGCAATGCAAAACCCCAAAGGTATTTTCCTAAACTATGCATTAATTTCATTCTAAAAATTCTTGAGAAATAAATTGCTTTCAAAACGTTTCGATGAACAATTGAACAGAAAGACAATTTTTGCTTAAGGCTCAGTCACTCTCGAGCTTGGAAAAAAGTAATCTTTTCAAAATCAAATCACTTGAAATAACGAAGAACAACATTTTTGATTTCCACAGTATTTCATTCCTGTTGAATCTACTGAAAAAAGGTTGGACAAACCAATATATAAACTAGCTTTTAAATTAGTTGGGGAGTCGTGATGGTAAAACTAAAATAAAAAAATGTTGTTTGCTCAAATCAAAAAAGCAGGTTTGGAATATGAGTCTAAAACCGTGCAATCTCATTGGACATAACCGTTTCATAAGAATATAATGTTGCAAAAATTTCGTTGGCTACAGCCGACTCCAACATTGCACTCAATAAGAAAAAACGGTCAAAATCATTTTGCAATGCGCTAGCTGAAACAAAGCTCGTTGCAACAGGTGAAAGGTCAGGTGACCTCGAGCTTTGGCGAAAAACAGACTTGGACTTTGATACAATTGTCGTTTTTTGGGTCTGTGGTAGGTAGAAACAACCGGTTGGACACGTCAGCTGAAGTTACAACATTTGCTAATCTCAAGGAAAAATAAGAACCTTCGCACGATCTTCAACGAAGCTATACAAGTGTATACTTAGCCCCATCTTATCGCCCTTAGGCGCAAAGTGACACCGAGGTAGTTTTCTTTCAGAACTCCTGCCTTTTACGAACAAACAAACTTGGGAAACATAACGGGATAAACTAAGTTCTGACATTTGGGATAAATCTTGAGCGCTATGTTTTGTGAAATATGTAAAGTACTCGCAAGTTAAATACTTTGTCTTCACTCTTTTCATTCAAAGCGCAAAGTCATGTGCATTTACAGGTTCGTCATACAGGTAAATAGCGATAAAATTGTACTTAGATAGAATGAAACCATATTGAGTTTTTTTTGCGTTGATTGCCATTGAAGGTATTTGAGCTTCACAAAAATGTAGTGTGTAATAAAAAATTATAAATCCTCTGACCACTTTAAAGAAACGTAAGTTAACTATTAACCTTTCGTGTGAAGAATATCGTGTCGATAACGTCTTCACAAACATTCTTAAGTCAGTGCAAAGCCTAATTTTATATGGGCATTTTCAAATTTTTCACAGAAAACTCTTTTATGCACATAATCGCATTCAATCCACGCACTCACAAAACGCCTTTTCTTCCTTTCATTTCAATTTGTGTGCATTATTTTGCCTTAGCTTTTGATTTGTGAGTTACATGGCAGCAACAGCAACTTTTCAACTCACTTTCCCTGAAGTATGCTGAAGCAATATTATCGTAACAAACAGAGGTTCTCCAGCGCTCTGCCGCGAGATGTCCTTTACGTGTCGCAACGCAATAAACCAAACTGAATTTGATAACTTGTATGTGAGGCGTAAAACGCATCCCGGATGGCGTATGGCGCTTGCTTGAGCAACGCTAGTCTTTCCAAAAGCATTTCTTCCGTTGTGCTCCCTGTGCAATTTATCATAGGCAGTGTTGCACTGCAATGAACTACTGTAATGTATATCCAACACTGTTTTATCAGAAAAAATACATTTCAGATGGTTTACGTTTTGCTCGGTATGGTTTTATGCTGACCTGCTCAAAAGCAACAAACCAGGATGAAATTTCTAATTCCTGCTGCTCTGCTTGCAATAATATTTGTGAAAGTCCACTCTCAAGATAGCAACTACTTAATTTGCAAACCTGTCCATGATTTGTTTTCATTTACCAATCCAAGAAAAAACAGTACCGTCCATGGATCACAAGGGCCGCCAGGAAAAAGAGGTCCACGTGGATATGTCGGACCTACAGGTCCACAAGGCCCTGTCGGACCACCGTCTGTCATAGACTGGGACGCCATCAATCAACACATTAGTTCTCAAATCAATGGAAAGGTGAAATGCAGAGGGCTGATGTTTAGAGGTTATTGTTACAAGCTTATCTACAGAGCAGTGCCTTATGAAAGTCAAGGTGGCAAGGCCCAAGCTGCTGCCCAATGTGCTCATCGCGGGGGTACACTGGTGGACATCGAAGACAAAGAAATGTACGATGCTCTGTATTCTTATATTCAAGATGAGTGGGTTACATACACTGACCAACAGCACGATTTCACTGACGTATGGCTTGCGTCTTCTCATGTAAATGGCATTTTGCGTAAAACTTCTGGAGATGAAGGTTACGCACAGTGGTACGCATCTTACCCACGCGCAGGTCGTACCGGAGTGGCTTGGATAATTACAACAAAGTCGACGCGTTCAGCGCCAAACATCGGGATGTACACTACTAGTGAAAGTTACTCCAGACCGGTGCCGCTTTGTCGTTTCAGCATGTCTTGACAATCATCGATCCTGGGCAACAGGAATATTTTTGCTGTTTAACTTAGTTGAAACAACATGTTTCTAACGGTTCCCTTTCAAAAAGACCACGTTCATAACAGACCTGTTCAAACAGACCACGTTCATAAAGACCCGTTCATAACAGATCAGTACATAACAGACCACATTCATAACGAGCCATAACGAGCCGAACCGGTGTCCGTTCTGAACACCTAAACCGGTGTTTAGAACGGACACCGGTTCCAACATCTAGACTAGAGCTTCGTCAACTTCTCGCTCTTCACTGAGCACCATACGCGTAACGATTAAATATTTAAGGCAAATAACAAAGGGTGAAAGTTTCATGGCTGCAATTATGTAACACGATTTACCATCAGCAGCCCATAGGCCTCACCAAGCACCTCCGTTGGCTTATCTACCGTTCATTGTTTCAACTTACCTACTGTAGTCGTTGGATTGTACTGCACAAGTGCCACGTTATTCCACTTGTAACTATACCCCAATTACTTTGCCAAACTTTTCGCATAACCTTTCGCATACAGACCAGAGGTGGCCGGAGTCACATTTTCAAACTCCGACTCCGCTCCTGTTCCAAAATTTTTGAATCCGAATCCGGGTCCAAATTTTTTTCAAATTTGAGAATCCGACTCCTATCCAGACTCCGGCTACCATCGATCAGGCGCGCAGCCAGGGAAGGGACGATGGGGGCAATGCCCCGCCCCAATTCCGAAAGTAGCACTAACAATTTTCAGGATAATCAAGCTTTTGATGTGTAAGCCAAAGAAATGGGTCAGTGCAAATCAACGAAATTCCTTTAAAACCTATCCTACTTTAGCTTTTGGTCGAGCCTGATTTGCCAATTGTCCATGATTTTAATCAAACGTTGTGTATGGTGAACGTGCTGGAGAAATCATGCCATGGCTGACTTTACGTGTGTTTTAAGCTCCGTGTGGAAGTTGATGAAAATGAAATATAAACTTGTATATACGCGCTTGTAATCACTAACCGAATGTAAAACTAGGCGCAACCCTTTTCACAGCTGTTTCTGGTGCGCCAGCTTCCTGTATCCCACCTAATGGTGATGTGATGTAAACTTCATTTCAAGACCATCGCAAAAATTCCTCTCTGATAACTCTGGGTTGCTACAAATAGGCTAATGTACAACTAACCCTGTCTGCAGCATCAGCAATAGCGAAGGAACACCGTAGATTTTTGTTTTTGTACAATCTTAGAACTAAATGCGTGAATATAACGGTGATATAGCCTACGTTTTATATGCCGTGAAGCTCAAAACTTAGCTAAGAAGCAATCCAGTTTCTAAGTCTTTTTTATTACGCAATTAGGCCATAGACACTGTTCAGCAACAATAACATGTATTCTACATATTTATTTGTTATGATTTAAACATGTAGACCTACTGTGACGGTTCAATCACAATTATGTGGAGGCTTACCCGTTTCATCGATGATCTTCCATCACCTTGCCGGCGAGTAAAAAAACACTTTTGTCAAGTAATCATAATCCGAGCTGTACATAACGTGAAAGTGTTTCAACTTTCATCTGATGTTAATTGCCACACTATCCTACAGTAAATTTTAAATCATTCAGCTGTAACGTGAAGAGTCAGCAACAAAATCTAACGAAAGTAGAAGGATGCTTTTCATTGTGTAAGCGTTGAGGGCATTGACACTCTTATGTAGATAGCTTGCAATCTGTTTTCGCGATAAAACGCATGTGACCAAATTCAAACTAAACTGAGTTTTTTCTCAGTAGATTGGATGTTGTTATTTGAACACTTATAGATTTAAACACTGTAAAGACTTCAACCGCTAACGCTAGAATGGCTAGATCAGAGATTCCCAAATTCGTTTTGAGCGCGACCGAAATCTGAGTTTGGTGAACACCTCGCGATTTAAGCCTCAAACTTCAAACAACGCATGAAAAAATGATGATTGTACTATAGACAACTTTTGGCAGTTAGTCGTTAAGTCGTTTTTTAATGTCAGCAATCTACTCTTTTCTCAAGAATCTACGCTACAGAGTACAGACAGACACATACAAGCAGTGGTAACGTTGAAAATACACAACTCCGCTTCGGATCACCTCGGCTCGACACATTTTTGACCCTTCGCCACCCTTGTTTGGGTTTCGACCATACTTTGGGAACCATTAGGCTAATCAACGAACCAACCGTTGTGTTAAACTGTGGCGACAAGTATTTCTTAACTTTAGTGCAGAGCCGTAGTGATATAATCGATTAAGCAGCTTCGTTTTCGCAATTACACAACCGTTTTCACACTTTGAGTAGACTGAGTGGGTCAAACATATGCAAGTTGGTTTACAGGGCATGTATAACTTTCTCCAACTAACAAAATTGTTTTTTCAATATTTGCGAATTTTTTTGTTAACTCTGAGTAGCTGGCTAGATAAATACCTAATCCAGTGGTTCTCAAATTTTTTCATACCCCTGTTACAATCCCAAACGCAGTCAATTCTTCAACAAAATAACAAAACTTAATTGCATAAATTTTACACTACCAACTGTGAAGACACAATAGACGATTATGAACCAAACAGACTCCTATAACATCAGCCACTGCAATTAAAGGTGTTTTTCCTTGCGTACTGTAGATATTCCCTTCTAAATCAACCTCGTTGTGCACTTTTTATATGTTGAATAAATAAACAAATAATAAAAACAAGGTTTTTACATCCACAACTTTTCCTCCCCAATTCCTCCTTGAAACGAATATCCTCCCCGGAATTAAAAATTCCTTCCTTGGTGAGCCAAGTGGCAACCGCTTGAGAAGCACTGACCTAATCGTTTATGGGAAGCAGGCTTAGGGCAAAAGCGTACAAAAATGCTGCCACAGTCGCATTTCATAGCGTTAAATGACATGAAATCTAAGCATTTTTCAAACGTGTTAACTCGGCTTCGAATGAACGTGCTTTGGTGTACATCAGAGGCGTGTAAATATAAAAAGCGCAATCACAATGGCTGCCACGATGACTCCTTGCTCAACTGCAATATTGACTAAAAAAGGCATAGGCTACTGCAGATCTTGCACTTATTGCATCGAGATTTTCAAAAGCGCTTTCTCAAGAAAGTTATACGAGCAAATGTTGGCTTTAATTTGAAGTAGAAACTTGCAAGTTACAATAAAAACAAACTTTTAAAATTTGTCAATTCGATTAAAGCAGACTTTCTATTTACCGGCTTAAAAATCTGAACATAATTATTCAGAAAAAGAAGCGCCAGCCAATGACACATTTTATGGATGATACTTTAAAAACAAGGGGCATTATATATTCAAATGTTGAGACTGGGTTGTGGTTTGCCGTCCCCTATCGAAATTTCTGGCTACGCGCCTGCCATCGATGCAACCGAAAATCAGCATTGGTTTTACTTAAGAAATGACATGTGTAAAGACCACGCAGACTCTTGCTAATGATGCTGCTGCTGAACATGACAAGTGACACCGGATCCGGGTCCACGTTATCACAAATTTGACTCAGGCTCGGGGACCAGGTCCGAAAGAAAAACGCAGAATCCAGCCGGAGTCGACACCGGAACTCCAGATCCGTGGCCACCTTTGATACAAGCTTATTCAAACTGTTTAAATACATCTAGCTCATTGGTTCCCAACTTGTGTGTCGCAGAACACCGTGAGAGAATAAGCGATCTCCTTCAGTTGGGCGCAACGTTGAAACATTCGTAGCTTCTTGCGCTTTTAAACTCTGCTAGAAAGTTTACTACGCTGTGCCACTGCAACATAAACTGTAGTAGCCTCGCCAATGTAGTATGGAAGGTCCGACAGTAAGCTACTTCACCGTTGTTGAAACAGGAAATTATTCCTGAAATCGTAAACACATTGACTGAACCACAGCTGCGGAGATGAGCATGGATTTGGATTGATCCTGTGGATTTTTAGCTTTTTGATGGATTTCGATGTAATTTGGACTTTATAATTTCTGCGTAACCGGATTTGGATTGGAACATTTTGATTTGAACTTCTTCGCATCTTTCAGTTCTGTTTCGGGATTGCAGATCACTCACTGCATTGCATTTAATCTGTGCAGTTTGATTCAGTGGAGTTACTCACGTCCGACGGGATTGCACATCGTGTTGGCTTAAATTTTGAGCCTTGACGATGTCCAGTGATACAAGCCTGCTGCCCTGCTCTCATACATATCATGTCATCAAAGTTACGGAATTGGGGTGGATTTCCTTGATCCAGTACCTTTCTTGACTGTTAATTGTTATAGTCAGTGATGCCTACTAGGCCTACCTAGTTAGCAACTTTTAGCACGGTTCATCATTATTTATATGTGTGGTCTAACAAGAACCGTCGCCAGAAAGTTTTTTTAAGGGGATTTTACATTTTTTCAGGGGGGCTTGACATTCTGAAATTTGATAAAAACTCCACCGATTTATAGTGCTTCATAATTCAATTTGAGGGGGATTGGAGCTTTGTTTGGGGGAGCTAAGACCCCAAAAAAACTTAGGCGACGGGACTGGGTCTAACCTAGTAATAATGAGCCGCTTGTGCGGTAACAGCGGTCACGGTCAACTAAGCAGGACATGCGCTCCGAACTTGTCGTTGTCATGTGACCAATTCAACCAATCGCTTACATCCAAAGGCAAAATAGCTCCAGCAGTACTTTGGCCTTATGAGGCAAGACAGACACTGCCTTTTATATAGCCTAAACACAGTGATAGGATGTTGGATTTAAACAGGATTTGGATTTCAAAACTGTCATTTTTCGGATTTGGATTGGATTTTGAAATTAAATTGTTGGATCGCATTTGGATTTGAAAAACATAAATCCGTTCATCTTTTCACAGCTGGCACCAGTGTTCCCTCCAAGGTGCGCAATTGCGCAGTACCAGCAGACAATTTGCGTAGTGTTATCTCATTCTCGTGCATTTCCAACTTTCTAAATTTAATACGGTATATGCAGGGGCGTAACGAGGTAGGGCACGATTCCCCGGGCGCCCAATCACTATGGGAACGCTGAATCACTGCGGGGGGTGCCGAAAAGTCCCACCAATGTCGCAAACACTTTCTTCAATACATTTGCTTCCGAAAGACCTCAGGTTCGAACATGGGGGCGCCAAACTTGCTTCTTGCCCCGGACGCCACCTAACCTCGTTACGCCCCTGGGTATATACATATCGCATAGCCCTTTTAACGTTGGGAACGCTTCACTGTTTGTGAGTCTGCATGGTTGCGCAGCTGCATGTGCTTCGTGCGCAATAAAACAAACATTTGCTCAATGTAGAATTTTCTTAGAGGGAGCACTGGCTGGCACTTTAAAATACTTGACAGAGTTTGCTGTAAACCAGTGGTTCTCAACCATTTTTGACCTATGGACGATCTTTTCAAAAAATATGGGATGGACCACTTTGTCTTACAGAATTTATTTACAGTAAAGGTTACAATTTTCGGTAAAATTTATCAAGGATTTATAGAACTCTCTGTGGACCACTTGAAATACTAAGTGGACCACCGGTGGTCTACCTGGACCACGTTGAGAATCACTGCTGTAAACGACTAGAAATAGGTTTTAGCTAAGCACGCGATTTTTCTGTGGAAGAAGAGCTCAACCGTTTTTGCAAATCTAATCAATGTTTCACCACACAAACTTGGATGCGTTTTGGCTGCGTGCTACACAATCTTATCCGTTGATCAGTACAAAAATTGTCATAATAATTTTTCCACCGTCCCAGGTTCAAATCAAAATGTCTCTGCGGATGCGCATTTTATGCTTTGACGGAAATGTTAATCTCAAGTGAAAAGGACGGGATTGATGACGAAATGCTGGTGTATTTGGCAACGCTAGAATCACGGATTAACTTCATTCTTGAAAACGGGTGCAAACATCGCATCGAAATATTTGAAAATTTCCTTGAAACAGGCTTCCTACGCAATCTTTAATATGAATTTCCAGACTTTTTCCAGACTTAACTTTTCCGAATGACACACCCAGGTCCTATACAGACACTNATAGTTAACACGATGAAAGTAAAACGTTAAGACGGTTTTATCAACCGAAGAAATCAGAGGAAACAACTCGCCCAGCAACCGGAATATGGACCTCATGTTCGCTACGTCATCATCCGAACCCGCCGATGCATCCAGCCAATATGAACGTGCTAACATCTACCATGGAAAAGAAACAAGTTCAGGCGATCCCCGCGCAACAGACTGCCGATAGACATAGGGCTACGGCAGTGCATATTTTTGGGATGCAAATAATTTTTGCCATTGTTCTTCCAAAATAACTTATAAACAGCAAATGTTTACAATAAAATTTACAGTACCATTGTAAAAAATCAAGGTGTCTTCACTCTTCATGCCAAAAAACGTTCGCCAGACATCAGTAACAAATCAATACATGCGCGAGTGGTGTTCCTACAAGTCTTCGTGTACAAATTAAATTCAAGGCGGTAACCTCCATCTCGTAGATGAATTACAAACTGGCGGATTTCTCCAGTCCTCACGAACAAAGCACTGAGTTTGAAATTACTATTGTTTATACATCGCCTCAATATCAAATCGTACAAATGACGAGGCAAATAAACGTAAATCTGAAGAATGTCTCACTACGAGGATCAAAGCCTTATCGGTTGGACTAGCTATCAATAATCTGAATGGCCATATGTTAACAATGGTAATATTTATTGTGTTGAAAAAACGTTAGCTAATCACCATGAAATCCCCAAAAGAAATTGATACTCATACTGCCATGTGTGGAGGCAGAACCGTCGCCAGAAAGTTGTCAGTAGGGGGGCTTTACGTTTGTGCAAGGGGAGCTTGACATTCAAATTTAACAAAAATTCCACTGATTTATAATGTTTTATATTTTAATTTGGGGGGCTTGGAGTTTTGTTTGGAGGGGCTACGCCCACCAAAGACCCCCGTGGCGACGGGACTATGCGGAGGGTGTTGGTTAACGTCTTCCCTTTTCAATCTCTTACTACGCTTATTAAACAAAATCATGCTAATAATTAAGATTTTTGCGTATTTGGAATAGATGGGTGCATTTTTGTTAGTCACAATCTATTAGTCAGGAAAAGAAGGTAAACATCAGGTTAAGATCTAACATCTGGCATTGCCGCAAATAGACAAGTCTCAAGTAAGGAGAGAGTAAGGAGGAAATGCAACTAGCTTAGCCTTCCACTTTAGGCAATCTTCACTACAGTGTCTTGTACAAAATACCACAACTTCTTTAAATATTTACAGCTCCTAAACGAACATTATGAAAACCAAAAAACACTGCAGTTTAGATAGACAAATGTGCACTGAACACAGGATGCTCAGCAAAAAATAGCAATATGGAACTCATTCAGACATTAGTACTGCAGTCCATACTATCAAGTTCCAAGGAATGTATATAAGTGCAAATTTCCAATGAAAAATGGCTTATCACCTCAACAAGAATATTTTCTGAGGTCTAGCAGTGCCTCACTGAACTACATTAATGAATTATGCAGTGCAATAGATAGTAATGGTGCTATCGTTCATGAAATCTTGTCAGCATCAAAATGGAACATTAAAAATTGACACGATTCAACATGTGAACTTTACTGCATGAAACAAATGTAAAATGTGAAACTTCATAGTCTTAAATCACAGCTACATCAATACCACACAACAATATGCAGCTGCATTTAGTTAATTCTGTCCATGAACACTTCACAGCAGCAGATTCATACTTGTAAGCGTCAAATCATCAAGCAAACTTGAAAGACGAAACCTTCACAGTAATACAGTATACCACAGCTGTAGCAGGCTACAGTGGCGTAACGAGGGGAAGGGGGGGCATCTGCCCCCAGGCGCAGCACTTTGGGGGAGCCAAATTGAGGCCGGAATGTTACGTGCTAATTACGATATGTTAAATGTCAGCGGATGCTGATAATTACAATTAACAAAATGTCGAAAGTCATTACGAAATCTCACCAAGATCACCAAGGTTCGCAAAGCGAGCAATTGTGAACCTCAGTGACGTTTCAAGGCGATATCTCTGTCTCCAGCAATAAGCGTCCGCTTGTGGTTTGACTCACGGCTGCGTTACAATGCTTTCAGAAAGCCAGGGTTGGTGACTTTCCGACTTCTCTATCATTTTATAGTTGCACCACAATGGGACGGGAATCCAGCGGTCACAGTGCATGTAGAATGGTATATGCGCATGCTTTTAGAGCAGCGATAAAACTTACACAATGTTATTACCATGGATGTGCAGAGGAGGGATGAACGAGGCGACGGCCCCGGACAGTCAAGGCAGTGGGTCATCCAAAGAGTGAAATTACAAAAAGTGCATTTATCAAAATCTAGTAACTATACCATGGGCGCAATTTCGTGGGGGACACGGGGGAGGCGTCCCCCAATGTTTTAAGACGGGGGACATAATATGCCATGTCCCCTCCACATTTTTTCTTAGGGTTTGTATTTGGAGAGGCTTCAAAACTAAATGTGGCGTTTGTCACGTTTTGTGTGGAGAGTTTTTCATGTTAGATGTTGCATACATGTTGATGTTGAAACAGAGTTTGGTGTAGTATCACTGATTCTGATACTTTATAAATTTTTACTTCAAAAATGATTTTTAGCATTTTGCAAGTTTCTAGTGGCCGCAAAAGATTGCTAACTGCCTCTGTCCGACATTTATCCAGTGTGGTTTACTGCAAGAATAGTCGCTGTCTTGAAACAGTGAAGTTTAACGGCTGCACACGTGAGAGATCACAATACAGCCATGATGTGTTTCGTGCGAAAACGTTGGCTAACTGTTTACTGTAACGTTGGTTGTCACGTATTCAGAAACAGACAGCGTAAAACTTAAAGATGCAAGTGTATAATGTTAGAAAGTTATATTTTCAGGCAAACCTCTACGAAGTTTTTGCCAAAGACAAACAGCAGCACTATTGTGGAGACTTAGTTTCAGGATGGGCAGTTTTGCAAAAGACTGTCTTCAACCATTAGCAAACAGGATTTCCATCAAAACTTTAAGAGAAGTATTGACCTAGCTATGTATTATCTCAGCGTTTTTTAAGGTTTTTAAAAGGGTGTCGTGGCGAAGCTTTAGGGTGTCAACACCATGTTTCCTTCTATGCCTGATAATTTTAACTGATTTTCACAAAAAGGCAAGTTTCCGTTCAATTATGCTTAATTAATTGAATACGACATTCACTTTTGGCAAACAACCTAAAGACACTTTCATAAATAGGAAGTTCCAATGTAGGCCTACATACTCAGTCATTCACTCATGTTTGTGCCCGCTTTTCCTTGGAGAGAGTCGCGGGGGCAACAGCCCTAGGAGGACCCGAAGTACCTCACGATCAACAGCAATCTCAGATAGTTCTGCTGTTTCCACACCAAAACGGGACCAAGCAAGGTCGGAGATGTAGTCACTGCACCTGGTCATTGGACAACCTCTGGGTCGCTTTCCCGTGAGTGTAGACTGTAGCCCGAAGGACGTACTTCGTCATTCTTTCCTGAGACATTCTGGACACATGGGTGAACTAACATAGCTGGGATATCTCGATTCGGAAAAGTGGTTTGACATCCCGGGCTTTACGAATTTAAGACCTGTGCTCTTTGTCACGAAGTGTCACACCGAAACTCTTCGCAAATATCCCACCTCTGCTGTTTGTTCCTTTGACAGCATTCTTTCAGTCGTCATCTAAGATTCATGATCACAGGTGAGGATCGGAACAAAGACTGATTTAAAAACTGAAAGCTTTGCAGTCTTGAAAGCTCCAATTTCGTCACCACGGAGCAATAAAGCTCACGCAGAACTGCGTTTGCTTTACCAATCCGTGTATCAACCTTTTGTTCCGACTTCTGTCAGTCGTGAATACCACCCCAAGGTACTTGTACGTCTTCACCTGCTGTAAGATACTTCTGCTCACTTGTAGCATACACCGCCTTGGGCGTCTTGAAAGACACAATACCTCGGCTTTTTTAGTGCTAATCTTCGATCCTGCTTGGTTGCACGCATCAGTAAACCGATCGAATGCGGGCTGAAGACCCTGTTGAGAAGATCCACGCATGCAGTACCAATTCGTTCGCAAAAAGCAAACGATTCATCGTGCAGTTTCCAACAGTGACACCCTCGTCGACGCGTGTGTGACTGTCTATCCAAGTCATATAGACCAAGGCTCTCCAAATTTTTTGGGAGAGACCACACAAGCTATTGCACAACAGTTCGAGGGCCTGACATCTTGCGTAATGTTATTTTCACGGGATGTTACATTCTACCAAATCAACACATTTTTCGTAAACATATAATTTTTTCATTATTGGCAAAATGTGTTTTGCGGCCGGGTGAAATGGCATCGCAGGTCGGATGATTTGGTCCGCGGGGCGTAGTTTGGAGAACCCTGATATAGACTATATGAAGAGGAGTGGTGACAGCACACACTATTGTCGGAGTCCACCAACGCTGAATCATTCGTTTCTTTGATTCTTCAAGCAGTAGGGTTTACTGTGATAGTGCTACTAAAGTGATGTGTGTTGCCAACGTTATTTTCGGGCAAGAATGCCTAACCGAGCAGTTCCTTTCGATGCGCTTTTTCTATGACAGCGTTAATCTCTTTACAAAACGGTGCTCATTTCCAAGCGAGCACTTCGCTTTCAACACGCTCTTTCTGTGAGAGCATTCTCTTTGTGCCCCTGAAGACGCTGAGAGGCGGTGAGCTGCACCTGGTGAGAACAGTTGGAATGGTCAGACTTGAGGAGATCCTCTTTGAAGCTTTCGGCAAAAAATGGCACTAACACTGAGACCACCACCACAAGTTTACTGTAGCCCATAGTCTGCACAAACCAATGTTATTATCAAACCAGTATAATTTAGACCTGAAACCACCTAGCTTTATATGACGCAAGGGAATTCATGCCTTGCAGTAGCC
>JGI24158J21664_10002108_pt1 | contig 23697 bp, 14 predicted proteins | sample Ectturendosymbi3_FD_21664 | JGI IMG/M metagenome (IMG submission 21664) | reverse complement strand
AGTCACGTGTTACGTAAAACGCTGTGTGAACATGTGAACGGTTTGTGCCCAGCCGGATGGCTCAAAGAGCAGTCTGTTACAAAGCACTGGTTCCAGTCCGTACGTGCTTGTCCATATAGTTGGGCCACTGGCCGCAACAATATTGAATCGTCCTGAAGTGGGAATCGCAACATTATGTCAGAAATCGCAATAAACCCACTATTATTACAGAATTCCTACTAAGCTTGCAAAAGTATATCAATATCTGTTGTTGTAGTTTCAGTAAAATATCGATATTTAAGAGAAAAAAATGTGCTGCAAAAAAGTTTGACCTTTGACCTAACGATAAATTTTGACCTTATGATAAATTTTGACTTTTTTGACCTAATGACTTGGGATACCCTCATGGTATGAGCGTGAAATTTGGTTTGTGGACGTTTCATAAACTTTAGAAACGGCAGAACATTTTTGACGTTATTGAATTTTGGTTGCCCTACTGATAAGTGTTTTGAAGCCTACACATGCCAAAATCACAACTGTCCCTGGATGACAGTGTCCAATCTTGCATGATTTCTATCGTACTTTCCAATGATGCCCCCAGTTTTCCGATTAGAGCAACGTTTGGGGAGATAACAAGGGTGTAAAAGTTTTTTTCACTTTTACCCCCCAAACAATATTCACAAAACAACGTTTACCAAAACGGGTCGGATCTTCAACCTAGCATCCAGTGGACTACCGAAAAAAGGAGAAACTCCGGGAAAAAAAACATACAAAGAAATGAAGTAAAATTTTAGACAAGGCCAAAAATTTGCAAAAATCTATAAAAGTTACATGCAAAAAATAAGAGTTTTACATAAGAAGTTCAAATAGCAACCCATCACTTTCTTTGGGGGTTCTGAAAGCTTTTTTCCTGCTCTTTTCAATGGTAGCTTCAAAAATTCACCACAACCAAGGGTTTTCATTGTAAATCACCGAATGACATAAAATTTATTTGGTGCAAATATTTTCAATACACCCTTTTTTGAACAAAAATCCTCCCCACCAAAAATGTGATGAGTGCTTTCTCAAAGTTTGTTTGGGTGAGTGGACTCATCACTAGCATTTCTAGCCACAAAAACGGATCGGCTACGCTTTCCGGAAAGCTTGGGAGTAAAATTTGAAAGCCTACTAAAATTTTCTAAATATTACAAGCAGGGTTTTTTTTAAGGCAAATGTTAGAAACCCGGTTTGGATCTGTAGGGACCCAATTTCTCTGATTCTATGGACCCGATGAAAGTTTTCTCTGATTCTAGGGACCCGATTTGAAATTCTAGGGACCGAATCGGGTCCCTAGAAAACGCCTTAAAAAAACATGTTACAAGACAAGTTTTAGTTTTTTTGGTTTTTCTCAAAAATTTTAAATCTAAAGGTACGTTTTTTTGGGTTCATGACAAAGTACATCTAATTCCCGATCCGAGCATGCCTTCACTGGCTTTCTAGCTCAACCACATCACCAACTACTGCCGAAAACGTGGTCTGCGCCAATATTGGCGCAAGCGGGTCTTGAAGGGGAGGGACTTGGCATCAGGGTTGCGAAGTCAGAGTCATAAAGAGTCGGAAATTTTTGGTGGAGCCGAAGTCGGATTCGAATTCCTAACAACACTAGAGTCGGAGTCGGATTTTTTTGTCCGACTCCGGATGTCCAATTGGATCATTTTTTGCATCACACTCTTAAATTGGGAATCTTTTTAAACTTCTGTTGAAACAGATTTCTTGCTGTGCACCACGATTTCCATTGATTTTAACAGCCAGATTTCATTCCTTCATGTTTAGGAGTCAGAGTCAGGAGTCGGAAATTTTGGAAAGGCCGGAGTCGGATATTTTACCTCCGACTCCGCAATCGTGCTTGGCATGCCGACTAAACAATCTTCTAGTTTTGCCGCTGAATGTTTGCATGCAGGCTCGAATCCGGCCTGCAAAATTTCAAGAAACTTGAACCCCGACTTCTACCTCTGCCAGAACAACCAAATAACATGTAGCGACGTAAAATTGACACTGGCGTAACATTTGGAGGGACACATTCCCGTTCCAAAACTTTCCATGTTGTAGAGCGTGGAAAGGCTCGCGCCCCCCTGGAAAGGCTCGCGCCCCCCTGGAAATCACTTGACGCCCCCCCCACCGGTTAAGAAGCACTGTGCTAGACATTTGGTAGCTTCGCAACAGTAAGGCCCGTATGCCAGGGTTGCGGAGTCGGAGCCGGATATTTTATCTCGGACTCCGCAACCCTGCTGTATGCATTCACAAAATCGAACTAAATTGACTTTAAGCATACCTCCAGCGGAAGGTGTTTATCAAGCTTAGTGGTGTTAGTTGTACATGAAACCGTTGCTGAAAGCTCTTCAAGTGATTTTTCATTTTAACTTTTTCTGCCTTGAGCGCTTCCCAGCCCTTGTTCGATATTCTTCTTTTCTGTTTTGAGCCATTTTGTTTGTTTCTCCAATTGTATTCTCCGCATAACCACATAGCATTCATGTCAGTTATTTCTGGCGGTGGGAAATTTGTGTTATCTGTCACCATTACCACCTTGGATTGGTGGTGATTAATTGAGTCAGATAGTGACCATATGCCACTAAGATTATCCTGTGCCATCTTGACTCCTTTCCATTTCGTTCAGGCGAAGTACTCTCGTATTCAGATTTTTATGTAGTCGCTCCTTGCTGCACAGATTGCATCCTCCTCATAGCGTTCCAAGATCAGCTGGTTAATGGTGACGCGCATTGTCCAGGCCCGCAACCAGGCAGCCAGGGGGGGCGAAGACCCCCTAGAAAAATTTTTGCCCCCCTAGAAAAATGTGCTGGACATAATTTAAAACTATTGGACACAGTTCAAAAAATTTAGGCCCCTCAGTAAACTCTTTGCCCCTCCTGGTATCCCAAGCTGGTTACGGGCCTGGCATTGTCACGTGCTTCTGTGCGTTTATTTGTCATAAGAGAGGATCAGCAACGTCGTCTGAATCCGTCTCTGCGGTCTTCTCAACCTTGTTTGTCGCAGCCCACACTATCCAGCATACACTTCATTGAGTCACCATCAGTTCATATCCTAGTTTAACTTGGAGCTATTACAAAAACTTTACAAATGCCGCGCCTTACCCAAATACAAATTATAGCGAACGGCCAAAGCAAGTCGACTTTTACGACTTCTGTTTTATTGCCCTCTTTTTTCCCCAGCAAGGGTCAGTATTGTTTCTTTCATCCGTAAACCGATAAGCTGCAATCGTTTTTCAAAGGTTTAATTCTTTTTATGTCTTAAACACGAAACAGTTTTACCGGACGTTAGATTAGGCCAAAGCTTTTGAAATTATCGAAAAGTTCAGGTGTGCTGTGTCTGCATCGACACTGTAATGCAGGGATTCCCAACCTTTCTCTGACCATGTACCCCTTCAGCATTTGAACAGATGAACATGTACCACTAAAATTTCTTATGACAATATAGCTGAGTAAAATAACAAAGATCTACTGAATTTTTGATAGAAATTTTATAGTTTGCAATACTTGGAAATAAATAATATATATTTTTTCCTTCTGTTGCTAACCTTAAGTGCACCCCTTCAGAACCTTAAGTGCACCCCTTTCAGAACCTTAACTGCACCCCTTCAACCTTAAGTGCACCCCTTTGTGCCCCTAGGGGAACATGTACCCTGGTTGGGAACCCCTGCTGTAGTGTATTTAGTCGCGGTCGCATGGAAGCTTGTTGATTAAGCTTTCTCCTTCCACTCCACAAGACGTAGCTGTTGATGGTGGAATTGTTGTTGCCACTAAAACAAAACAAGTTATGAGCAGACCTGTCGCCAGTCTAGATTTTTTGGGGAACTTTTCAAGCTGAATAGAGGCACAAGCGCAGATTTTTAACTGCCCAAATCTTATCGTAGTTTACGAAGCTTAATTTCTTGTAAAAAAATGTTGAACTTGCGTTTAGGTGGATGAACCCGATTAAAAAACCTTCCGAGGAAAAAAATATAAAAAAATAAAGAAAAAAAACTTTCTTGCTGTCGCCTCGCTCACATGCAGCTTTGCTTTGCAGGTGCATGTACAGGTTGTTGGCCTTTTTCAAGGAGTGCATTCCTGCTTACGTGTTCGACGCCGGCCTTCTTCTGATTGGACGCAAGCCGAGGTGATACGCTTCAGTGGTTGTGAATAACAGCGAACGATATTATGCGAAATTTGTGTCGGTCTGGAAATTTTCGGCTATTGGAGACGATTCTTGATTTGGCAAACGATTTTTGCAAGACTTCTGTCGCTTGTATATTTCTTCAACGTTCGCTCTCCTTCCGTGCCACGTTGACAAGCGATTTCCAATAAAGGCGCATGTTGTTCTGGCAAAGCGGAAGTAGTTAATTCCGGAGCGTCAGTATGTTACCAATGATATCAGACGTTACGCGGTGAAGATGTCGGCGCGCGTTTCCGATAATGATGACGTTGGATAGTTGTGACGCTGCGATTCGTAGCTGCCAATTTCCAAATGGTTGATTTTGTTGGTCATTTTTTTCCGAACCCAAAATTTTCAACCTCCCAAAACGTGATTTTATATGAAAAACGTCAGTTCAAAATATTTGATTCTGCAAGAAGTAAAGGCCGCGTTTCGTGAATCGCCCCCGCACACCGAAAACCACGTGCCTCTCACAGCCGCTCACTTCCTGCTTGTCTTTTTCTCATTCCTGGCAAAGGATGCTGCGCCTGAACCAGCAATTATCAGGAGCCGTCGATGTCCTCCAGTTCTTCCTGATCAACGAATGGAAGTGGAGGACCAAGAACGTCATCGATCTTCAAGCGGAGATGTCAGAAGAAGACAAGAAGGTGAGAGAGAGAGAGAGAGAGATCAGGGTTCTGTTGCATGAGCTCGTCAATTTTGCGCCGTGCAAGAGAGGGGGCTGTCGCATGGGTTTTGCTTGGCAGATTTGTATGAAATAAGTCTTTCTGTACAAAATCGTATTCAACGTTCATGTGCTGTGTATTGTTACAACCTCTCGGTCGTCGCGGCGTTGAATGCGCGTAGCACCACAAACGGGATGGTCGGTCAGAATAGCACCTATAAGTACGCATGGGCGCAGGGGGGTTGAGTCCCCTTTTTGTTTCTAGTAGGAAAAACAAATTAACCACTTTCGCCCCCGCCCCTAGAAAAAAATTTTTTAATGCACTAGTGGACCCTCCCTGAAACAATACCTTCCGACGCCCATGTGTGTAAGTGGCGTGAACAAGCAATAATAGAGTGAGCACGGCGTATGGTTTAATCTGTAACATTTTTTCATGTGATGTCCTGCCTCAGTCGTCTGATGTTACCTGATGTTGAGTATTGAAAAAGTATGGGAATTATAAGTGGAAAAGAAATCAGAAGTATCTGAGCGTAGTTTTACTCAAAGCAAAGCAGTTCATTATTTATGCAATGTGTAAAATTGATTTTCATGGTTAAGAATTTCGAATAACTAGGGCAACCAATTTTGACATAAAAACTATCAATTTTATGCGTTTTCACTTGAAATTTGGAATGCAAAGCATATTCATATACAGTAGTAGAAAATAAACCGATAGGTTTGTTCTGTTGAAATGAAACAAAAAGCAGTTTATCTGCAAAATCTGGTATAGCATGCACGGCCTACTTAAGATATCTTAAGTAGACCGTGTAGCATGTTTTAAAAATGTCTGGCTACTTTCAGTTTTATGAAACGAACCTCGTTTGTGCTTTGCACTGCGGTGATGCGCTTCGACCATAAACCTTTTGTCATTTCTCACTAAGCAGTCACGGAATTTGCAAACTAATTCATCCTTGGGTGTTTAGGTAAACTCATGCAGTATACTTCGAACTTTTGAAGAATTTGGTTGTTTGGCCTTAGGCATGATATGTTGATAAGTAGATTGATAACTACAGTAGAGTCAAATCTGCGAATATCATGAAGTTAAAACACTATATAAGCATAATAGATTAAGCATTTGCCAAACCAAGTACTGTAGGACCACGTTACTTGCATTGCCATGCCTAGTCTACTTAATATTCAATCGTCCAGTAGTGGGCTAAACAACATTATTACGTCAAAAGTTGCAACAAACCCATTAGTATTGCAGAATTGCAACTAAATTTGCAAAAACATACCAAAATATGTTGTTGTAACTTTAATAAAATATTGATAACGAGAAAAAAAAGAAAAATTTAACCTAAAGATAAATTTTGACTTTTTTTTGACCTAATAACTTTAGATTGCCTCATGGTGTCAGCGTGAAATTTGGTGTGTGTACGTTTCATAAACTTTTAAAAACGCAGAAAAACTTTGACTTGTTGACTTTTGGTTGCCCTACTAATAACAAAGAGAAGTAATGCTACAGACGTTTTTTAATTTAGCATTGAAATGGTATTGAAAAAGTATGGAAAATGATTTTTTTGAATATGTGGGAACCCTGTCTTCAGTTGTCGCCATGTTATGCCCCATAAGAGAGATGCGCACGCAACTGCGAACGTTAAGAATTCTGCCGCCTTCTTTCTTTACTGATTCCGACAGCGGAGCTCTTGATGGTGTCGCCTGTCTTTCAGACACATCCTGCCTTTCGCATGAGCTTCGTTGCAAATAATGAACGTCGTAAATTTGTCCAGCACTGTAACGCTGACTGCCACGACTGTTCTGAGCCTTTCCAACGAAAACAAAGCAGAACATTGGAGTCTTGCAAAGTCACATTACCAACAACGACGTAAAAAACACAAATGCACACCTAGACAGATTTTGGTCGACTTCGCTTTCACTCATAGCGGGCTGCTGTCGAGACAGCGGTGAGAGCCGGTGGACGCACATTTCGACAATGAAACAGGTTTCCCAGCTTTTGATTCTGCCTGCGACCCTTGAGGGGGGGATAGTTGCTCTCTCCGCTGTCAGTGGGTTGTTTGTTCGGTTCCGGGGTCGACCTAAATTTTTGTTGATTCACACTTCAATGCAACATTTCATTTTGTTTCCTCCCCACTGCTTACTTTCGCGACATCTCGGCGAATGCAGTGCAAAGCAGCTGTGCCGGGGAATAAGGATGTTGAGATCATGTCAAATGAACTACTAGTATTGCCACTGTTATGATATTATATAGAACATTGACAAAATCCTGCGCAGAACCTGATCTATTTGTCGAACCACTACGTGGCGGATAACTAGGGGTCACGTGATGCGCGCCTTGCAACCGCTTGCGGGTCAGTTGTCATGGTTGACTGGTTAATTACGGTTAACATGTCCCATGATGTGGTTTCACTGGTTAAGTTATTCACACCAGTAGTTTCCATGACAGGGGTTCCCAGACTTTCTTTGGCTATGTACCCCTTCAGCATTTCGATAGATGAGCGTGTACCCACAAAAATTTCTTATGACGAAAGGGCTGAAGAAAATAACAAAAATATGTTTACAAATAAGCATATGATTTTTAAAAATAATATTCACTGATATATGTATAAATCACGCGAAATAAATAATGCATAAACATATTTTTTCCCTTCTATTGCTAACCTCAAATGAACCCTTAGGGGTTCATGTACCCCAGTTTGGGAACCCCTGTTCTATGACAAAGTCCAGTCAGTGCACTTCGAGCTGGCTGCTCGCCATTGTTTGGCAACATTTGTACGATGCGATTGGCAACAGTCGTTCAGTTGCCCTTGTGCGTCATTCCTCAACATAAACTACAGGGGCGGGCACTGGGCAGCCTTTGCTCCGCGCGGCCCGAGTCGGAATATTTGATGTCGTTGTTTTGTTGGGTTGACCCTTTAAAAGTAAAAAATACGCTGGAATTGCATAATAAAGCAAAAACCCTGTCCTGGTGTAATGAGATCTATACCGTGGTGACAAGCACCGCGTGCGAATCAAATCAGAGATGTTAATGAATATTACTTACAACTAACTTGTCTCAACAAAGAAAATATACAACTTTTTGTCACACTCTCCAAGCTGATCTGTGGATGGCAATTTCCAGTAAAACGTAGCGATGGCAACATTTAACAAATAATGGGCTTATCGTACTGAATGATATTTCAGTCATTGATCTTGCCTCTGCCTCTGTCTGCCATTGATCTTGCCTCTGTGTAGTCACAGTAACTGTCGTCAGGAGCTTCATGTGGAACAGAAAGCATCCCTTTCAGTATTTTCTTTTCCTATTCTGACATTCGTAGGTTAAGAGCTGCTTTCTCTGTCGGAAAAAGCGCGGTGTATAGCTTGCTGGCACTGCAGCACAGTTAATTTAAAAGTTGTTTGATTAAGTCCGACAGCCTTGAGCTACGTCACTCACCAAGTAACCAATGCCAGCTGGTTTCAACGTTGCAAGGCAGGATCATAAATATACGCTACCTTCGCTAAAGGTGCCGCGTTTTTTTCTGAAAAAGCTTTTCTTCAGACCCTACTAATAACAGGGCTGCGTGTAATTAAATTCATTGCAATTGTTTTCTTGAATACAGTCGGAAGTTAGTTGAAGTCTATCGGGAAAGCCATGACAAACGCCAAGACACGCGAAAAACTCACTTTGCATTCCATTCACGGCTCAACAGATTGGTGCTGACACAAGCATTCACACCTGGTCGGGGTCGTCTGCTTCACTTTTGGAGTCGAGCCCAGGGGAAAGCATTCTTAACTAGGCAGGCGATTCATTGAAAGATGCTTCTGCATATATTTCAACGTAATCGTGCGAATCACTTTTCAGCAAAATGATCAGAATCAAAACCAAGAGCGCAACCGATCGACCAACCTTCATATTAACTAGCTTCTGGGTGCTGCATCCACAGCCACCCCACGTTTTTGCAAACCCACTGAAAGTAGAAACCAGAATCAAGTAACTCATATTACATTGCTTCGTTTGCAAATTGCTATGTTCTTGTAGTTTGTTCTTCTTCCCTTGGTTCCTCTTCTTTTTCGATAACATTGAAACGCGGCTTTCTGTAGAATTAGGTCCAGAATTTGGCTCCGGTGCAAGAACAGGCTGAGAACCAGCGTCATAAAAACGCTAGCGTGAACGTCATATGTTTTCGTTCAAACATAAACAGCAAGTTGCGTCCATGCGTAGACGTTTGCGTGAACGTCATGAGCTTTAACGTTTGCGTGAACACCATATCCTTGCGTTCAAACAAAAAAAACAAAAAAAAACAAGTTTTGCCGATGCGTCCACATAAGCGCAGATGCACACATTGCTCCCTGTTGTGAGTTTGTGTTCTGCCTGTCTGCGTTATTTCTTGGGCGAGGCCAGTGACTTGGCTTCGTGTTTCTTGGCGACATCCGTCCGGTCTGATTGTCACTTCCGCGTGGCTGTAGTCAACAAGGCGGTCGTGACGTGTTGATCATTCGCGGAAGAAACGCAATCAGCAGTAGGGTGAACGGCATATCGCTGTCGCAGTTTGAGAGACACCTTTGGATCAAATACTTGACGTTGACGTCTCTTCATGCATGTTTTCTGATGTTGTTTTTGTTTTGTTCATATACAGGACGAGCACATGAATTTTCGTTGATTAATACCAATGAAATTAGTCAGCGTTGTAATAAGTTTAAAACACTCACGATCGTTAACAGATACTATACGATTAGTACGTTCGCTTGCCCCGTTACAGCCTTTTTTTAAGTTGTACTCAGCCAAATAAAGTTGCGCACGTTCAGGATACGCAAAAAGGATGTTTCATTTCAAGACTTCTTACGGTTCGTGATAGCTAATGTTTGCCATCAAGGACGTTACAGCACCACGATAGCACAGCGGCCTGAATTCTTGTTTTTTCCGCTCGCCTTGTCTTAGATATTTGGTCGGCGCTTTCCAAACCTTCTCGCTTTCCAGCTTTTTAACTTCGACGTCCGAACCATCGACTGGCATAACTACATGAAGCTCTACACGATCGGAATAAAGAAATACGTCCTGAAGGAAAGCGCCAAGGGCTATCCTGCCGCCCGGCGACATCTGCAACGGTATGTCCGACGAATTGGTTCGACTTGCGTTTCGCGACAAGCTCCATGTGCAAACCTAGTTGTTGGTGTTTTCAGAACAAATGATTTCTTTCAAAGTCGCCAGATTTCGGTATCTAGTTTGACCTTATATGGTATTTTCATTTGATACTCTTCTTTTTTTGTCCCCGGTCTGTTTTCGTGAAAAAGCGAAGCCGATCTCAGAGGCGTTGAGTTTCCCCGATACTGAAATGTTTTGTAGGTAATGCGGCCTTTATTTTTGCAATACCGGAAAGCATCGGTTAAAGCAGCATCTCTCAGATTTACTATTCCCTTTTGCCAAAAACGTCAAAATTTATGCCGCCAGTGATAAAGTGAAATACGAAAACGGGTCGGTGTTTCCATTGCGAGATATCATCAACTTGGGATGTTCAGTCCCGGACACAGCGCGTTGCTGGTTGATAAAAAATATGCCCCGTGTATTCACAGCAAAGACAACGTTGATTGAAAAGCGAGCAGTCTAAAGACTGACAAGGTCACCGTGCAAGGTATATATACCGTATATATATATATATATATACCACGTTTTTTTAAGGAAATGTTAGGTACCCGGTATGGACCTGTGGGACCCGGTTGCTCTGGTTCTAGGGACCCGATGATAATTTTTGCTGATTTTAGGACCCGAATCGGGTCCCTAAAACACCTTTAAAAAACCCTGATATATACCATGAGTAATACGCATTGATGAATCTAGAAGTTGACGCTTTGCCCCTGGCCAGGGCCCCTACACCAAATCGGCTTGCACACATGCCGCAGGTTAGGCATTTTCCCGCCCTCTCAATCGAAAGGTTGTGTGTTCGATCCACGACCACTGATTGAATCGCTGTTCTTCGGGAAAAGTGTTAACCTCAACCGCCCCGCCAAGAAGTAAATTTCCGTTCTAGGCGTGCCGCCAATTGCCGTCGCCCGAAATCTAATTTGAAGCAATACGGTGCATAGAACAAAACCTTTGTCGTTTTGTCGGTGCAACGGTAAAGTCATACGTTGACGCCGAACCATCGCACACCGGTATTTATTGTCTGGCGCCACAATCATTGCGCAAAACCGTTTTTCTAAAACAGTCGCTCGTTTTCAGGCTTCGACTTCTCGGCTACGTCATCCAGTGCGCGATGCTGATGTTGCTCTGGCGCCTCCTGGTGTCGCAAACCGGTTTCGCGAGGAACCTGTGGCACCTGTTCATGTCGCTGTGGTTCAAGTTCCTCGGCTTTTTTCAAATCTCGAGCACGCTTCATCGTTCCAACTTTTTTCTGCGCGTCTTCTCCAAAGCGACCTGAAGCCAATCCCTGCAGATCACGAAGTACATCTGCGGTGGATTGTATGTGCTCCGTTGCAGCAGGCTGCGATCTATTTATTCGGTCTCGCGTGTGGAACACTGGTCGGCTTCCTCACAGTAACGTAACTGACAAGGGGGTCAGGGATGCGAATCACTCCCCCTGGCAAGCAAAATGCAAAAGCCGGCCCCCACTTAGATTATATTTCGGTATTCAGTATTCTTTGGTTTTCAGTGCGTTGTTTTTTGTGGTTTTCAGAGTGATTTTCGGTTTTAGTAGCTGTAGAAATCCACATCCGGATACACGTCCATTTCTGAACTTTTTTTGTGAGTGTTGACAAGTGGGCCCCCCTTCAGCTAAGTGTCCCCCCCTGGCTGTAACCTCTATTTACGCCACTGTTTTCTCACGGTGTCTGCGCGACTTTTCCAAGCGCTCCTCACAAGCTTATTGTCGCAAACCTACACACCAAGTTACCTGTTCGTTTCTTGCGGCCCGTCGCCAGGTTACTGCGTAGATGCATTTTCCGCCTCTCAGAAGTGCAGAAATGAGAAATGCCTTTGCTGCCCTTTCAGTTGCTGATGACGCCCTCAACGGTGTTTCTAACTTCATTCCTCGCAGATATCCCCCCGATTAATTTAACGACCAGTCAGACAGGTCTGTGGCCATGGGCGTCGGAAGGGGGAGGCCTTGCCCCCCCTGGATTTTGAAAATTTCAGCAAAAAAGGTTGTTCCCTTAGTTTCGAGTGGGAAAAACCAAATTTCACCAATTTGGGCCCTCCACTAGAAACATTTTGGAAAAACCTCCTGGTGCCCCCACCCCTGAAACAAAAAACCTTCCGACGCGCATGTCTATGGTGCAGTAAGCTGCCATTCGCTCGTTTCCTGGATTCCAGAGTCGACCTGACTCACGCAGTCCTCCTATTTCAATGACGGCTTCCACGAGCGCGAGTATGACTTTGTTGTTTCAGATTTCGTCGTGTGGGCTTTTTGACTTAAAATTTTCCGTCACTGTCACTTTTGCACTGATCGGTGTGGTACTACTGCGTGTCTTATATAAGTTTAAATATATTTTGTATAGTTATGCCGGGACGTTACGCGAAGTTGGGAGTCGCAGGAAACCTCCCTTGATGATAAAGTGAAATTTATCTCCACGTCTTTGTGGGGAGTTGGCCAGCCGTGGGGGTAAAGGTTATTAAGTGCAAAATTGTAAGGGTTTTTTACAATTTTGAGAAAAGACAAGGTGACAACTGTCCACGAATTGAAATGTTTCGAATCAGGCTTTTTTTCGGACACACCGAAATTTTTTCAAATGGCCGAAAAAAATTAAGTCAATTCGATCATAATGTCCGAAAATATAGACTAGTGAGTATTGTTGGAGCAAATTTTAATATTATGGGACAAATGACCGAGATGTCTCGGAAAAAAGAACCCTGGGTTGAAAATATGCCGCTTCAAGTGACAGCTTCCAGTAGCAATGATGTAATGCCAAAGGATGTGGAAGTCATGCTTGATTGCATTTTTCGCGGTTTCGCAACTCACCCACGAGACCAACCTCAAAGTACTCGGTTTGGTCGAGTCGAACTCGTGTTTAGTTGAATCGCACTCGTGCGTCCGAGAACCGAGTCAAACGAGAATTGATCTGCGCAGTTTTCTTTTCTAAACGAAACCTTCAGCTTGTTTAGCAACGTATTTTAATGCAAACATGTGGCTTAAAAGATTGCCATATTCCAGAACTGCTTATCGTAAAAGGTGCACTCTGTGGCAGTGGTTCTTAACCTTTCTCTTTCCACGTCTCCCTTAAGTAATTGTCGTTTGTTTCAAGCTCCCTGACTTTCAATAAGCTGTAGAAAGTAATTAATTTATTGGTAAATTTATTGATCAAAATTTCCATGTTGTAGGCCGCGTGAGGGCTCGCGCACCCCTGGAAATTTATTCACGCCCAAGTAAAGAACCACTGCTCTGTGCAGTGTTTCACACCTATTTTGCAGTTCCAGCGCGAGGTGACGGGTCTGTTTTTTCAAATAAGCTGAGGACGCGGCACGTGACTTGTCACGTGACCAGCTTCTCGCACCTCGCGTATTTTGATTCGAAATGCCTTTTTCCGCGGTTGCCGCGCTTCGTCGAATGAGTGCACTGATTCGCCGTCGCACAACAAGGAGCAAACTGCACTGCGTGAACGTTTCATATCTCAACCGTCAGACTTCTTACAAGACATAAAGGAGACTTTCGAGCTCGTTTGCGTAAAATGAAGCGATCCTGCTTCGGCGCAGGTGTCGGTAATGTTGCAGTCTTCTGCGTGACCTTTGGATACTTAATTCGGGGTAATGAACTAACCGGAAAGCAACCAACAACAATAGAGATCACCCACTGAGTTCACTCTTGATGCTCGGTTGCACTATTCTTCTACAGGGATAAGAAATTTCGCTTATGCGTGCTTATCACAGTGGCTTACTTACGGCACCATATACTTCATTTACAGTACACAATTTGTGGGGCACTTCCCCCGTGGCTACAGGCCTGGACATAGCAACCGTGATATCCAGTCAAGTCAGTTGTGCACAAACAAGGCAAACTCTCAAAAAGGGGCTCCAAATTGTGTGCAGTGATTCGATTTTAATTTGTTCTTGGTCTACTCTACAAATTCAAGTTGTTGAGGTTCCCCTGTTGGCACATTTGCACATAATTTTTGCTTCATTTTGAAAAAAATGACTTGCTTCAGAGCATATTAAATGCGACTTTCGTAAGATTTTTAACACAACAATGCAAAAATTAGATGTGAACTCCGAAGGGAGAGACCCTCTTCCGCCTCCCGTAATACCCACTTCTGAATCAGAGACAAATATTTCATTGCATGGTACACGCTTCATTTTGAACCTTCGAGATCCTTCTCTACTGCCGTTCATTGTGACTACCACGAAAATAATGCGTTGTTCATGTGTGGCTGAAACAAAACAATTTGGTGTTCAGGAAAAGGGGTTAGTCAGAAGAGTGTGCGAGTTGCAATATTGCATATCCCGGCGAAAAGCAGCCATATTGTATAGACCAGCGGTTCTCAACTTTTAAGTGATGTACCTTTTGGGCAAGGTTTTATCTTATCAGGGCCTCTTGACTGTTGTTATGAGCACAATAATTGGTAATGTACCTGTAATTATTGTGCTTCTACGTTAAAGTTTCATTGTGAAGACTATTCAAAAAAATTCGTGTACCCTTGGAGCACCTTCCCGAACCCCAAGGGGATATGCGTAGCCCAATTTATGGCCCACTGGTAGAAACCATTGTGACGGGCAAAGTTAACGTCACGTTAACCACTGAGGCATTGCGTGTTTTGGAGGGCACCACACCAAACAACTTTTCAAGACCTTGCCTTCATAACAATCAAGTGACTATTACTGTAATCAGTGACGGATTTATGCGTGGGTCATGGCCTGTGGCCCCGCGCTATTTGGGGGCCCCACACAACTCTTTCCTATGACGACTCAATATTAACTAAAAAGTTGCGAAACTGCGCAGAGGCACAACCCCACAATTTACCTTGAAACGAGCGGAATGCAAATGTCTACATCAGCGCAGTAACAACGACAACACTGCATCTGGGTGTGAGAGACAAGCAGGCCGTCTGTATGAAAGCGTTTACAGCAAAAGAATGAAAAAGAAAAAACACAGTATTTAATTGATGTTCAATTTTCCACTCACAAAAAGCTCGAAACAACACAAGAGCACCAGACACTGCAAAACTCCGATGAAAAGCAATATTTTCAGTATTGGATCCTACGATTGGTTCTTTTTGCAAGATTTCCCGCAACAGAGATTGCTTGTTGAAACTCTGTGTGTTATCTAAATCACCTAGATCTGTTTCTCGTGAGCTTTACTTGGAAAAACGTGTCTAAACTGGGCTTATTTCGTATGGTTAACTGAGGGTGGTGCAGCAATGCTTTGCTGCTGTGCAAAACTTGTTTTCATGCTGTTTACCATCGGCCTATGGCCAGTGGCGTAACTAGAGGTTTGAGCTAGGGGACAAAGCTTAGCTGAAGGGGGCCAACTGTCCAAAACACGGAAAAAAAGTGAAATGATAGTGAATCCCTGGATGTCGTGGATTCTGTCCAGTGGCGTAGTGAGCCTAAGTGCCGCCCGGGGCCGACCATAAAAGTGCCGCCCTTTTCACCCCTTAAATTTGCTTACAAAAATGTAAAATGACAAAAAGATCATGTTTCGTGCTTATAGATATAAGGATTAATAAATCATCTTGAAAATTACAGTCAAATACTCACAAACTGAAATGGGTCTTGTTTTTCATTGTCGATGGGAATCGTGCTGTATTCTGCTTGTCGCAACCTTTCTCATCATTAATTTTTCTATTTTTTGCTTTCTTCACATAAGCATATGTGCGAACCCGACATGTTTCGTCAAATTTTCTTACCTGTTGGTTTTTAATCTCCGGTAAAGCCACCGCATGGCTTTTAAAATAATTTACTCATTCCAGGGGATAAAACGAAAAAATTGAGGGATGTGATGGCGGCATACCTACTTTGCAGATGTAAACGTTTATTTTTGTTAAAATTTCCTGTAGCATCCCGGTCTTCAACTAAAAAAAAGTATATATATGCTGCATATAGCAGGCTATACTGGTAAATCTGATGATATGATCTCAGTCATGTAAAGAACCTTTCATTTTTTACTTCACGTTTCAGTAGTGGTTTAATCCTCTTCGAATATACAAAAGGCTTCAAACGTTACTGCCGGCACTTGCGCGGATCCCTATGTAGTGCGTGAACCCATTTTGAAAAAATATGTTAAACAGGTTTAAAACCGGCTATGGTTGAGAAGCGCTGGCTTGCAGTCTTCTTTGTGCCTTGCGCACTTGGTCTCGCTGTTGGGTTGGGCTTCGTACTTTTATACGTACATAGTGTTATTCCTTGCCTTTTTTCGTCACCAACAGAACCGTCACCAAGTCTGCAGTAGGGGGACTTGACGTTTCTTCAGGGGTGCTTGACACTCTAAAATTTGACAAAAAATCCACTGATTTATAGTGTTTCACATTGGTAGTGCTTAGAGCTTTGTTTGGGGATAAGCCCACCAAAGTCCCCATGGCTATGGGACAGATTACCAACAGACGTTTATTTCGAAATCTATGTTACCAAACCACGCCAGGTGGGACATAGACTTTTTGGATGCTCAGCAGTGATTGCAAAGCCTTACGTTCGACGATAATTGCGTTGAAAAACTTTACTCAGTACAGCCATTGCCAAGTTGTGCAGCTATTTCGATCAACGCCCTTTTTTAACAAAAGGCTTAACTACAATCACATCTAAACATATCGTTTACCCTTGCGTTAGGTTTGCAGACTAAGGTTCTTGCCTCAATATCATCAAAATGAGAGCAACAGCATTTGTAAACATTCTCACTGAAATGATTTTTCTATGGCTGCAAATGATACCGTTGAACAAAGGAGACTTTTACGAAACTCATGCTGCCTATCGGCTGGCTCTGATTCACTCTACTTGCAGTTCAAACCGACAATCTGAGCTCAAAGGTACCCACGCAAACACACCAACTACNTTACCCCGCCTTCAAGAACGTTATTTTCCGAGATTCCTNCACCATTGCGTTATGCAGAAAAACAGCCATTTTATTAAAATTGAGCAAGGTTATCTTTGCAGAGTTCTTCAATTCAACCGCCAAAATTGAATGTTGATAAGCACACCTAATGACTATCGGCTGCAACTTACGTCGTTTATTTGAAATATCCCATCGAACATTAAAAATGGCATCAGATGTGCCAAGAAATGCTTTTTATAATTTTTGCGACGGCAATTAGCGGCATGCCAACGCCTGAAATATGCTTCTTACCGGGTCAGTCGAGGCGCACGATCTTACGCAAGGAGCGCTGCGGCGATTCACTCAGTGGCAGTGAATCGGACTCACAACCTTCCAAGTGAGAAGCGGACACTACCACTGAACTATCGCCGGCCCAGCGAAATCTGCCTAGATGTCAGATGATGTTATGATTAGCGGTTGGGGTGTTACTGAGGAAACAAAGATACGAGAAAAGAGATTAGGCCAGCCTTGACTATTTACCGTGATTTCATGCAAAGCTTTTTTAATCAGATTTTGAGAGGAGGGGCAATGTGAACCGCGAATAACCAGAGCCCTAACGTTTTCTAGTCTGCTGTCGAATGTCACCTCTTTCCTTTGTTCAAAGGACTTTTGACTGCGATGGCGGAAATGACTCTGTCTGGCGAGGAAGGTGTAGGGAATGCGGCACAATTGACCCCCAAGTAAGTGTGTTGAAAAAGCCCTGATTTCAAGACAAACACTGGGACACTTTAGCACATTGGATATGACCCAGACATTTTGAGTAAACATTTCAACAATTTGCTCACTCCACAGCTACATGTCGCATTTTTTGGCCAGCCTGCCAGTCTAGGGCTTCTAAACACTATGGCTTCTAAGTCTAAACACAAAAATTGAAAAGGTAGAAATTTTAAAACTTATAAACAATGCTTTTAAAATAATAACGAAAAGCCAGAACATTTAAACTTCTTTCAAAGGTTAATTTTTAATCAGCAAAGTGCCGCCCCCTCAAAAGGTGCCGCCCGCGGCCCTCAGAACCCCCCACCCCTTGCTACGCCACTGTGTCTGTATTAGCTAAAAAAAGGAAAACATCCAGAAAAACGAAAAAAACAACCTAAAGAATACAAAATATCAACTAAAGGGGCCCAGTTTTTACCCTCAGCTTGCCAGGGGGCAGCTCGCCCCCTTGCCCCCCTGTAAGTAACACCACTGCGTATGGCATAGAGGATTAAAGCACTATATTTTGTACTGCTTGGAAATGACAACTTCAAAGCGGCATAAAAAGCCCTGTGTCCACTGAATGGATTGTGCTTGTTTGGTTCATAAATTATGTGGTTACACTATTACTATAACAAAAGGAGTTTACGTACAGATAGTCAGATCGACAGCTGGACGATATTTTCGAGGGCGGCAACACGGTCTCGCATGAAAATGCACCATATGTCCGAAAAACAAACCTAATATAAACGCTAGAAATCACGGAAATTTAACGAAGAAAACGTCTGAACTACACGATAGAGCTATAAATTCCAATAAAAGATTGCAACGCCGTTTGTTTTTTTGAAGAATGTAGGAAAGACTTTAATTTCTGTTGAAGATCTAACGCAATTGTAGAAGCAAAGTCGGCGCAAAAAAGGATATATTTTTGAGGGGGCGCTACACATAACAAGGGTATACTTTCAAACATTTTGGCACCGTATGTCGTCTCAACGTAGGCGTCCATCCCGACGTTTAACGATATTTTAGAAAATCCTGTTTTACCGCTTAAACATGTTGGCTGATTTTTGTAACAAGCCGTGCAGAGAAAACGTGTTAGAGCAGTCCAGGGGCACGAGTACCAAGAGCTGTTGCACTGATGTGTTTAGCTTCTACCTAGAAATGGATGCCAGCCCATCTTGACCTATTGTAAGTGGTGCAGTGGATGCCAATATGGGGATACCATTGACGTCTCGTTTTAACCTGCCCGTTGGCCAAACAAGGCGTCAAAATTCGAGAATATTAGTCACTATCGCTCATGACCCTTAATTCCCAAATATCCGTTTGTGGATCCTTTTTCGCTTAACTACCTTACCATATCTATAGAAAAGCGTGCCATAGATCAGCTTAATTCTGTTCTCTGTAGACAACAACGCTAGCCCAGCAGACTTACGGTAATTATCTGGAGGACAACCACCGGAATCCCCTGAGTTTTTTAAACACGAGCAATTGTATTCCCATTGTCAACGGTTCGCAACACTATACACAATTTCATAGCAAAAGCAGCGCAGTTTTAAATACCAAGATGGAACGCCCGATATTGCAATCTATTCATTTAACACGCAAACCATGAAACGCAATGTTACAAAAACAACAATGCCAGCGCAATATTACAAGTTATTCATAGCGACACTAAATTCATTCGAAAATTTACAACAACTCTAGCAGCAACATAAGTTTACTCACGAGTTCTTTCAGATAATCCACAATATCATCCAAAATTGCATCATTCAAAAAGGTGACTGTCTCACACTGTGTTAATTCATCTAAAAAGCTTTGAATTTCATCTAAGATTTGCCCCTCTCGCTCAAGATCGATAATGATTTCTTGCTCCATACTAAATTATGACCAATTTGGCTTTTTAACTTACATATGCCATTAGCATGTTACATTCAGCATCATCGACAAAATTTTTTAGCAACTCTCTTGTTGGTTGCATGCTCTGCATTTTATAAAACAACCTTCCTTACTTGATTGACAAGACTTTTTCGTTTGAGAAAATCGCGCTGCGTTCGAAGTGCGCGAACGACCTCCTATTACAGGTCACGCTGTCTTCGAAGAACACGAAAACCTCCTATTGAATTTTTGCTTTTGCTTTTTACTCGGAGTTTTAACATCCTCCGATTCGCAGTCACGATGTCGTCGACCAGGTGCCGAATCCGGTCAACGTAGCTTTCTTATTTTGACTGACAGCTAAAATTTCGTTTTGGATCAGGATTGACAGCTAATATTTTTGTTTGTTCTATTATAACGTAGTTTTGTTTTTAACCTATCAGATTAGCAATACGAATTCGATTAGGCACATTAGCTTTTCAAATTGACGTCAATGTTGCACCGAAATGTCCGAAACACCTGGGCCAACTTTTTCAGGCCCACAACCTTCACGTCAATCACCTATTTTTTTCTGTTAAACGCCAGTCAATCTACTTTTTTTCTATTCGCAAAATGACATGATTTATCACGTGGTCTCCTTCTTTACTTTGCCTTAACCCGTAATCTTTTCATTGGTGCATACTGGTCACATGTCTTTTTCTTTGTTCAGAATTCGCATTTTAGTCACGTAAGCATTTTGACAATTTAAGCAAGACAGTTGTGAACCAGCCATTACTTTTGCTCCCCTTATGCCTTCTTCTTCATGCAGACACCGTCACCTTTTTGTAGATAGATAATACATATTCACAGTACAATCAAAATCACACACGTGCACATAACAAAATCACACACTTACACATAACTTTCGCAAATAATTATACTTGTGAGCTTTTCGCTTTTTCTACAATGTATGGTACTGGTCTGACTTTTTCATTACGCCGTGTGATGCAATGATAGTTAGTGTCCTTGTCAGGCAAATGTTCTAGCCTCTGCGTGGCATTAAAATGATCCGCATCTTGCATACTTTTTTCAATCTTTGCTCTACTTAATGTTGCAAATGTAGTGTCCTCCTCCCAGTAGTAAAGCACCTTGTTCTTTAAATCCGTTCGCTTCTGCATTCTCGTCACATACAAACCACCTTTACGTGATGTCAACGAAAGCTGATATACATCATCAGTATAATCTTCCAAGATTCGATAGGTTACCGTTTCATAATGTTGTATTTCTCTAAGAATCCAATTATGCAGCAGAGCAATAACTTCCGTCACATGTAGCTTTGCCATAAATGCCGTAAGATTGCACCAGCGCTGTACTCCAAAACCATTCAACAGATTTCTGACGCTGCGTTTCTTCCCAAGACGTATTGTCAATACACTGACAAGAGACATTTCCATATCTGCTTTGTCCAAAGCATAGTACTTCTGCATTCGGTATTCTTGTTGATTTATATACGTGCTGTCCGGATCAAGAAGTACCCCAGCAAGGCTGTTGGTTGCCACTGTCGTTTCTGCAGTTTGCGGTGCTGCCATTTACATAAACGTACACTTCTGTAATACAGATTCACAAGGTATTAGTAATTTTTCCTCTATCTATTTTACTTATCATGCAACATTCCTGGGTAATTTTTGCCGTTATTGTGAGAGTGTACTCTCCCAAAGTCACATAAAGCTGTGATTCTATACAACTTTGGTCAACACATTGTTGCATTTTTACGGACTGCTTAAGCCAGCGCATTACTTTACTAAAGTTAGGTGAGTGATGACTCTGTTGCTCAAAGTCTTGTACATCAGTAAAAATATTTGTCTCAGTCACAAACGCATCATTTAGTGACAACAAATTATTTAATTTGCTCATTATTTTCTTTATTCACTTCCTAAACAATAATTACATGATTAATCATCTTTAGTTCATATTTCTCATATATAAATACTCATTGTCAGTTGCACATGCTATTACACTTTAATTATCAATTTTATGACTAGTTAATTTGTCTCTTCTGATTCCATAATTGTCGCACTTTCTTCATTTGTCATGTTATGGAACAAATCTTCCATAACACCATCCAAGCGGAGACAGTCATATAAGCTAGCGCAGGAACGTCAACGTGTAAGATGCTGTTACAGTAGAAGAGTCTATTTTTCGTGTGCACCGCCAATTAACGCTTATTTCGGTTAGCCCGTGATAATTACTGTATTGTGTTTCTACAGAAGTCCTTTATGCGAGTTGTAGATGTTTATGAAGAAGCGCCTCAGTCTGCCAAAATCATGCTAATGTATGGGTTACGCTAGTGGTAGCAAGGGCCATGTCATTCCCAAAGTTCTACCCGGTCGCCCACAAGTTTTTGTCGCATGGCGTCTTGGAACTTTACTTGAAATTATTTTTAAGCGCTGAAGTGTGTTTCATTTACTCTTCAAATACGACTATTGTTTCAATTTTAAATTTTCGGTGATTGCTAAGGTTCATAGCTTGATTTAATTTATATAGCGTGAGAAGACAGAGTTAAAGTGCCCATTTCATAAATGAATACCTAAATTTCTACATGACATACCTTGGTTGGATAAGAGGTAATTTTGAAGTTTTTTATAGACCGCAGCATTTTTACACACCTTTGCTGAAACGACAAAGGCATAATTTTCTTGGAATCATCCACCAGAACTTTCTGTATTTGGCATTGTAACCGAAATCTCATTTGTAAATATGGGTGAAATTTTGAATCAAAAGCTTGAAGTAAAAGTTCAGTGAAACAAAATCAATGGCGAAAAACATAGCATTGAAACAAATAGCACGATACGCGAAAACAGATGATTTTACCATTAACTTTATTTCGTCTTTTTCTGCCAATTCCCGTTGATAGACGACCATAGCACTAACCTACCATAAACTACCTTTGACAATTTCTTTGCCGTCTGTAGGTCACTTAAATCGTGAGTGACTGAAAATTCACACGTTCATTGACTGATGCAGGTCTGGTCTCGGGGGAAGCCTATGAAGTGCGCTACCCCCTACCCTAGAACAATATGTGGGCATTTACATTCCAATTGTTAACCCGCCTTACTTGTTAAAGTGCTTTCCAGGTAACATTTCTGCAGCACTGGTTTGCAGACAAAAGTACAAATGTATTGCAGTGTGTGTCATGTTTCTTAACAAGGATTACAGTGAAATTCAGAGATAGATGAAGCCCGCATTTAGTGAAAACTCTTTACTGTTGTGCAAAAATCAAGCTCCGAGACACCTTCTCAGTTCTCTCAGTGATCAACTGCAATAAAAATTATTCTATTTCGTGCCTGTTACACGCAGGGGCCCATCCACGGGCCGATCGCTCTCCCAAAACCTACGAAAGTAACTTTATTCACCATGATTTTTTACAATTCGGAAAAGAGCATTCGAGATATAGGGCCATTCTGTCGTCCAGTGTCACAGCAGTGTCGTGAAGTTACTTCAAATATCTTACAGCAGCGAACACGTAATGGGACTTGACTACCAAAGATCACTGAAAGCGCCACACCTAATTTTACTGGCTGGACCCGCCCCTGGCTGCATGTTAATCTGTGCCTACCAATCGTGAACTAAATACACACAACCCGATATTAAACGCTTGCGCATCGCCAATAACGAAGCCTGTACAACCTTGCATTAACATCCCTAAAAATGTAAGCGTTTTTCAGCATCAGCTCACGTATTTCGTAAAAACACCTTTTATGCCTTCATTAGATATCCATCTGCTCACTTCAGTTGTGTAATACGTACGTTAACACGTCCCCATTGTTCTCCCGCTGTGCAACGCTTCTGTTTGATGATGAGTGAAAGCAGTAGTTGCTGGTGCTTTGGTTCTTTCTTAGAAAACCACACAGGCTTCGTTCCACGGATACAAAGTTACTCGCCCATTAGTTATCGCTAAACGATTTCTTTGTGAGTTTGAATCGCTTTTCTACAAACGTTGCTGATCGGTACAGTACGAAATCGTCGGTCCCAATGTAGATAAGAAGCTCAAGAAAACGATTTTCAGAATTCATGCGTAAAACGTTTGTATCTTGAGCCAACCACAATTTTGCAAAGCTGACGTCTTTTTCAACCAGATCTATGAAACGTATGGAATATGAAACAAGATAAAGCGTATCAGGCACGCAGCGCGCTTCGTATTTTCTATATTTTAACTGTGTGAACAGATCACCTGTCTTCCCTAATGAGACAGGTTAGTTTTACCCTACTGATGAAGTGTTGTTGCGACAGTAATTCTGCTCAGTACGAGAGGAACCGCAGATTCAGACATTTGGTTCATGT
>JGI24158J21664_10002104_pt1 | contig 23714 bp, 18 predicted proteins | sample Ectturendosymbi3_FD_21664 | JGI IMG/M metagenome (IMG submission 21664) | reverse complement strand
CCCAATGGCTTCTCTGGCTTAGGGATCGCAACTACTAGTGCTCTTCTCCAGATCTTTGGAATTTTGAGTTGGTGCATGCAGGAATTGAGGAAGTCGCAGAAGTTAGACTTGAGAGCCCACCCGGTGTGGAGTACAAACTCTCGGAAAATGGAGTCCAATCCCGGAGATTTTCCTGGTTTCAGGCGTCTGACGGCAGCAGCAAACTCTTCTGGCCTGAAGGGTTCGGAGATATTGTGACCCTTAGGTGTTGGAATCTTCCACAGGTCGGACAGCTGTTTGTTGACGAGCCTGGTGGGCTCGCGGTCGCTAGTCTTGTGTGCCCCGTTCTTCACCGATTGCGAGGCGATGGAATTTGCCGAGACGGGCACACGCGGGAGGAGCGTCCAGACCTGCCAGTAACTTTGTTGATGGTTATCCGCGCCTTGCGGCTAGAGTGCGAGAATTCGATGGAGTTGACAGCTTATTCCCATCGCTCCTCTTTCTTCTGTTATGATCGAGAGAGTAGGGACGAGGCGGCTCTGTCAGAGGCAGTCCCCACTGGGGCTCGGATAAAGGAGCGATAGAGGGTCTCGCACTCTTTATCCTAGCATGGCACATAGTTCTTCCGGCTGCCACGTGGGATACATTGTTTAGCCGCAGAAAGTAGGCTCTCGCAGAAATCCTGGTATGCCCTCTCAATATCTGGTGTGTCCAGAGGTGGCAATCTCTCGACGGATTCACCTTATAGAAGCAAAACGTGATAACAGAATAGTGTCTTTCTGCTCAGCGAGATTGGCACATAGGTTTAAGTTTACTTGTTTGACTAAATGTCGATGTTTCCATTTCGACCAAAATTTGCAAAATAGCTCCGCGAACTGTGAAATAAAAACACAAACACTTGAAACAATATTCGTTGCATTTCTAAATGAAGGTAGTTGCGCTGCTTCAGTGAACACCAAATTAACCGCGTGGCTGCAGCATTGCGCATGTAATGCCAAGATGCAGTCACACTGCGTTTGAAACTTAGCAGAAAAAAACGTTCAACCACTGGAAGTTTCAATTAGTAGTAAAAATCACCTGCAGAAATCAATTTATTGCTATTGGCTCACCTCACTGTTAGATAATGGAGGTATTCAACGTACTTTCTTTTTCTGGTGATTTTTTGTATGTCTCGGTGATTAAGTGTCGTCACATGTCACACAAGGAACATAGCATGTGCGCTCTTTTCTGTACATCTCTGTAGGCACCACTCATAGTAGTGGAAATAAGTAGCATAAAATGTAGAATATCGTCATGGGTTTAGTTGTTGTCTCCATCGCATCCTTGCTCCCGATAACGGTTTATGTCAAGGGCAATTGCGATAAATTTGTTAATATGCAACGAGTCATTGATCCCAGTGGTGGACGTAAGTTACACAAAACAAAGAAGTTGTTCATTGCTTTCGTTGATTTTGACAAAAGGGGATTTAAGCCGAACTGCTCACCGTGGGTATTTATCAGATGGCTCATTCGCTAATACCAAGAAGTGCTTCAGGTTTGCAACATCGTTTATAATTTGATTTTGAATTTGTTTGGCAAACACGGTGAATATTTTGCGTGCGTATGCCAGCTGATGTAGGACGGATTATGTGGAACAATCTTAAATAACACAGTCGTAGTGTCAACAGCAGCATCTAGGCACAATCTTGAAAAACAACTCTAAAAACCCTATTATTGCGATCGGGTTCATCAGTGCGAAAGCGACCGCAATCTTTATGACAACGATATATACGTGTCTAAGTCCAAATTTGTTTTGGTCTATGTTTATATCTTTGCTTTCGTAAAACGTCTTTCTCACATCCACGTTTCCTTCATTATTGCAAAGCCGAAGCAAAGCATTAAACGTCTCTACGCAAATCTGGAGGCATTGGCGTTTTTGATAAAAATTATATTTTTTTTCGTTTTTTTTCTAATATTTGTGCTGATTTCACCAACAGACCGAGTTCCCTAGCGCTGCAACTAACAAATTCAGGTGGGAATGCAACGTGCCATTTGAAAAATTGGGACTTTATTGGTTTTCGCAGTAGGCTAGCCAATTAAACTCATCAAGCCAATGCATTTGGAAAAGTCGGTTTTGGGAGGCTATGTACTTAACCGGAAAATCGAACGAAGATGGAGACAATAAAGTTTTTCACCTTTGCGTGGAGAATGTCCGACAAAGTTTCCGATGTATTTGCACTTGAACATGCCCAGGAAATTCCTGAAAACATTGTCGCTACCAGTTGCGCTAAATGCTCGTTGCTCCTCTCTCTTCCCCTATCGGTGGACAAGTTTTATTCCAATAGTGATCAATAAAACTTATCGAGCCCTCTCACCAACACATTCTGATCTGTTTCATCCGAGAAAGGAAAACCTTTTTCTCCGATAAACTTGTCCTTCTTCATTTTCCGCCGAAAAAAGAGCAGCAGCAGCTGTTTATCAGAATAAAGAACTAGTTAACGTCAGTAGCAAGCGTCACTCACACTTCGTGCTGCACATCTCTAAGGTGAGTGCACTGCGAGACTACAAGCTTTATTGTGATGTTTTAACAACACAACAGTGGGCACGAACTGTAGTCTTTTTTCCAATCCTGCACAGCACGGGTACACCGAACTGTTGTTGTGGATACTGATTCGACCAGGCAGGAATGAAGATAGCTGTTTGAATACTTCGCCAACTTAATAAATCGAAAACTAACTGATTTGATAACAAATGTGCTGCTACGCCTAGTTGCCGCAGAACTTTCTCCGAAGCACTCGATCCCGAATTGCTCAATTGGTGAAAAGCTCACCTGTAGATAAAATATTAGCACGAGTGTAGTGGGGCGGGAACGCGTGGGAATGGCGTCCTCACACCTTTTTCACTGGAAGCTGTTTCAAAACGGGTGTATTTTAGATGTGTTCCCACACCTTTTTTGTCAGCACAACATCCCTGAATATTAGTATATTACTGATTGGACAAATTGATAAGGGCGGTGCATCAACCCCTGCAGGCTCCCCGGCTGCGCCCTTGATTCAACTGTAAAACGTTGGTTTGCTTCACCCCACCAAAAAAGCACACAAACCCAACCGTCAGCAGACGTCATGCGTTTCGTGACGCTATATTCCAAATTTGGATTTGTTAAGTTGTAGCTGGAGCTTATCAATCCGAGCCTGCACCCTTACACCACAGCAGCTGTGTTTTTGTCATTCTTCCATTCAAATAAATCTTTCGTAACCACATTTACCTGTCCACCCAGCACAGCTCTCAGGCGCATGCGCCTTGGTCTCTGCCCAAGGTGTCTAAATTCACTTTCTCGTCGCTTTCGATTTTGCCGGAGCCTCTGGGACAAAATCGAAATCTCGCCGTGCGCTTAACGCGCTTTCGATCGATCCTTCAATTAAGTTTTCGCTCGTCGTAAGCGCCGAGCGTCACGCGCTGGATTGAAGGTAGGCCGGTGTGACGTCAAGGTCGTTGCAAAACACTCTCACTCCGTTTTTTTACTTCATATCTGCGATGTGGTGCGATCAAACGTGGCGGTGAGAGGCTGTGGCAATTTGCAGCTCGAATCAAGTCGGGAGAAGAATGTTCGGGCAGTTTTTTTGCATTTCTCGCTACTGAGGCTCATCAGGACCATAGTCGTTAGAGCTTAGTGGATACTTGCTGCAGTTTCAAGACAAAGAAATTTTCAGGGAAACCTTTGAAATTTTTGATGTCGTATGTTTTATCAAAATCACTGGTAATATAACATAGGAAACTTTGTGTGCATATATTTTTCTGTTACGTTCGTGAAGAGTGGATGTACAGTTGCATCGCCAAGCAACGATGAGATGCAATTCGAATGAAAAACATTTTCATGAAGTTTAAAAGCAGATGCAGAACAATGAAAAGCTGAATGCAAAAAAAAACGTTTGTTGATTAACTCTGTTCCACAGACAATGTAAAACTCGAAAAAATACCAGTTCTTTTGCAAGCATGTTGTGTACTAATACCCCGTATCTGCAAACTAGTTGTCGATTTTTCATGTTATACGTTGTCTAATAAAAACCGTCGTTTGAAAAAGGTTTAAGCCCTTTCTAAACTATTATTTATCGACATCTAAACAACGTTCCAAAATAAACGAAATTATACCAAAATGGAAAGAAAATGTGCGATTACAAGCAGCTGTTTTTATCAATGAAAACGGTTGTTAACGTAATCGCTTGATAAGCACTGGGGAAGAGCCACATTCCCGCACAATCTGCGCGTGATTGATAACCGAAAATGTGACTTTAGACAGAAAAAGCATGGTCTGTAAAATCCATCAACCAATATAAATATTGCAAGTGCGTTTAATTGCATAAAATGAAAATAGGTTGCGGTAGTGAGATTTGTTCATTCAGCGCAGGAGTTCCCAAAATGGGGCACATGCTCATATGTCGAAATACGGAAGGTGTACATCGTAAGAGAAAGGCTGCTGGTAACCTCTGATCTAGCGAATGCATATAAAGTTTAGTGACATGCCTAGTATATATTACTAAGAAAGGTGAAGATCCGAAACGTCACTGATACTTTCATGTTTTACTCTAACTACTAGATTTGGTAAAACAATAATGTTTCATATATGAAGTGGTTCTGATTTATGCAGAGCAGATGAAGATCTTATTTCGAAGCAAGTCGAAGAGTTGGGTAGCATTCCAGTTTGGGTAACATGCACTATGATGAGCAGAGGCAGGCATGAGTGCTTGCAACCTTTCAGCAGCTATAGGTCGCGACAGTTGTTGTTGTTGCCCAAAACGGAAATAGGGCAGATCGATGGAAGTGAGAGTTGAATCAAAAACTTTTTATATTACAGAAAGTTCTGCTACCAAGTTGCTGATCTCAGATCCAGTCAAGGCTGCTCTGTAGTATTCGAAGTACTCCTTAAAATCGAACGTTAAGATAATTGCACAAAATTTGAAACGCATGGGCGTAGAAGCAAGAAAGTCTAGAGCGCTACAGAGTTTTGACCGAAGAAATATGTTCATCCTCCAAAAACAACACATCAATATTTTTGATTATTACCAAAAATTTTAATGCAGTTTTTTATTACTACCAGAAACGAGTTAATTTGACAAAACAGGGTTTGAAAACAATTACAATGTCGATACAAATTTTTACCATGTTTGAAACGACTTTTGCTCAAAAGAAACATAGGGGCTGCAGCCTACCCTGTACCCTGTCTCCTACGTCCTAGGTTGAAATAGATTCAAATTTCAAAAATTAAGCATCGTCTAATACATTACTAAAAAACTGTAAACAGCAAACAATCCGACTTTTGAATTGGATTTTAATCCCTGAGCTTCCTTCACAAGACACCTGCATTAATTTTTAATGTTGCAGGCATCTCATTTTACCTAATCGCTCTGAAGGATCTAAGCAAAGCCGACTTCTCAACCTGATCTTTCGCAGTTGTGGAAAGTTTTTTGTGAAAGTAAATCTTACGCAAGGCAAGGGGGGGAATCACTCAGTGCAATACAGCCATTACGTATCTCCACATGAACGAGTTTTATTTCATTTTCATTTAAATTTTGATTTGACGATCGTTAAATTAAAATTAAGGCAATTCTGATTTTAAATCGTGGCTGGTTCGTATGCATTGATTGTGTTCAACATACTTTTGCAGCGAAAAGCTTGTTGCCGTTCTGTGTCAACAAATAAACATTACAAGAATGAGATGTTATGTAAGCAGTTATCGCAAACCTCGAGTTAATGTGTGGCATCTCGATCGTATTCAGTATCCGTTAAACAATATTCAATAATTGTTGACATGCAGTCGAGCAGACAGGACTTTGCGAAAATAGGAGAGTTTTGTGTTCATCACAATGCATAATAAGCGATACGAGCTGTTTTAATTTATATGCTTGATAATACGCTGTTTGTGCAGACAACTAGTGCACAAAACGTTTGCGTCACTTCATGGTTTGGCCGATCACAAAGAACTGTGTGTCGCGAATGTTGGTTGCAAGTTATCAGTTAGTTTTTTATCTGAGATGAAACACAAAGACGAAGAAGAATTAACTTGAAGACGCCCCACATCAACACATTCAGCAAGGGATGGAGCTGAAATTGCTCAGCTCAGCTCGTTGTAGTCATTCAAACGGAATCCCGCTACCAATCCAATCTTTCCTCTGGCGCCAAACGGCGTAAGCATCGATCGAACGTTGTCGCTTTTACTAATTGCGCAGCAACGCCAATGAAATCCTGACAGGGCGGTCGCTGCTGCACAATAATGTACACGACACACTGAGCTATTTTTCAGTTTGAAATACCAGCATCTGCACAGTTTTACGCTTTGAAAAATTTAGTAAACTGGATAGGATTTTAAACTTAAAGTTTCTTTATGGGACTTTTCCAACTTTAACCCTAGGAAGCATCCAGAATTGTTCTTCAAGATTCATTTTTAATGCCTTTTTTAACGATATTTTTCGGACAAATCACATATCTACTGAGATTTTTTTCTTGTCGTTCTTCTGCTTGTTGATGATAAATATTTTGCTAAATATTTTAATAACAAATCAAATTCCTAAACAAATTGTTTTGACTTTCACTGAAAAGCACATTGTAACAAAGTTTAAATTCTCGTGGGGGAAATATATTTTTTCTCATGAAATTTAAATCGAGTTTCCTCTGTGTCAGTTTGTTTAAGATCATGGGTTTTGACTTCACAAAAAGTAACGACAAAGCTGATCTTTTCGAGTTGTGCAAAATGTAGCTCTAGCCCAAGTTGATTAAGAGAGGATTTTAATAATACTACAGAAAGTTGTGTTGCAAAAATTACGAACGGTTGTAACAAAAGAAATGAAGCAAATTGGATTTCTACAGTTCCATTTATAGCTCCAACTTCCTCCTTATACGCCATAATTAATTTATAGCCTCAAAAGAAAACTTACTCTTTCTCGATCACTCACAAACAACTCCTCATCGGTAAAATCGCGACATTTTGTGTCAGAGTAGCAATCGATCAGAGTGGCGAACAAAAGAGATTTTGTTTGGTCTTTGAACTGGCGTCGCAAACTTCAAGGGAATCAAGTTGTCGGTAGATGTCATTTAGAATTGACAAATGACTTTTAACAACAACACCAGGACAGAGAAATATATGTTTTCAAAGTTCACAAACGTCCCATCTTTCATCTTACAATTGTGTTTCTGTTTTCAGGCCTTTTCTACGTCGAAAAATCAACAAACTTTACGAAGCTTCTTGCATGGTTAGTGATGCCTTTTGCGTGGCCAGTGATGCATGTCTGCTTTGAACAAATCGTTTGCTTTGCCCGTTGTTTAAATTCTTACACTATGTACTTCTATGCACCATTTTTACGCATGTCTTAAAGCAAAACCGAAATTTATCTTGAAGTTGTATTGTGAAAAGTCCTTTTGTGCTTTAATTGAAAAATTTTTACAGGCGTCAATGCTTACTAATGTTTGTGATAACTGAGGAATATGCAAGAACACAAAAAACACTGACATTTTGGCAGCTTTCGAAAATGTTTGAACATGGATGATGATGTCTGCGGTTTGTACAAGCGAATTATGACACAACCTTTAAAAGATACTTACGTTTATTTGAAAGCACAAATGATAGTCTTTTGAAAAAATCAAGGAAAATCATTATCTTTCAGAAAGTACTTGGGACAAAATTGAAAAAATGCCATCCTTATGCGAACGTCTATCAAACAAAATTTTTTGTTTGTTGTTAGCGTGTCTGGACTTCAATGATCAGGCCCAACTTAAAATTATTTCTTTTTTATTTAGTCCTTTGAACACGTATTAGTGGAAAACAAACTTCAAAGTCTGCCGCCCTCCGTCACAGAGGCCATTCAAAGCATTACGCGACAACAATGGATCGACGCCTGTTTACCCCACGTCATGCACTGCACAGCTTTGCTCCTGACCAACAGGGACAGTCTGGGTGAGGTCTGAAGGTCAAAGCTTGCTTCACTGATTAGCTAATCATAGAATTTTTTGAAAGGTTTTATGACATCACCTTTGACAAACGTGACGTGATTTATGATCCTTGGCGTTGACGAGTAGCTTCAGATGGGTTTTCGTGGTTATGATGGTTGACAGCTTTGTGCATTAGCTCTGTCATACTAAGATATTTCATGCGCACACTTCTGCTGTAGTCATGATCTAACCCGCGGTGAATGTATATTACAACATGCTGAAGTAAGGGTCTATTTCAGCCAACCTGCAACCCAGTTGAAGGTTTTTGTTGGTGTGCTTATGTTACATAATTGCAATCCGTCGTTACTTTGGTAATGCTGAATTTGGTGTTTTTGATGCAGTGGTTCTCAGTACCACTTTAACTTTCGTACTGCGCACTAGCAAATTTCCATGTGTCCATTGTCACTTTGGTGCCAAACTGGTTTCTAGTTTTCTGATTTCTACCTGTGCTGTTCCATTCGCACCACAATTGCTTATCAAGTCTCTGCAGGGAGTGGCTAGACGTGTCAGACTGTCGTTATCATTGAATTTAGAATTCGAATGCATTCAGTAGTTCAAGCTACATTTTAGATTGCTGAGAACACAAGTCACACGAGGTGCGGTCCTTGCTTATTTTGAATTTTATTATTTATTCGCTTGTCTCATACACATGGTCCATATCACAGGGGTTAGTCAAAGAACACAAAAATATAAAAATGCTTGGGTGCAATGCATCGCAAGGTAGACGTTGGTTGGTACACAAAGACTGCACCGAGGATGAACAGACACTGAAACAATGCTGAAACACCATTGCATTTGGCCATTCTGATACAGAAGCGCTGCACAGTAGGAGAAAAATAACGATTTGTAAAAACGCCATACAATTAAAGTGAGCGAATGAAACGTTAGACCAAAGATGCACATCGTTAAAAACAAAAGTAGGGACATTGTTTCTTATCAAAGCATCAACCGTGCTGACCGAGTTGTTGACTGTCTGTGGGAACACATTTTCAAACCTTGGGATGTAACGTCAAATACGATAAACGTTATTGTAGACAAGTAAAAAGCGCCAGACAGCACTCAGAGTTGGCAGGTGTACACAGGCGACAATAGGCGCGAAAGAGTCTTTTTGAACTCCAGTGTGGAATCAGGGCTGTGAAGCTGGAACTCAAACTTTAGGTCCCGGCTACGGATCCAGTTCCAGGCATTTACATTTTTTCTCCAGTTCCGGCACCAATATATACAAGTTCTTGGCTCCGGCGCCAACAAGTTCTTGGCTCCGGCGCCAAAAATTTTTTGGCTCCGGCGCCAACAAGTCTTTGGCTCCGGCGCCAACAAGTTTTTGGCTCCGGCGCCAACAAGTTTTTGGCTCCGGCGCCAACAAGTTTTTGGCTCCGGCGCCAACAAGTTTTTGGCTCCGGCGCCAACAAGTTTTTGGCTCCGGCACCAACAAGTTTTTGGCTCCGGCGCCAACAAGTTTTTGGCTCCGGCGCCAACAAGTTTTTGGCTCCGGCGCCAAATGATTTGAAAACTGGAAAACGTTGTATTATCTGTAAAACCCGCTTGCCCTCCGAACCAGGCGATGAAACAAGAGCCCAAATTTCAGACTCCGGCTTCGGCTCCACCATCTAGACGTTTCGGGCCATCCAAAATTGCTTGGGCTCCGGCTCCAGCTCCGCAGTCCTGAGTGGAACACCGGACAAAGATGTGTTTGAGTTTGTCTGACGCACAAGAAAGTGTTTTCACTTGTCACAAAATGTCACTAGCATACGTCAGTGAAACATGAAGTAATACATCAAAGTAATTAACATGCTCAGCAAACTTTATACATACTTTATTCAGACGGACAACTGGTGTGGACAGGGGCGGATCCAGCCAGTGAGCTTAGGGGGGCGATTTCAGTAATGTTTAGGAGTCAAGTCTCATAACGGATTCGCTGCTGTAAGAGAGATGAAGAATACTACACAACATTGCTGTGATAAAACATTGGATGGCAAAATGGCCTTGTGTTGCGAATGCAGTATGCCGAATTGTACAAATAATGGTAAAAAAGGTACTTTTGTTGGTTTTCGGGAGGGGCGATAGCCCCAATCGTCCCCCTAGATTCACCCCTGGGTGTGGGACGCATATTACATTTTACGTGCAAGGAACTACTACACCGACTGTCGCTTTACAATTAAACACACTTTCATGCTCAGTAGCACGACCACAACAAATATTCAGACAACGTGGAAGAACACGGACGCCACAGCTACCACCAAACGCACATATATAATGAGGAAACATCAGATGGTTCACAATCACATTTTCCACAGTTCATCCTGCACTGACCGCGCCCAACAGAACTGAGTGTTCATCAAGGTAGATAGTGAAAAGATATGGAGCGACTCCCTCTTGCCCACTCCGATAATTACAGCAGTGGTTCTCAACCCAGGCACTGGAATCCTGCGTTTAGCAATTAACTACAGACAGTTTGTTGTTTGCAGTTTCGCCACGCAAGCCACAAACAATTACTTAAATGTGCATCTTTGATAAAAGTATTTTAAGTTACTCGGTGTGAAATTATAGCATGCTGTGGTGCCAGCTAAGCTACCAAAGTCCGACCTAGAGTCCCAGCACGATCGACAGTAAAAGCGCTGTGGGACAGTTGATGTTCATGTTTCTTGTCATAAAACCCGATCACGGTTCTTTTGAAATGTGTGCTGCCGCATAATGCAGCGATTGTTATTAAATATTCATAGAATCTATTTATTACCTGAGCAAACGTACCAGGGATAAATCACTTACAGCGCAGTCTTACTCAAGTGCTGCAGAATAATTAACATTATTCGATCTCAACGGCTTGTTGACCGAAGATAAATCAATAATAAAATGGATGGTACTTTAGAAATTGCAGCAAATGGATGCATAATAAAGTAGTAAATAAAATTGAACTGCGTCCAGACTCCAAAAACTTTTTTGAAAGTCTATTGCTTTTTTTCTTAACACAAGCACAAACTGAAACATATGATGATTTCTAATAGCTCCTACTAAACCTGAGAAAACAGTACATTTTAAAAGCGCAGTATTGATTAGGTTTTCTGATTCCAACAAATTTATTTTTTTCACAATCTTGTTTTCTTTGATTCAAAAGTTGAGACTGAAAACAACCTGCAAATTGGAAATACGCAGTTCACTTTTACCAAAGAGCTTGATCTACCTAAACTTGAACAACGTCTGACTTATCTTGCTTTTGCCATTTTGCTAGAAACTTCTTTGTACATCAATTTTAGTTTCCAAACTTGTTTTCTTCTTCATGTGGAACATCAGAACTATCAGAGGTTGCAAACCGCGAGGTATTTTCCGTTCTCCTAAGCCTGCTGCCTCTGTGACCCACCCGAGAGAAACGGGTGTGGAAATGAATAGGTTGTTGGTAGTCTACCTCGACGCGCATGGAAACGGAGCATAAGCGGAGATTTCTTCAACTTGTTTGTCACAAGTAACATTTCCATTTGCAGATCAATCTAACGAGCTGCGAGAGCCATCCAAGAAGCTTTTGCGCACTTTGCAGTGGATTTTTGTAAATTTAGATCAGGAGTTCTCAACAGGAGAATCCCACAAATCGAGATATCAAATCAGTTATGAAAACATTGAACTTTTTGTGTACCTTTTCGCTCCTGTATTGTACAAGGTCAAAGAAAGCGATTTGGAGGATCCTCGTTTGCAAAGGTAATTTTGTTAATAGTTAAGAAGTGAAGCATTGTGGCTACTTTAAATACGTTTCCGTTGATTTGCATTGAAGTAAACAAATATTGAACAGATTAAAGTTGGAAGGAAATGGGTGAAAAACACTTACGCGCATCAATTGAAAGTTGCATGAAAAACGTTTCCAGAAGTATTGTTATTTGAGACAAACTGGAAATTTGTTGTAAGACTTGGGTGGGCTGCAGTGTACAAACTGCGCAAATAAATTAGAAAAGATGAATGAACTTCGATATTGCGCATACAACGGTGGAGAAAATCAGGTTATAATCAAATTGATGAAAAATCACATCCTCAGAACGGAGAATTTTTTCATATTTCATTCTGATTTTTATTTCAAATTTTGTATGAACGGTGTCTCGAGATCATCAGTGGTTTACCGATTACTACACTGTATTTTTTCAGCGGCAAGGATTTGTGGCAGGCCATGTGGCAAAACGAACTTCCGCTCATTCCGGCATTCACGGCTTTATATTGCGAGGAGTCTGCGCATGAACATTGTCGACAGAGTGCCAGGCCAAGGTAGAAGAGTGTTGTGTGATCTTGAGCGGCTTTAAAATGAAAGCTGGCACGGAAACAACAGAAAATTCCATTGGGCAAGCGTCATGTATAATTGACGCACTTTGTCTTAAACAAATGCAATCATTATCATCTCAAGTCACTCCTTGCAAACATGAGCTGCATAATCTGGTGCTCAGTGAAATTTAAAGCACATGCATCATTTTTACGACACATCTATGCGCGAAACAATTGCATTTCATGACATCTGTTCACGATGTATCTTTTATTAGATCTGTTCACGATGTACCTTCCTCTGCTGCACAGACTAAAATAAACGTAGAAAAGCTTTGGTGCATATATTAATAGCATTCGTGGGTGTCGGAAGAGAGGAGGATAAAGGGAGGTGAAAGGCCCACCCTCGATTTTGAAAATAACAGAAAAACTGTTTTTATAGTTTCAAGTAGGAAAAGCCACGTTTCACCACTTTTGACCCCCCTGGAAAAATTTTGTGAAAATTCACCAGTGGCTCCTCCCTGGAAAAAATCCTTCCAGTGGCTCCTCCCTGGAAAAAATCCTTCCAGTGGCTCCTACCTGGAAAAAATCCTTCCGACGCCCATGAAAGAAGTTTTCACCTTATAACGTATTTCACATGACAAAGTTTGAATTCTGAGTGCTGGCTTCATATCTTTATGTGCATCTGTTGTTATTTATTTAATTTTTTATTTTCAGTAAATCATCGCTTTTGGTGTTTGCAGCTTCTCTGGCTGCAATGAAAGCGAAAAGCAAGAAACTCGTTGCGTCACTATGTTTGACTTTGCTGTTTTCAACTGCCTTCGTCATCAACGATGGTGCGAAGAAGCTGTCTTTTGGGGAATAAAATACGCTTTGAAACGACTGCAGCGAAAGTTCAAGTTAAATGACTCAGGCTGTGGGTTAGTACATTTCATGTTTTGTTTTTGCAGTACTTCGCATCATTGACATTTCGTTAGCGCAAACTTACATAATTGTAAAGGAAGAAAAGTGAAACTGTTTGGAAGAATGCTTATTCAATCATGTAAAGGGGTTGTTTTCGTTATCCGTTGGGTCAACTTAAGCTTCAACCTTAGTTGATACCTCCTAACAGTAGAAAAAAAATCAAAGAAGCAACACACAAATTACATGCAAGCTCAAGGGGCCACCAAAACGAACTACAAATTACTGTTTTTTCCTGAAGTCCTGAAAGACAAAAAAGCTTTGGTCTGCTTTCCATAACTCGGTGCAAAAAGGAATTAGTACGTTCAAATGCGAAAGCTGCAGAAGGTGTTTGATGGATTCTTCTCCAAATAAGTCAAGTTGTTGTAGGCCAGGTTTGTCAAAGAATTTGTTGTAGAGTTTCATTGCAGTCAGCTTTTCAACATTAGGAAGGTTCGTCATCACCACATGCAGCTTCAATCGAAACATAGTGCTCTTTTTTCGCACTTATGATTTCTTGACGACCATGTTTTATTTAGGATTTGCCTCTTTCCGCCCACACAGATTCTCATTACATTTTATGTCACTGGAACTTTTGCCGATACAACCCAAAGATAACATCTAACAACAGTTTTGATAAAAACGTTTCATTATCCAATGGTTGCAAAACACATTATCTGGTCAAACACTGTTGTGTAGTTTGAACTTTTTTACTTCTAACTTGCTCGAGTATCTAAAAATTGAAATTTGATGAATTACACCTGTAAAAGCATCAAACGTAAAACATATTTGTTACAGATCAGTTTCAGTGTAACTTGGAACCCTCGAAACATTCATTCCTTTATATCTGCAGGAGTCGGAGGCGCTGCCAGTCGCTTTCAACACAAGAAAATCCAGATGACAATAGAAGATTAAAACGAATTGCATTCGTTTTTCAAAAATCAAAGTCTGAAAAAGAATCTGTTGGTATGCAAGTTCGCTGCATAGAAATCAGCAACGGAGAAATGTATTTGCTACATGTGACAATAATGTTCGGGAGGCATAAAAAGACGACATTGGTTTTGCGTTGGTGTGAGCAACCGAAAAACTTGTTTACAAACTAGTTAAATTATGGTTGATTATCATATCAACAGTTTTTTGGACAACGACTCAGAAATGGATGCAAAATTGAAACTGCTCACGTTTTACATTCACTCTTACGAAGAGCATTTTTGTTGTCAGATAAAATCCGTTTTAATTTTTTATGAAACGCGTATTAACTGATGTGTGTGAGAAAAAATTTCCTTTATCGTTTATTGAAAAGTTGTTGCCAGAATTGCAATCGCTTCTCGACCTTATTGTACAAATTTTGGCAAAGTGATTTGTTGAAGCTAAATTGGGCCGAATTACATTTTCAATCGCAAAATGTAAAATTTTAACTGCAAAGTTGATGTTTTTTAAATTTGGAAATATATTTTTGTGAATAAGACTGGTTACATAAGAATGACAGCTTGGATGTTAACGACACTGATATAACAACAGCGTAAAATTGTCGCACAGGAATTCTGATATCGTATGTGTTATTAAAGTCGGTGAAATTGCAGAAAAATATTTTTGGTATTGTTTGCAATTTCATTCAAACTCATTATTTGTTGGAATTGAACCTCCTGTCACGCTTTATGCTTTGAACACATCTTCAATTACTCTGCTGCGCTCTTCTTTGTCTTTTTCAGATAAAACAGCGGAAGATGATGATATAGAATCAGAAACAAATAATAAACCCTTCCCGTTTAGAACGCAGATCTTGGTTAGTGAGGTCATTGATACTGTATAATCACTTGCCACGTTGCATAGCTATAAATCACTTGCCACGTTGCATAGCATAAAAAATTATAACCGAAATATTTCATTCTTTTCATCTCTTTCCAAGATACATTGCAAATTTTTCGTGCTGAAATAATTTCAAGTGTTTTGCAGAAGAGGCGCTTGAATTCTTCAAGGCGTTTGAAATCAGTAATACTTGTTCAAGGATTAACCTTGGATTTAGTCAATCAGCAATTAAGTTTTTTTCTTCAGTCGAAGAGGCCGTCAACAAAAAGGTCTGTGCGGCGCTCACCCATCCGTGACCGAAAAAATAGATTACGAAAATTTGCTCGAGACTCTTTTCGACGTTTCTCAACCTCAGCCTCAGCTTCGGGGAACAAACGGTGGTCTTCAAGCAAAGGAAAGGTACCCTGGAGTATGAATTTTCCCTGTTGAAACTTCACCATGATTGACAAGTTGTGACTTGAAATAAACCTCACCATGTGTTTCTGCTGCAGTATGAAGAACTCAAATATTTTTTGCAGATGTTTTACAGGTTGTCAACAGAAAATGACTGAACATGCCACTGACTGAAACCACAGTATATGCAAACTTACCGATAATCCGAAGTGCCACTATACCCCTGAACCACTTTTTCTGCCGTGTCTAAAAAAGCGATGACTTCCTTTATCATAGTTTGTTGGTTTAATGCTGCGCTTCATCTCTCCATTAGGTTCACCAGGAGCTTGCAATAGGGTTAAAATATTTTTTAAATAATTAAATAGGAAATAGAGCGTCAATCAGAAAAATAGGCTACGTGTGAAAACCATATGTAACAAAAACAATTAAAATGGATTTCGGCCTTAAAGTTTGCAACTTCAGAACACTTGAAAACAACTCTTATTTGTGAAAAAGTATACCATCAGATGCGTAGATTTTTCCATGTCTGAAATGTTGAAATGCTCCATTCATCGTTGTACTGTTACAAAAATCCGTATCCGTTATTTTTCAGCCAAAACAATAGTTGCTTTACTTTTGGTTTGAAGGACCAACATTAAGCCCAATCCACATCAAGCAATTAAAAAGTTGAGGTGGTCAGAGTTTGCAACAGATACATCAGTTCCAAGGTGAAAAAGAATTGAAAAATTATCAAGTCTTCGAACTTCTCATCAATCCAGAAAAAGTTTTTAGTTTTAAGAAATTTGTCCAAAAATGTTTGTCAGTAATAGTATTGATCTTTTAGTCTCCTTGACGAAATTGACCTCGAATGAGATTTTAATTTATCGTAGAGAAAAAGACTGCAAAACGATTTCAACATATTTTGACGCACATATTCAATGAGGATTGAATCACTTAAAAACCTTAAGAAAATTATCTGGTTTTGAGTTTTGATGCTCACAACAATTTTATTGCATTCAAGATATGTTTTAATAACAGAAATTGCCTAGACAAACTATTTGGACCCTTGTTTATAGTTTAGGTATAAATTCAGCTAATTTTTTGCACTTTTCTTTAATTTGAAGTTTGCGGCACACAGTGATCATTTGAATAAATGAACCACGTTGAACAATCTTTTTGCACAAGTAAAATTATCCAATGTTTCAAAGATTCTTTGTAAAGTCCAAATTCAGAAACTTTCCAAAATAGTCTCACATACAAATTCCTAGAAACAAAAATTTTTGGAGTTCCCACTTCTACAAAACGAGCTAAATCCTGCTGAAAACTTCTGATATCATTGAAAAATTTCTTGCCATCTGCAATTCCATTTACGTCGTACAAACATCTGTTTATCTCCTAGATTTCATCATTGTTTTAAAAATTTCTAAAGTTACTAATTCATAATACTGTATCTAAAAACCCCAAAACATTTCTTTGGCAGGTCTTTGATGCTTTTTATGTTACAAAAAGGAATTTTGTACAGATTCTTTTTGTTATTATGGCATGCTTAAATTCTTACTCCCTGTACTAGAAAGTGGCTCTAATCTCAAAACAAACTATGCTATTGCTGTTCATATCTCAATGTTTTGCACTTATTTGACCTTCGTCTATTTCTAACGTATTTCTTTCAGTTTGATATTTTCTTCAACAAACAAATCCTGCTGTAAATCAAAACGCTTTTCTTTGATTTAACTTGTTTTCTGTAAGCAAGTAAGCATCAGTTTAGGGTGATGCCGTTTTTGCATTTACCCTTCCTGCTCGTTCGAAGATTTTGATTTGTGCTTTTATATAGACCTGTGTATTTTTGCTTGACTGTTGCCAACTCTGTAGCTATCTCTGCGGCTTCTCAATGCTCAAATGCAACTTTAGACCCTTTTTGTTTTTTTTAGACAAATTTCTATGCTATTTACAATGCTTTGAACTCTGGGGTTGACCCATAAAATTCAATGAAAACAACTACTGCAAAATAACACTTCATCGCTTTTGCTGCCCTATGTGATCAAATACTGTATATGCGACATCAAGCAGAAATCATGACAAGTCAATGACGTAGGTATGCAGTGCAGTAAAATAAACATGAAATTAAGCTCCAAATTACAGTTCAAACTTGTCAAACATACATGACGCGCCACGGATTTATTAACAAATTAAGAAAAACCTAGAGTTACTTTATAAGAGTACACAAACCTCGAGTGAATCGCAAGTTGCAACACAAAGGTTATCAAGATATATCTCTGTGTTCAAAGCGTGCTCATGGGCGCCGGAAAGGGGGCTTACCCCCTGGATTTTAAAAATGTTAACAAAATAATGTTGATTTCTTAGTTTCGAGTGGGAAAAAACAAATTTCACCACTTTTGCCCCATTAGACACATTTTGGAAAATCCCCTATCGACCCTCTCCTGGATAAAGTCCTTTCGCCGCCCATAACTCTGTTTGTCTAGACTCTAAAATGAAAACTCTGTGACATTATCAAGGTTTCTTATTATGTTACTGACTTCCTTTCTTGCATTTGTTAAGTCACTGCAGTTGGAGCCAGTATGGTTGGAGCTTATCTTCCACAATCCAGAGCAATTTCGTTTTCAGCTGCTAATTTCCGAGATGTGTTGACGACTTAGTGTAAAAGCAGATATTGATAAGTTGCGCTTGAAGCGTCAGTAAAAGTGGGATGTTGTTCGCATGAATGTTCTATTTTTTTCAGAAAGTATTTCGTGTGAATAAAAAGTATTTCGCGTGAGTAAAAAGTATTTCGTGTGAGTAAATTGCTTTGTTTTATTGAAGATTCGAGATGAAGATCCTCCTCCATCATATTCGAGTGTTTGCAGGCATGAGGTGCCAACGGTCAGCCAAGAGATGTTCAGAGACAAAACCTGTTCGCCAAAGATCGTACGTTTCAGCTAACAATAGATTTCTGATGATCAAAACAAAAACTTAAGACTCTTGTAATACAGTGGTAGAAATTATTTCATGATCGATTCAGCGTCGGTGTATTTTGCTCTTTTCAAAAAATCTGAACGTGAACTTCCGTAGATTTATTTACTAGCATTGAAAGGCATAACTTTTGAATAGTAAAGAATAGAAAATCTAATGTACGATTTTCGTTAACTTTGTCGATTGTTGTTGCGTTGACTGCATTTTGTTCCGAAAAACTGCATTTTGTTACGAAAATCCTGCTGCCAGTACTCAAGATCGCAATTTGACAATTGAGACTTTAACAATCGTTCGATCAATGGCTAGTTGCAGAAGAGCTGAGTCGACAAANTAAATGTTATTTTACAAAAAATCGCAGCCTTTCCAATNGTGTTTTTGATTTGCGTAAATAAATATATTCTTTCCACTGAAATTAACATCGTTCCAACTGACCCGCACTCATTCACGCATGAAATGCTACCTAGCGAATATCTACAGCATATTATACAATTTTTCCAACGATTTTGTTTTTTCTTGATGAATTCAAAAATTACTATTTCAAACATATTTTCCAGACAATCGGTGACCTGAGTGGTAAAAGCAAATCTGAGCAACATTTTTGTGCACAGCAAACCGAAACACCGACTACCTTTCTTCATACTGGTAAGATGATATTTTCGATTTTCCCACCGGTTGCCTGCTTTGCTTGGTTCTTACTGATGCCTTTATTAAATTCTTCATATGTTTTTCAAGTCACCTAAAAAATCGCATTGAATTAGCTGAAATTTATGCGCTGTTAGCCTTTTGTTCTTTTGGAAATATTCATATTGAGCTTTTCCTCAAAAATTTCCGTCTTAGCAACCATGTTTTATGCTGTGGTTTAATTTTTATTTTCTTTGCATGAATTGTAAAGAAACAGGCGAAATAATTCTCTTGCAATTAGTTTGGATTAATTGTTATCTTGTGTCTACGTATTTGCAAATCCTGACGTTTTAAATTTTAATTGATCCGTTGAAGGAAACTTTCTATGAGATATTTGCAAACGTTAAACAATCACAAGCTTCGTGTCAGTAGATTCCTCCTTTTTTCAGGAAAAAGTCGTTTGCTGGATGAGTGTAAAGACAACAGTAGTTTGAGAAAAATTACAAGGAAACTTTCAGAAAATAAACAAGTGGGTTTTATGGCGAAATCATGTTTCTTCTTTCAAAATTGATTTTTTATGCCAGTATAGTGGACATATTGGTGCTTTAATGTTTTGTGCATTCTTTCTGCGCAATTCCCAGTGATATTCCATTCATGATTCAACGTGATTGTTAAATTTAATCAGGTTCGTCAGGAGATAGGTTGCCAACTCCTCCCGTTGCAACGTTTGTCGTTGGCCAATTTCAAACCTGTTTGTGTGTTTAAACCCCAATAGAGCCTGATTAAAGTACTGTACTGTTTACTGAAGTCCTGGCGTATCCGAAAAAGATATGCAGCGAAGTCATTGTTAGTGTCACGTTTCGTGAACTAACGTAACCACTGTTGATCATATCAACCCAATGATTTTTAATCAGCACTCTTGAAAAATTGAACATGAAGTTTTTTGAAAAGGAAATTGAACCCGTTAATCTGCTAATTATTGTAATTATATGCAAGTTGTTTACATGGGGGTCGGAAGAATTTTTCCGCGGGGGGGGGGCAATAGTGTTTTTTCGGGGGAAGCCAAAAACATTTTCTTCCAGTTTGGGTCCAAAAGTCCAAAAGTGGTGAAATTTCATTTTACCCACTCGAACTTAACAAAACAACGTTTTTTGCTAACATTCTGATAGGAAAATGTCAAATTTCAAAATGCAAGGGAATAGGCCCACTTTTTGCCCTCTCTTCCGACGCCCACGGTTGTTTGCAATTTTAATTGCTGCATTCAGCAACAGAACATGCATACGAATCAGCTTTAGGTTCGGATTGAACTAAAGACTGTGTTTATTTTTCAGATTGCGAAGGAGCGCAAGTGGACGTCAGTGACGAATCTAACTGCTGGTTCAAACCCTGGGCAACCAACAACCTTGAGAGGTGTCACCAGGAGGCGGTCTTGCTCTTTCAACAACTATCGAATTCTGTCTGTTGTCGAACTTTCTGTCAATAGAAACCTCAGTTTGCGAGTTGCCGACGTCTGTCTACAAATCCTCGAGGTTCTAATTCAGCAAAACCAAACCACCAATCCACGCTCTACACTAAAAGTAAGTTTTCACATCAGCAAGCCGTCGCAACGGAGGTCGGAAAGCTTAAACACATGGCTAGGCCTACATCTGGTTGCATAACCAAAACAAAGTGAAAAAGTTAACCAAAACTACCAGATTTGATCCTTTACATTTGTTGCAAGACTGCCCACGTTTTGCAAACTGCTTTAAAGCATCCAGTTATTCAGGTAGATTCTGGTTCATATCCAAGTCTGGAAAAATGTTTTCTGTAATCTGCTCCCAGTCATGGGCGCCGGAAAGATTTTTTCCAGGAAGGGTGATAGTGTTTTTTTCCAGGTGATGGAAAAAATTTTCCAGTGGGGCAACTGTGTTGGAATTTCATTTTATTGGCTCGAAATTAAGAGAAAAAAATTTTTCCTCTAAACAGTTTTTAGGAAAATATCAAATTTTAAAATCCAGGGAGGCGTTTGGCGACTCATGGAAATTTTTCATTTGCGTAACATTGAAAAGAAAAGGAAGAATCCAACCATGGCTTTACAATACATACACTATGACAACCAAAGGTGATGAAACTTTTATCGAGGTTCCAGTCCAGGTGGTATGAATCAAGGAGCAAATTTGAGAGTTACATTGAATTAAGGAGCTTATTTGTAAACTTAGGTGAAGGTCTAACTCAGAGGTGGGGAACCTGCGGCCCGCATAAAAATTTGATATTGCCGCGTCAGAATTTTCGTTGCCCAATTTAGAGTACAAAATCACGTCAAAACGAAGCTCCATGATAACCATGGATAACCAGGTAGGCTACTTAAGGTATGATGTAGTAAGAAGTCTCCATCCCTCTTTGTAAGATTAAGGTAGAAATTTAGGATAGGCTACAAAGTTGTGACTTGCGGCCCGCCAGCAATAACCCACAATTTATGTGGCCTGTGATAGAAAATAGGTTCCCCACCCGTGGTCTTACTAAACAGTTAAGCTGTGGTCTACAGTGGCTGAAAGGTATGCTTTGAAACGTTGAGTGGGAAAGCTCCCTCCTCTCCACTGTTGGTGAGTGACGGTTCTCTTGTGATTTTTACTTGTTCTTAACTTCAAGCTAGCTCTCAAAACCTTGTTTTTACTTACGATTAGTGTCGTGATTACATGTGGTCAGATAAAAATTTGTATTTCAAGATCAACAGTTTCCGCATGGTGCTTTAATTTCATGTAAAACTCAGCCATGATATGAATTCCCTAACACTACACACAACGTTTCAATAATCATGAACAACTAGCAAACCATACTGCTTTCATCAGGTTCGATTAAAAGAAGCATTAGGATTAGGTTTCTTTGATTTGCTCTGAAGTATTTCTTTGGCTTATACATCAAATATCAAATTGAGTAATCAGAAAAATTTTGGTGCAACTTTATGTAACTGGAGGTGGGCAATTGCCCCCTATAGGACGGTTGCAGCCCCTGGCTACACGTGCTTGCAGATCAGGTGAGTATTGTTGTTCGTAAGGTAACTGATTAAAGGCCTGCGGAACGTTTTCTAACATTTCTAGATGCCGATATCTTAGAGTAGCCTAACAGACGACAAACTGTGGCTTGGTCACAATTGTTGGCAGTTTAGCACTTTTCATCGGGCCACGTAATTCTTTTTGTTACAGGCCGCGTGGTGTGTGAAACCTACAGTCCAGCGCCGGTCGCATGGGCTCATAAGAGTAGCCAGGGGCCATTGCTTCCCAAAATTTCTAACATATCTTGTCATTTCTAGCTTTGAGAGGCGGTGTTTCAAACAAAATACGGTTGCTCGCTTAAAGTCAAAAGATTTGGCCCCACCAAAAAATTCTGTGCTGGATACACCACGGCATGGGCTAAAAGAGGGATTCCCAATCCGGTGTATGAGTTATGTTCCCACAGGGCTTCATCTCAAAACCATTAATTTCGTATCTGACAATTCTGACGTGCTACAAACCATTGATTCATCCTTGTTACCTTGTCTGCAGTGTCAGCTGTAGCCTATGAATATTGTAGATTTTCGTTTTGCACAATTTTCATACTAAATGTGCAAATACGGCTTAATATACATTGCGTATGCCTTGAAGCTCAAGCTTTGGCAAGGAATAAACAAGTTTAAATTTTTTTTGATGACACCACGCGCCATAGTCACTGTTTAGCAACAATAGCATTCATTCTAGATATCATTTATGCGTTGTGACGGTTCAGTCAGTTTTGTGGAGCCTTGACGTTTTCATCAGTTATCTCGCATTACCTTGCCGGACAGTAAAAATTCAGTCTTGTCAAATAGTCTTGAGTCCAACCGGCGAATAATCTCAAACTGTTTCAACTTTCATCTGATGTTACTTGCCGCCCTATCTTCCAGCAAATTTGAAATCATTTAGCTGCAACGGGAAGAACCAGCAGCAAAATCTAACGTAAGTAGCCCAGCAAGTTACTTTTGATTTTGTCAGTGCTGAGGGCATTAACACTGTCATTACATACAGATAGCTTGCAACTTGTCTGCTCGATAAGAGCATGTGACTAAAATCAAATTAACTTCATTTTTTCCCCATTACGTCCTCAAAATCCGCAGACACGTTATTGTCAACAACTTACGTGCAGTGCCAAGATATGGTAATGGCTGCCTGCAGCTGCATGAGCGTGATCGATAAGTTTTACAATACTGGGGTCACGGTGGTGTTTATATTTTAGTTCCATTGTATATCGAAATGCAGTCAGTTAACTCATAATGCCATAAAATCCAAATATTTTTCAAACGCGTTGGGAGACTCTATAGGGTTAAAACGCTCATCAGTTACAAACGACAATTAACGCTCAAGAGTTAGACTGCAATCGGATCCACTTCTTACATGCGCGCAAGTTTTGTACAAGGGCTACTTCGGAAGTCAGTACCGCACCTTGGAGCAGAGTCGCAGATCGTTTTCGATTGAACGTGTGTTGGTGTACATAAGAAGCGTGTAAATGTAAAACGCGCAATCGTAATGACGTCCACGATGACTTCTTGCTCAACTGCAATTATCTACTGCAAAAAGCATACTGTAGATCGTGTACTTATAGCAATGGTCGGGAACCTTTTTCGCTAAGGGAGCCATGAAACCTACATATTTTTGATTGTGTTTCCGTGAGAGCCATATGATATTTTTCAACACTTAATGCAACTGACGTACTTAACTAACCTGTGCATTTTTAAGCAAAATCAACGCTTTTAAACAATGGTAAATGTCTGAATTTTCTCTTTAATAACATGCTTCTTACTGTTAATGCGACTTCTGGTGCTGCATGGTGTTGCTGATGGCTTTG
>JGI24158J21664_10002103_pt1 | contig 23715 bp, 6 predicted proteins | sample Ectturendosymbi3_FD_21664 | JGI IMG/M metagenome (IMG submission 21664) | reverse complement strand
CAGCACGTCTAGCGGTCGACACAACCTTCACCATGGAAACATCAATCTCACGTACTTAATGGGGCACCTGACTAGATAACCTCTGTGTTTTTTCGGTTCCCCGGCGCTTTTTCTCTTTTATCGAGTATATCTAGCGCAATTAATTCAGTACCGCCAAATAAATCTATCTATCTATCTATCTATAACTACGGAAATTACAGCGGGCATTGACTTTATAACCAAAACCAAGAAACAAAAAATTGTTTTGCTATTTTGTTGGTGTGTTGTGTATCTTTTTTCTAGCAGAAAATCTCTACTTAGAGTTGCAAACAAGCAAAGAGAAAAATCAAAAATTGCCATAGAACAAAACTTGCGTTGGGCGTGCAGCAAAAATTAGATCTATTAGAACAGCAAACGAGTCTTTGAATTGCAATGGAGTTCCCTTTGTGGCCCGCTAATTTTTCCTCAAACCGTAATGTGGCCCTTCATGCTCGCAGTCTTGGACCACCCTGTACTAGTTATTTTGAATTCAGGTGTGATAAAAATTTCCTGCGGTGTTTAGTCCATTACAGTTACAGCAACCTGAAAATCAAATAAAAAAAGTTGTTTTCATTTCAACCACAATGTCACACAATGAACAAAAAAAACTACTAATTGAATGCGGTAATTTTCACATCGACATATTACAGTTGTGTACAAAATACAAGTGTGTCATTCTAGAAACACGAAGCTACTGTAAAGATCCAACAATTCCACAGCTTGAAGATGGTTTTCTATCAGCAGTAATTTAACGTGTTAGTTATTCAGCAAATGTACACTTTGTGTTTTTCATTCATGCACAAAATATGTGTACAAACACTAATATTGTCATGTAAAGTTTAATACTTGAAATATTTTTTAAAAACTTTAACAACCTGTGTTCCTTCTCTCAACAGATTTGTTGTAATAACTTCGCAAGAAAATTGAAAACTTGGCCGTTTTTCTGTTTTCACCATATGCGTGAAAAACAGAAAATGTTTCTGTCAATCAAGTGTCGTCGCCAGGACAACAACAATCAAAGAAGTGACGTCAGATGGGCGGAGCTTCTGACTCTGCTTTATAACAGCTGATTGTTCCACAAATTTTCGCCGGGCTCAGTGACGTGTGTCTGTAATCCAAGCGACTGTGGAGGCATGAGTTGGAGGACGGCTTGAGGCTGGGCGCTCTGCAGCTATTCGACCTGTGTTGATCGGGCGTCCGCGCTATGTTCGGCATTAAAAAGGTGTTTCTAGTGTAGCCCGGAGTTTCAGTGTGGCCCAATATAGGGATCGAACCGGGAACACCTGTGAAACAACCGAAGACGTTCCGCCGTCGTTCAATAGCGGGACAGCGTCTGTGAACAGGCGAAGTGTTGCAACCCTGTCAATAAAGTTGGACCCAACTCTTTTGCTTGTACAAAATGACATCAACTGACTTACCTTGCATTGAGTAAATGCGCTTCCACTGAGATGGTTCTACGTTCGTACGCGATTATCCAATGTTCATGAATGCAGTCTATGCAGAGAACTCGTTTCGAGTGTGATAGATGTTTACTGTTAGCCATGGGCGTCCGCAGAAAATTTTCCAGGGGGGTAAACGTCGACATTTCGCTTAGCCTTTTTCAGGTTGCGAACGATGCAATGCAAATGGACCTTCACAAAACGCCTTACCCTTTCTACACCACAAAGAAAATTCCCCATAAAAGCACGCGCTCCGTTCGCATTTTTTTGAAATCGTATTCATGTGGAGTTGTATTCGAATTTGGAAAATGTTATACTTTTTGTCATCCTTTACAGCTTTTGCTGAATTGGGGTATTATCCAATATTATTATTTTTGTGAACTGCCGATAGTTGAGTCTGCATTGGACTTGAACGATCCATAACTGCGTTTACGGTGCTCACATAAGTCTGTGTGGATGGAAGCTCACTTATCAAAATTTTGTATTAAATGTTTTCTACACTTTGGCTACCAGAAATGCTTTCTCTTTTCATAAACTACTAAACACCTATTTCTCGAGAACTTTCCAAAAATAAGTCATAATTTTAGAATGATCAACCGCCAGAACATCAGTAGCGGTGAAAAAAACACGAAAGTTAGACACTCTCGCAAAACTCTTTCAAGCAATGAGAAGCAAACATGAAGTTGACGACTATCGTACAACTTACTAAAGTTAGAATACCACGCATGCTTAAAAAATTGCGCAGATGAATCATCAAAACTCGCCAGAGCAAATAGCTTGGCATTTGCTCACTCAGAAGTCAGAACTAAACCTTATGCATATTTCCACAAGCTTGCATATATAACAAGCCACGCAGTGTGTAAAAAGAAGATTGCATAAGCGTAGTTTGATTAAGCCAGTGTGGTCCAACTACAAGCTCGCGGGCTGAATGCTGTGGCCCGCCACAACGTTTTGAGCGGCCCGCGGAAGCATTCAGAAAAAATCTTCGAATTTGAAACTTGTTGAAAAGCGTGTGAGGTTACAGTTGTCTCATTGAATTGCTTGCGCTGGATGAAGTTTATTTGCACAAGAACAACGAATAATACCATTTCTGTGTAACATTATTGTTTTTGTTTTATTTATTTATTTTGCAATCATATAAGAAGGTACGGCCCTCCCCTAACCCTGCGCTGNGGCACCTGACTGTACAACGTTTGTGTTTTTTCGTACTCCGGCGTTCATTGTCTTGAAAAGTGCATTTGGNGCAATAACTCAGTANCGCCAAATAAATCTGTCTATCTATCAGTTAAACGCGACCTTCTCAAAGTGGCCCTCGAGCCGAATTAATTGCCCATCCCTGCAATAGGTAATTTTAATTACTGCAGAACAAGCATTACATCTTTTAATAAAAATGGAGGCTACAAAACTAACGTTATTAGAGACTGTAAAGAGCTTCTAGAAATTAGTCAGCAAAGATAGATATCCCAAGCTGAAAGATTTCGCACTAAAAATGCGCTCGTACATTTTCTACGACGAAGCAAGTCAAATCTACAGTAAAAATAGAAATCGAATGGCAGACGAAACACTGGACGATAGCCTCCGACTTGCTGCCACTAACACTGGTATTGTTAAGCTAAAGGAACGATAGTGTCAGAGATGTCTCGACTACAGGCATCCCACTGATAGAGGTTTGTACTGTAATAAACTGCTATTTGTCATTGTGTAATAATTTCAATTGTGCACTCAGATATCACCGTTTTTTAGTTTTAAATGTTGTAAATCTGTTGTTTTATAGCTCATTTTATTGGAAGTGGCCGCAAGTTGTCATGTTTTTGTAAAATTGACCGTAGGTAAAAAGTAGTTGGCCCACGCTGGATTAAGCTATTCACTCAGGCACATTGGTCACACTCAGTCTCACACTAGCAATGGATGTTGTGGTTGCATTTCTGTAGATTCACTCTGGCTTCTTTTCACACAGTAATCAACACTGCCATGCGATCACACACACGCGATCAGGTGATCTCGAAACTTGATCTATTGGATCTCGCATCAAGCGAACAAAAACGAACGAAAAAAGCCGGCGATCACACTACTTCAAGTCAAAATAAACCTCGCTACCTTAGCAAAATTTACAAAAACTATACTCCTTGATAGAAAAATATTTCGCGAAAACAGGCCAAAAACCGCATGCACTTTGATAAAACTATCCCAAAAAAACGCAACCCGCAACAGCAAAAAGTTTCCCGCAACGCAATGAAAGTACAGCCCAATTGTGCGGGAAAACCGCCCAACTGTCAACACTGCACAGTATAAAACTACGTGGCTTACTGCTATCAGCAGTCATGTCTCGCTGCATTTTCTGCCAAGATACCTGCGTTCAACAGCAAGCAGCAACATGCGGAAAAACGCCTACCATCGTACCTTGAAGTGAACCATGTTAGTGTTACGCAATAACGTCCAACAGCAGAAGAATCCGCTCCCACGTTCGGCCACGCAGTGGAGCACAAGTGAACTGCAAGCTCTCCACTGCATGACACCAGGACCGTGAACCTGACTCTTGTGCAGTGTCAGTGACTTACCGGCAAATATAGTGTCATTGCAAGAATTTAATCATTCACTGGAAATTGAGCTGCCGACTTCATGTTCTCCACAAAATTTTGGTTCTTAGGCCCAATTTCCAGGGGGGACCAATGCCCGTTTTGCCCCCCTGTGCGGACGCCCATGTTGTTAGCATAAACAGCATGCCTAATGATAGCAATCGCGTTAAGCAAATTCTTAGAGAATGATGGATATTACGATATAATTAAAACAATGGCAAGCAACACTTTATGAAAAAGTGATATATGAAATAATATAAGTAAATGGGGTCAATTGATTAATTTAAGATCCTGTTAATATAATTAACTTTGAAGAAGTTTCACCCCAATTTTATTTGCAAACTTGAAACTATATTCAATTTTGAAACAAACAGTGCTCTTTCTCATTTTCAAAAATGGCAAAATAAGAGCGTCATTGTAGCTTTTTTTAGGAAATGATAAGCGCCAGAGTTAATGTCAGATATTTAAAAAAGCTTATATAAATTAGACTAATCTATTAAAGGTGCGTATCAGTTTTTGATCAAAAAACGTTTGATGCAAAGATGTTCATGTCATCTAAGACAGTGCTCTTTTGTCTGCAGCAACTCAAGAACTAAGGTAGTTTTCCACAACGTACTACCGCGACAATGGCGTAGCCAGAACAAAACTTTGGAGGGACCAAATTGTTTGACTTTAGGCGAGGAACAGCATTTTTGTTTGGGACGTCGCTTCTCAAAGAACAAAATGACTAAATATTCTCAAAATTTGGAGAGGGGAATGTCCGCGTGGCTACGCCTATGTAAAACCATTTTTTGCTTTCACCCCTAGATTAGGACTCATACTATCTTAATTCTAGCTTAGTAGTTTCAAAATGTGGCAACCACAAAAGACACATTGATTCTTTGCGCATTAGTAGCTCTAAGGTCACTCAAAGCACTGACCGTGACATCATTGTTTTACCATTGCTCCTCAATTTTTTGCGACCCAGACCTGTGCTTGTTTGTTCAGTTGATGTGCTGAAAGTTTCGTACTATGAACTGTTCATTGGCTATAAACTGTTAATTTTACGTTGCTGTTCAGAGATCTCATAAACGCTGTGTTTTTCATACTGAATTTCGCATAGCAATTTCACACATGTCAAACTGTCAATCAGTTGTCGTCGCCAGGACAACAACTCTCAAAGAAGTGACGTCAGATGGGCGGAGCTTCTGACTCTGCTTTATAACAGCTGATTGTTCCACAAGTTTTCGTCGGGCTTTGTGGCGTGTGTCTGTAATCCAAGCGACTGTGGAGGCATGAGTTGGAGGACGGCTTGAGGCTGGGAGCTCTGCAGCTATTCGACCTGTGTTGATCGGGCGTCCGCGCTATGTTCGGCATCAAAACGATATTTCCGGTGGATGCAGGAGTTCTTTCGTGTTTTCGGTGTAGGCCGGATTTTCAGTGTTGCCTGCTAGGCAGCAAACCTGACCACCCGCGGTACAACCAAAAACGTTCCTTCGTCGTTCAATAGCGGGACAGCGTCTGTGAACAGGCGAAGTGTTGCAACCCTGTCAATAAAGTTGGACCCAACTCTTTTTCTTGTACAAATTTAAATCAATTAACTTAACTTTTCGTTGATTAAGTGCGCTTGAACTAAAACTGTTTTACGTTCGTTTGTGATTATCCAATGTCCATGAACGATAATTCATTGCATATTGAGATATATATAGCTACAGGATAAATGGCACAAGTATTGGTAGCAATCTGATTAACTTTAATTTTGTGAAAGAATCAAATTTTTAGGGAACGGCTGATATTGTGAGTCGAATAAGACAATATATAATATTAGAACCAGGCCCGCAACCCGGGGTGGGGTCAACCGGGCAATTGCCCCCCTCCGACATTTTCAAAAACATGTGCAGTTTGTTAGGTACAACCACAAGTTACAATAATTTCCTTCCCCAAAAAGTAGAAGCGTTGCAATCGTTTTGCACTCCTCCCGAAAATATCTGCTGTTTGCGGCCCTGGTGACAACAATATGTCAAAAGTGATATACAAAATAAAACAAGTATGTGGGCCCCAGAAGATTTGAAATGCTTTTAATAAGATTAGCTTTGAAGAAGTGTTACCTTATGCTTCTACTTGCAGACTCGAAACTATGGTCGATTTTGGAAAAGCACGGCTATTGCTCGTTGTCGAAAATGGAAAAATTAAAATAACGTTGTAGCTTTCATTGGGGAAAGATTAGTGCCAAATGTTAAATAAACTGAATTAAAGTTGTCTAGTAAAATTGATTAGCAGTTTAAAAAGAACCATATGTTTTTATATTTTGATACAAAGATCCGCGTGTCACCTAAGACAGTTTTTTCTTGTCTGCAGGAATTGAAGAACCAAGGTAGTTCCCCACATCTTACTACCGCGGTTTACCGATCAACATTGCTTGAAAACATTTTTTGCTTTTAACCCTCGTTTTAGGACTCATGGTATCCTCATTCCAGCACAGTTTGAAAATGTGGCCTGCAACTAGAAAAGACACATTGATTCTTTGCGCAATAATATGCCTAACGTCACTCAAACAACTGACGTCATTGTTTACAGTCCAGTGCCCATCAGCCTGTTTGCGACAACCCAAATATTAAGCGTGAATTAAAATCAGTATGCATATGTTTGGGGCATTAACAAACCACTTTTTCAAAACAGCAACCTCCTCCGCAAGATGGTCAGTATATCACTACCGCATGATGGTTCGCAAGTTATTGCCAACACCAACACGTGTAGGCTAAGCATTGCAAAGTCGCAATTTTTGTTGACCACTGCCGGTGGTGATCACAAAAAGCTGGTTATTTTCGCCTTGTTTTCATAGTGTTGCATTGGCCTCTACCCACAACTAAGGTTATTTATTTATCATTCACTACCTCCGTATTATGGGCTGAGACAACATTTGACAAAATGGGTTACGAGCTTTGTCTTAGTTTCAAACCAGCCAATGGCATCTCTCATCAGATTTAAACAATAGGTCATGTTATTTTTATCCAGTTACTTACGAAAGTACCGAACAATAGACAAAGACGTTTAACAGTGCGTATCAATTATATCAATCACTCATCCGTGCGACGTTCTTATGATTAATTACACATTGCAAAAAATATTACAAATTGTAGAAACACAATTGCCTCTAGAATATGAATAGAAAATTTTACTTGCGTTTTGCATAAGTCATTAGTATTTTCGCTTTGTTGAAGTCAATCAAGCTATCAAGCTCTCCAACTACATACTATCCTGACTTCACTTACAGAATGGTGAACGTATTTCATTCTTTTGCAACCAAGAAATCTGATCAAATAAATGGTCAAAACAACAACCTATAATTTTCTATGCCTTTCCAGTTTCTTTTTTTGTTGAGGCAAACCCTGCTTTTGTTACGTCAGATAGCCTTGTTGCGCAAGAAGCAATTGAATTTAGGGTGAACCGCATGTCTGGTTTTCGCCAGAACACCGTTCGCAGGCATAAACGAAATGGTTTTGACGTCAAAGTAGGTTGTTCCCAGGGGTGCAACAATGGGGGCACAATTCCCCGGACGCCGAATGACTATGGGGGCGCCGAAAAGTCCCAACAATGTCACAAGTACTTTCTTCAATACAGTACATTTGCTTCCGAAAGACTTCAGGTTCGAACATGGGGGTTCCAAACTCGCTTCTTGCATGGGCGCCATCTAACCTCGTTACGCCCATGGTTGTTCCTGAATGTTTTTCCGACTTCCCGCAAGTTCGAAGCACAGTTCAGTTTCGCTGAATCACCCTTGTATAGGGAAGGATCCCTAATACTGACTCGGCACTTAAATCCGAGCTGCTATTGTACTTCTCAGCGCAATCTCTGATTTATTTTTAGTTCATTTTACTTCATTTATTTCCATTTTTGTTCGTGTTGGGGCCGGTTTTGTGGTACTGACCTTATATTTTAACCCCAAAGATTGCGACATTTTTTCACTTTTACTCTTATGAACGTTTTCAAGGTTTTTCTTCCATTGTTGTAAATAAAACTTGCTCATTCAGTTCACCATTCTGTTGCGTAACGTATTTGTAACATGCTACTGCAAAACGCATTTTCAGAACACATTAGTAAAAGGCAACAAAACGCCTTTGCCTGGTGCATTTGCAAAACGCTATTGTAAAACGCATTTGCACAATAGTATTTCATTACGATGTCTTTAGGTAATGTTCACTATGTGACATACTTGTAAAACGCAATTGCACAACGTACTTGCGCAACGATGTTTCATCAAGGCGGTAAGTGATATCAAAAACGTTTCTACTTGTGACAGTTTTAAAAAAGATATGAAAGTCTCGGTTGATTTGGCCTTTTTTTGTGCGTACTTCTTTATTCCGTTTTTATTTGAACCTGCGCTCCCGTTGTCCGTTGGCTAAGTGGTGAATAGTTCGTCCAGCATCATATTGGTTGAGCATAGTACGCTGCCTGCGTAAAGATTGTCACCATTACGAAGCATTGCTGTTTTGTTTTCTTTGGTTTGTTCCGCTCTCTATACTTGTTGGATTTCTTCTATGTTCAAGCCTTCGAAATAAACATGGGTCACTAACTATCTAATGGTTATTCTGGGTTATATGGTGTTGGGTGTACATATTCGATAGTTACTCCTCTCTGTATTTTTCTTGTTCCGATGTAGTAGGCCTACATGGGGTTTTCTTCGGGTTTTGCGAACCTTAGTTGTACTGTCTTTCCATTTCCTGACGTCATGTGGCATAGTCTACGTAGTATACTTTTCAGCATGTCTTCGGGTTCTTGCTCTGCAAGTGGTTGTCTCCACATTATGCTTTCCTTGATCTTTAATTCTTTCAGTGCAACTTCTTACACTGGTTTTGTTTTTGTACCATTTTTGTATACATCCTATAGTGTCCATGTTTCTTATTCAAATGGAATTACAGGCTTTTTTTGACTTTCCGTTCGATAATATATATACCAGTTATATCACTCTTATTTATGTAAGCGTAGTGTACATAGTACAATTCTGTTAAAGTTCAAACGTCATCCTAAACAATTCTGTAAATCGCAAAACAGCATGTGGTATAACATTCAAAACGAAAATTCCACAAGTTTTCAATTCTTTCATACTGTTATCGTCAGTTCAATTCATTCATTCTTCTCTTCTTGATCACTTCTTCTCTCGTATTTCTTTACATACCGACATATTGCACAACCAAAGCTTTCTCTTTTTCGTTGTCACTCTTGTTGTGTTTTTCATTTTGTTACATGTTGAGGCTCGAAGTGTCCTCAACACAATACAATAGCAATTGGTTGTTGCAAGACATCTNGCGTCCGAAAAAAAATTATGCAGTAGCCTGCGTGCTTAGTATTAATAGGATTTCACTAAATTTCTGCGCACATCGACAATAATATTANGGCGCCCAAGATTTGAGAACCACTGGTTTACACACTTTAACATTGATCTACAGTCCCACGACCATATTGCACAGAAGCAAGTAACCACGATCACCACTGCATTATTTTCCTGCCTTTTGCATTCCTGCTAGTACGGTACATTAGCTTTCTTCTGTTTCGCGCTGCTGATCACGAAACATATGACCCAACTAAGTCACCCCGAAGCTTACTGTCCAAATCCGCCCTCGTACCCGTAGCAGTCCCGTTGCCACGAGGTCATTGGTAGGCTTATCCCCCCCAAACAAAGCACCAAGCCCCTTCAAATTGAAATACTATAAATCAGTGGAGTTTTTATCAAATTTTCAATATCAAACCCCCCTGCACAAACGTAAAGCTCCCCTATAGAAAACTTTCGGGAGACAGTTCTGGGCTGTAGTCTCAGAATAGCAGCGGGGTGGGATAATCATTGAATGAAGGACAGACAGAAACCGTTTTCGGCTTCTGTCACTGCGAGGCAGTATCCTAAAAAACGTAAATTGACTTCTATCGTCCTGAAAGACTACATGTCTTCCGTGGGAAAGACTGTAGTCTGTTTTAAACTTGTTTGTATTGTCCTGCATGATTGAAGGCCATTGTCCGATATCTTTTTGGTTTAGTACAGTTTATGCAGTGACCTTGGAGCCGTTGCACAGAGACACTATTTTAATTATTGTTTATTTTTATTGCAGGTGGTCTACGAAAAAAACAAGCAATGTTTACAGTTTGTTTTTTCGCCTGGTGTCACTCTCCACACATTGAAAACAAGTTTATTTGAAGCCGTAACTGTTCAGTGTGGTTGCTGGCTGCGAATAGACGTTGCACGAACGTTTTAAACTAACCTTCTGTGGAGGAACCAAGCTTGAGGTCCGCTTTCCAACAACTAACAAACTCATTCAATTCTTTCCGTTCTATGATTTCAAACACTATTGCCGTTTCGTGCACAGGAATAAAATGACCGTCCGCCTCACGCAGTGACGTAGCCAGCTCAAAATGTTGGGGGGCAAATTCTTTGACTTTAGGGAAACAATAGTATTTTGTTTGAGACACCGTTTCTCAAAGCAAAAAATGACTGCAAAAAAGCGAAAAAAAAACGCCCCTGGCTCCGCCTATGACCTCACAGGTTTTTCGCCCCGCATACTTTTGAATGAACGGTGAACATCTGCTATTGCGGAAGTTATGATTGCGGACGCCACCGATTTTAGGGTCAGGCTTGATTTTAATAATAAATAGCAAAACGTTTCCAACTCAAACATTTTAAAATTATCTGTAACTTGTTTAAACTGAAGACAATCGTTTGAAATTCCAAAACCGAAAACCAAATAAATGCAGTATCTTTGTTCGACTGCGCTTCGGAAAAGTAACTTCAAAATTCTTGCTGCTGCATGACAATCTCTTATACGCTAAGAATGATGGCAAAAAACGGTATGGGATAGGTGCTCAACAAATCAACTTCCAAACCTCAATTTATTACCTCTACCTGTAAGATTTAAATTCCTAACCTAGTCATGTATTTCCATTCAATCGAGGACAGTGAAGTTTCGCTTGATTAACTTTCATAAAGTATCTTCAATTAAGCTAGAATACTGCTAATCGGAGTTGTTGCTTCTTTTTTGAAACCAAATAAAACTGTCGAAATGAGCCACAATCTTACTTCGTGCTGATCAATTTTCTTTTATGTCACAACCGTGTCTCCATAAACTTGCATTTGCGCCTTCGTTTGATGACGACTGATTGAGAAGGTCACGTGACACAACTCTAAACGAGAAAATGTGCTATGACAGCTTTGCAAATTTCTTACTGTAGAATGAAAGTTTTTAACCAATATTTTCTGCCCTGGGTCTTTGTCTTATTCACGTAACTCAATGTTCAAGACGTTGCGTTAACCCCAAAAAAATAACCTCCACTCGCCCCCGACATTATAAAAACGCAACAAGCCTTTGCTTCCGTCACTCGCGTTCATTTTTGGCGGCACCTTTTGAAAAATGCGGTTTGAGGAAATGTTCCTGGAAAAGGCGCGTTGGCGACATCTTCCGGCAAAAGATTGAACAGCAACAAAGGTCGTCCTGAATATTTGATCAATGATTTGTTATTTTCAAAAAGCACCATGACGTCGAAATACGCAATTCTTTGTAACTTCCATTGTTACACACAAGAGCATGCCGCCCATTTTTAGTGACGACAACCAAGCAACCGCAAGCACCAGGAGCGCTGGTATAAATAATCAGGCAAGCGCCCTCCAAAACAATTCAGCGTCTCTTTCCTATAATGCCAATCCTACGACATATTTGTGACTTTTTCTGCTCTTTGCTAAGATTTAGTCGAATTTTGGCGACCACACTTCCGAATGTCATCCCCCTCCCCCAAACTGGAGGTCTGGATCCGCCACTGCTGTGGGAGGCGACCACGCAACATCCATTCTGCGATTTGCGATAAATCTCAGGAATCCTTAAAATGCTATCATTCAAAATGCAAACGCATTTTCGTTGGTCTTGCTACATTCGTGACCAACAAACATCCTGGTGTTAATTGAAGGATAAGAAAAAGCACCCACAACTGCGAAGTATGCAGCAGCAAGAGCAACGAGAAACCCAAAATATCCAGAAAATTCACAAACACGACGTTTACCAAAAAAACACGACGTAGATCTGTGATTAAAACATTTTTGCGGTAAAAAGAAGCGACGCGTGAAATTGACAGTGGAAAGAAAGTCTTCCTCGTGGCTGACAAGGCAAGCGCTACTATCTCGGCAGGTGGAGGTGCATGCCACTGTCGGGCTTGGCATTCACCTTGGGAGGAATGAATACCTGCAAGTCGGACAACCTGACCGAGTCTCTGTCGCCCGATACGCGCGAAGACAAAATACTATTGACAGTCGATTGTGGGCCGGAACCGGGAAAAGCGGACTCGGGAAGAACCCAGATTTTAGTCGAGTTTCTCGTCAACGTAAAGCAAAGCGAGTTGTACAGATCTTGCAGCTGCTTCGCCAGGGCATCCCGCCGGAACAAGGTCAAGTGACAAAGCAGTGACTGCACTTCATCGGCGTAGGCGAAGCAGTGCGTGTAAAGTTGATGCAGCGCTTGCAGCAAGCCCTCCTCCTCGAAACGCGATCCCTCCCGCAACGAGTACTTGTTGCGCTCCTGTTTGCGGCGGTTTTTCGAACTCCTCGCAGACGACCGGCTTCTGCCGCTGCTTTGGCTGAAACCGCTCGCTGTGCTGCCAAAATCCGACGCCACGTCCGAGAAAGCGTCGCCGATCTCACCTGCTTCCATCTATGAACACGCAACAATACGAGTGGGGTGGAAATGTGTGAGACTGGTGCTGCTTTTATCTTTCGGTCATTGACCGAAACATTCCTGAAATGACCGAAAAAATTAAGTCATTTCGGTCAGAATGTTTGAAACTATAGGCTAGCGAACACAGCTACGAGGAGTTTTAATACAACTGTGAGACAAATGACCGAAATGTCTCAGCGAAAAAAAACAGGACTGGTGCTTTAATTGGCCGCTTACGTGTTAAAGTTTTGAAGTTTACTTTACAGCTACGTTCACTGTATCACGCTGAGTTTCTATTTGAAAGAAAATGCAACACCTGAAGCAAATAGAGCGATACTTGAAAATTGATACAAAACTTACTTCTGCGATCCAATAACTGTTTAGTAACGAAGAACAAATGTAGTAGAGCTTAACGTTAAAATAGTCACCAACAAAAAATTTCAAAACATTCAAAATTCAAACACTACCTTTAACAACCTCTCCTGTTTCATCTCACGAACTTTGATTAGACGTGCATAGTAACGGTTGAAGTGCTCACGCTGGCTTTCCAGGGCGTTCGTAAGGTTGCCCTGGGCCTCCTGCAATGCTGGTATCAAGGCACTGGCTATCACTTCGCTGCGTTGGCTCTTCTGGCAATGCCATACAGCATCGGCCCACTGCTGACTCTTTATCAAAAGCGAGATCGCTGCATCCGGGTCATTGGCCTCTTGCGCAAGCAGCATGGCCGCTTCCTGGTGTCGGTTTTTCGCAGTCAAGCTGTTTGCTAAAGCGACCGCCAGTTCGCGATATTCCCGCGCGGCCAAGTTCGCCGCTTGAGCACAAGCAAGCGCTTGCTGCCAGCTGCACGACTCAATGAAGCACTTTACCGCTTGCTTGTGCATACTCGACCTGGCCAACATCACCCCAGCCTCTTCGTAGCGGTGCAGCGAGGTGAGGTACTCCGCGTAGAGCTTAACCACTTCGCGGTATTTCGGGCTTTCAGCAAATGCATCCAACGCCTCACGGTACAAATCGTGAGCTTTGACCAATTCAACGCACTGGTCAAAGTGTTCCGGGCACTGAGCTAAATTAGCGACGGCTTTGCTGTAATTTTTGAGATGCATGTCGATTTTGTACTTCATGTAACTTTCTGGCGACGCTTTCAACTCGTTCAAGAACGGGAGGTACTCTTTCGGGTCGTTGTTGGAGACCTGTGCGACCAGCAGGGCCAGCTCGAGGTCGTACGTGGCAAGTGCTTCTTTGTATAAGATTCGACCGTCAACCAAAACGTGCAAGTACTTCAAGGCATCGGAGACTGCGCTGTGCGAGTCGGAAGTCGACTTCAGCGCTTTGACATGATTTAAAGCGGCACTTATGTCTGGCGTTGATTTTCTTACGTGGGTTGTAAGGATGGATAAAGTATATTTCGAGTCGTTTATTGTTACGAGCTCGGACAATATCAGGTCACACACAGTATTTGTTTTGCTCACTCTTTCTTCCAGAAACAAATCAGGTTCAGTTGAAACCGTGGAATAAAAATGTTTATAAAGAGTTTTTGTCACAATCTCTTCTGACAGATCGCCAAGAAACAAGTTGATGTTCTCGCTACAGCGAAGTTGCTGAACAAATAACGGAACTTCCCGGATGAACTTGCCAGGATCATGGTCGTGCAGCAAGTTCATGTTTATTCTGTGCTTGCGCATCAAGGCGAACGCGTCTTCATACGAACTGCTGTCGAGCGCGCGCTTCACCGCCGAAACAACCAAGGCACGCGGATGAATTTCTTCCAGATTTCCTCGCGGCATCTGCAGCACTACTTTGGTGTGATCCGGAACGACGGCGACGATGACCGAGCCCCGTTCCACTGAACGGCGCAGTTCAAGCTCTTCAGCGCCGGCAAGAGGTGATTTTTTGGCGGCAAACTTCACAATTTGCGCAACGTCCGCGTCGCGACTGATGCAAACCAACTTGTGAGAAGTTGTGGTCAACAAAACATAGTCGTGATGAATGTCGAATGACGTGCATTCGGTGCTTACGACGCAATTGTCCAAGAACAATTGTTTTTGTTCGGAAAGAGCTAAAATTACCTCCTGACCGTTCGTTTCAGCCGCACGCTTCGAAAAAACACAGCGTTTCATGATGGGACAGAGGGTAGGAAACTTCACCGGTATAGTGTCTCCAGTGGTGTAAGGCTCAAGCTTGAACTCATCCAGCGAGCATTGATAAAGTGAACCGCCGAACGTCTGAATGATTACACGAGATTTTCCACAGTGACCAACCGCATGAGTCAAGCATACCACGTAGTCAGTTACAGGTATAGACGATGCAAGATAAAGTTTTTCTACATCCATTTCCAGACGCACTAACCAGTCATGTGGCTCATGCTCCGAGGATACCGCGCATACCAATGTGTTCGGCTCAATCCAAAGCATATGTCGCAGTGTTGCCCAGTCATAATCCGGGTGTCTGTCATGAAGTTCATAACTATGGTTCGGATGCAGAAGATCTATGGTCGTCTTGAAACCATTGCCACCGGCGCACATCATTTCAGTCGCAACGTCTTCTGAAGCGGTATCAGCTTTGTCGGAAGAAAACGTGTGAAACCGTCCCGCGTTGTCCAACACGCCAAGATTGCCCAGGTTGCTAAGCGACGAACAAAAACAAACGCTGTTGATGGGCTTTTTCAATCGGAACTGATAGGAACACATTGGTGGTGGCACGACCGTTCGTCTAAACGGAGTGAGTTTCAATATCGCGCCGTCAACTACGGCGACATGGGACTGGTCTCCGCACCCATCACCTGCTCGTATTTGCACGGCTGCGGCTGAACTGCAATTTACGTCAAACGCCCATCGATATAAGCAATAATGGCCATCCGCCAGCAGTACATGCAGGGTCAAAGTCTGCTCCCGATCCCAATCAACACACGATATTTTCTGTTCTAATTCAAGGCTCTGCTTTAACGTCCAGTGGTAATTGGTGCATATCCACAGTTGTAGATATTCTCTGTTATCAGCAAGCAGGTCTTCAGCCCAAATCAACAGAATTTTAGAGTCAGGGCTCCACTGCATCAAGTTTACACGCACTTGTTTTGTCTGGTACGGCAAAGTGAATTCACCATGCTGCAAACCATTTAGTTCAAAAAACACAACATCATGACGATGGACTTTTCTTTGCGTTGAAGCCAGCAGTGCACCTGATGGCTTCCATGCAAGCGACCCTTCCAAACCAGTTAAGTTTTCATTTGTGTACTGGAGTTCAAAATCTCTATTCCATATTCGTATTTGTCTCTGGCCTTCAATAACACAACTTATTGCAAAGTATTGGCTGTCTCCTCTCCAAGCTATTCTTGTTTTGGTATCATCAACAAGAAATTCGCCTCCAGACGTAGTTACTTCTTTGCCAGACACATATTTACCAGCACTGCCCTGAAACTGAGTTTNTTTGCTTCCCCANCCAACATTGATGAACTCATTCTCCACCACCACTGTCACTGTGGAAATTTCTAACTCACTAACCAAATCAAAGTCATGATTCATTGCCACAACATTTCCACCATCAGTGACCAAAAGCACTATTTCTTGATCAGGACTCCAAACCATGGAAGCAATATGACAATCCAATGTGCCAACACATTCATAGGTCAGGTCACCTGTGTGAAGCAAAGCTACATCACCATGTCGCAGTGCAAGGCAAAGTTGTTCTTCCCCGCACAAATACTCCAAACCCACAATAGAAACATCTGTAGGGCAGCCGTACCTGGGAAGTGACAAATCAATATCAAAAAGTGTTTTCCGCTGCAAAGAGCTGTATGATTCAATCACGTTTTTTGAAGACACAAATAACTTCTGGCTTTCATTGTCGACCGCAAAATGCAGAGGGTTTGAAAGGACAGCAATCTTTGATCTATACAACAACTTCAGATTTTTCATGTCTATTCTCACCAATCACCTACAACCTAAATATGCATATCAAGACAAAATTATAAACAACACACTGTCAGCAAACAACGAAATGAAAACGTTTAACAACAAAATTGTGATGTATTTTTGAATTAATACACAACATCAAACATTTCTTGACATGTTGCCACCTCTCTCCATTCCTTGAAACTGAACACAAAAATCTAATCCAAAAGTAGGAGATTATTTGCAAAAATGTGAGTTTTGAACCCAAAAAAAGCTTGCATTTAAATTTACTGAAATGTGTAAAAATTAAGTCAGACTAAGACAAAAGTAGATGCAATGCAGCAAAAATAGTTATAAAAAGTACCCAACCCAAAAACAGCTTACAGGGAATTGAGATGTTGGCAACAGCAGGAATGTCATCTAGAATTAAAGTTTCGCAAATAAGTATAAAAAATGTCAATTATGCAAAACACTTCTGCACAAACCAACTGAGGTGACAGCAACATTTACTCCAGATTGCAATTACTACGAAACAGCTAATTCAGAGGTGGTTCAGAACCTAGCATAGCATTCCACAACTGCCTCAAGATGCTCGATATTTCACTTTAGTTCTGCACTTCAGACAGGATAGTCCTTGCAGCCTGATACACTTCATCATCTTTGAGTTCTTCATTTTGTTGAACCAAGTCTGTCAACTGTTCAATAGCCTTTTGTAAACGTTTTTCACAGTCCGGAACCATCATTTTCGACTCTTCCAAAACTTCCTTTCGTTTCTTGATATCATATTCGTCTTTACCACTCTCTTCCATGTCTTTAACTTGCTGTTCAATTTTAGTTGCTTCTTGTTGATACATTACTTTTTCTTTGGCGATTCGTTTTACCACACCTGTTTGAATTTTGATTTTCTTTAAAGTGGCTTCCATATTTGTGAATTCTGAATTACAGCAAATTTGTCGCAAAAAAAATTTTAGTTCTAACAACTAGCCTGAAAAGGTAAGTTATTTGGTAAAGCATTTTTGTTCCATTGCAAAGCTCACACAAATGCTGGAACAAAACATATACAAACAACTTACTGTTTGGAGCTATAGCATTACATGATAACTGGGCATCAACCTGGAAGTTGGCAAGAAAAATTGCATCACCATCTGCAAATGTATTGTTCATGGCCTTAACAGCAGCTTGCCAAGAATTGCATGAAAGGTCTTTGACCAAAAAAAGAAAGTTCTATTTTTTCAGCTCTATTAAAAGCTTTCAGTTTGCTATAAGTAAGCTTTCGAGGTATCAGCTGAATGGGTTCTGCTTTCATCTTTTTGTGATGATTCAAACTTGCACATAGCTGTATTCAAGTAACTACTGTCAACACAGGTAAAGAGCTTGATAAAATCAACAAGTTTTTAATAGGAAATTGATTTCACGAAACACTACACATTGTCAGTCCTACAACCTTATTCAAATATAATTTTTTTCAGCATCTGCACTAGTGGTATATTTTTTTAACCTTACCATATGTGTGAACCTTTTATCTTAACTTTTAAATGTGAATGAGTCTGCTACTCAATTTCATGCCTTGCATTGTGTGAATTATTTATTGGGTTTGCTCCAAAATTTCTTAATCTATCTATATATAATGCATCGTTACACTGATTGGTAAACAGAACATTTGAACTAGCAAGTTAGTGTGAAAAGTGAAAAGCTTATCTTATTGCAAAAAAAACTGACAAATCTTTTTGTTATGTTTATGCCTGACAAAGATGGTATTTACAACTTTACATATTCTTACTTCTGATATGACCAACCCTTTTTAGTAGCCCTAAAATGCTTAACATCTTTTGTTTTATTGAATATATTATATCCAAAACTATTATCTTTGTGACAAAAAATATTTTCAAACTCCAACCACACCAATTTCATCAAACACCAGCAACTACCACAACTGAGAACTCGGAACACAATGTTACTTAGGCGGTAACATATTAAAATATCACAAACAGCCAACCAAGTTTATTAGTGAGATGTTAGCTCATGAGCATCAGAGGTTATTGTGTGAAAAAAAAACAAATGTAAATAAAATTAAAATTAGTCTATCAAGTCAATGTAAGCCATGTTTGAACTGCAAGTAGGCAACAAATAACACACAAACGAGAATGCTTAAACAAACAGCACAGATTGGACAAAAGACAGCCAGAACAGTCACTATATCAACCCACCCTATGTTTAATGACTGCCAAAGTATCGGTGAGATGAAGCACAAAACATGAGTTCAAAACAAAAAATATTTTTAAAATGTGCTCAGTTTAAGTAAAACGATTCAAAAACATCTCCAAATCACACATATATCTCATATAAGAGCCCATGCCCAGCAAACAGTTGTGATTTCACTCGATAGGAAAGCATATATAATGGTAAAGTTTTAATCAATTATTAGGAATACAATCCCCTGCAACAGGTCTTTCATATTGCAACTTTTTTTTCTAAAATTAGTTCTAACACACTTATGATTAAAATCTTCTAAAACTTGATGCCTTCTACATATTGCACATTGTACGATCATGTATGTTGTACAGATATGAAAAAAAATTATTAAATGAAGAGGGAAGGATATTAGCATTATAATCTTACATACACTTTGCCAAACCAACTTGCTACAAATCAGAAACTTTGAGAATTCTAAATAAATTAGAAATATATTTGCATGTCATCTTCTATTGGTAAAAGTCATGTATTTTAAAATTCAGTTTTGTGACACTTGTACTGTTTGGACAGTAGTTTTATAGGCTCATCCTTACCCACACTAAGNAANTTTTCATGAATGTCATGCACAAAACAAAAAATGTTTATATATAAGTGAAGCTTTTTTGTAAGTGACAATAACGAAAATTGAATCAACTTTTACCCTCAACAAAACATACTCACAATTTTTTCAAAATTGTTTGGAAACACTGCAAAACAAACCTGTAATAGCTGCACAGGACCCTAATTACAACAAGTGCAGCATTGCAGTCATGACAAAGGGCAATTAAAATGCTGCTATAAATGTTTCATGTCTTAGCACAACAAACTTGTGCTTTCAACTTTTGTTTTTTGTTCAGCAAATGAGATTTATATTGTGATAATATATTTTTTAAATGACTCTTGTTTAGAGATCGTTTATGAGATGAGGGAATTCTCTATATAGCTTTTCTTTCAAATTGATCTTAGTTTTAGTATCCAGATTAAATGCACCTGTAAAAAGCAGGCTCTATTGATAACAAACACTTAACATTATACTATGTGTTTTCTGCCAATGTGGTTGTGGTGCTAAAACTCAATGCCTGAAATTATCTCTATTTGTCTGCTAGTACCTGTACTAACAAACGGAATTTTGTGACCTGTAGGTCACAAGAGTTTTAAAGACAATTGTTTTTTATTCACTGCAAAGGTGCAACATAGCAAGGGTTTCCTAACTAAGTACAGCCCTTCAACTTGTGTATATGCAAGCTCTTCTGACCCAATCATATATGTGATCGATTTTGCACTGCGACTAATTTCCTACTAAAAACCATATATAGTTTAATGCAAGTGCAAGCAAATAAGTTGACCAAGTAGATCACTGCAACTTTCACATTGCCAGATTACTCCTGGCAACTCTGACATTAATTAACAGTGCAATTCAAATTACAGCTAGTTGGTTTATTTGAACCTGCAACAAACTATCAGATTTTGCTTTCCCCATGAAAAGTGCATACCAATTGTTGTGTAGTTTAATATGACTCAAATTTATTCAAACTTGATTTCAAAGAGTAACTCCAGTTGGATTTACAGTTCATGGACAACTACAGTAAATAATTTCATGATGGATTCATAGCAAATGCTCTCTTTTTTTAAATGAGCATAACACAGCAGACCTGCAACTAAGCAGCAACAGTTCTAAATTGGGTCAACAACCCTAAGTAGAAACACAACATCTAGTAGCCAAGCTGAGTTATTACACAAATGAGCTACAAAACAGTCGCTATGTTCTGCTTATGCAAAAATGTAGCACAATAAATCAAGAAATCTGTTTGTTTAGCTTGCAGAAAAAACAAGGTGCAACTCACAGTTTCTAAGAAGCATAAAACGGCAACTATACACTAAATGAGAAGCATAAAATGGCAACTATACACTAAAGCACATCAAAACTAACTTAACTTGTTATTCTGAACAAATTAGGTAAATAGTATTTATTGCACATGTCACACCTGAAAATCCTTGCACACTAAGAGGCCTGGTTTTCATTGACAAGTGCTAGAATGTAGGATTGCCGCATAGCATGGATCAGCTTGTAAGCTTAGGCTATCATACGCATAACTTTTAACACCTTCAACTCTGGATTGTTTTTACCTTTAAAAACTGAATGAAACACTTTTTTATAGTCACTTTGCAGCTTCATTACTCACTTGCCATTTGCACTGGAGAGCTGTTCAAACGCTCAAAAGATGCAGCAAGTCTTCTAGTTTAGATTTTAAAAAATTGGAAAGTTTTGGATTTTGGGTTTTGTGGGTGCTGTCATAAGTGGGATAGGTTTTAGGCCATTTTGGTTCAGGTTACTTGGCCCAGGGCGCCAACTGCTAGAGGGAATTTTTTGACTAAAGTTCTTATTGCAAAGTATCCTAGAATCTGAGTCTTTTAGAGCCTTTTGATTGATTTCCTAGGCGCTAGCATTTCTGGTTCAAAGGTAATGGCCTAAAAACAACAAATTAAATAATGAATCCCCTAATTCAATAATTATCTAATTATCAATTCTTTATTGTTTTCTGGTAGAAGCTGTGATACACAAGCACCATTCACACATTATTTTGACCATAAACTGTGTTTTTTATTTTAACACAGCTGACTATTTCATAACCTGGACTATAAGGTATACCTTCATAGGCGCCGAGTTTGAAATTTCTACAAGAACGCAAAATCCATGACGTTACAAATAAGACGTTAAAAGCTACAATTTGTAAATTTTCTATTCCATATTTATCTGAAAAAGTTACAATAAATTTCAGAAGAATGTCTTAGTACTTGTTAACAACAAATTGCTGAACAAAAAAAAGCAAAAAATGAGCGGGAGTACTGCACTCCAGCCAAAATTGTGGGAGTGCGGCATACACAGCTGTCATCAAAAGAAAGAATCAAACAACTGCATGGTCTCTAAACGATTCACACCCTGTGTATATTGATAACACTCTAAAGTAGGATTTCTTATACATTTGTAGGTTGCAGACCACTAGTACATCTTAATAGAAATAACAAAACCCTCAAGAAACATTGCAATAAATATTCACAATTAGGTATTATTCATCATAGTAGTAATTTAAATGTCTGCAAATCCTATTAACCTTTTTGAAATGTTAGAGCAAAGCCAATTAATCCTTTACATCACCTTCACAGATGGACACCTATAAACACCACACGATTGCGAAAATCACTAACATCACTAAGATTGCTAAGATCACCAAGATTACTACGATCACCAAGATAACTAAGATCACTAAGATCAGACATGAACATTAAATTGTACTAGATCCAATTTAATAGTGAAGAAAATGTAAAAGTTAATTACAAGTCCAATTTTAGTCCAAAAATGTAAGTCACATCTCTTGCCACAGTTTATTTCCATGAATTTAGTCAAATACGGTTCTGATCCTAGCTATATTTTTTTGAAAAATTTAACAGTGCAGATTCAATCTGAAAAAGCGTTTTATATTAGATCCAGTACAATTTAATGTTCTTTTTTATTTTAGTGATCTTAGTAATCTTGGTGATCTTATAATCTTAACAATATCTTAGTGATCTTAGCAATCTTAGTGATCTTGTGTATTTACAAGTGGCCTTCATGGACCCCTTAAATCAAATTCACAGATTCTTTAGGGGTTCCCAGACCTCAGGACCCTAGCTCTGAAGTATTAAAATGCACAGACAAAAAAACAAAGAACTTTGAAACATTAAAGATACAAAGAACATTTGAAAAGTTGTTGTGGATGAAACAGTCAATGATTTTGAAATTTCAGGCTTGCCAAAACTGTCAGTGAACAACAAAAGAGAAATACCACTACACGATTATGCAAGTGGAATTTAAGCATGGCGTTTAAAATTAAGTGTGTTCAGTTAGTCATAGTAGTATTGTCACATGACGTCCTGTTTTATGCTAATGAAGCTGCTTAATTAAATATTTTGGAAATCTAAACCAAACAAATACATCATAATCATGAAATTCACTGCATGTTTTTGCTCGAAGTTGCAAAAAAACACTTCATTTGAAAACATCTGGTAATACTTCTAGTCATATGACAATTAACAATGTAGGCTTTGAAAATATTTTTGTTCTTTGTTGAATCTCAACTGTAGTATAACACCACTGACTACTGTAGTAATCAGGATCTTACTTATCTCTATACCTACTAATTTGTCACAAATATTTATATTCTGCTTATAACAAAAAGCAGATACTGTACATATAAATCATTTATTTAACAAAGGAACTTCCAAACTTCATGATTTTTAACCTCATGAATAAAACCATTCAATGATTCAAGCGAAACCAAAAATTAACGAAAAGCAATCATTTTTCTCAGTTTGTTTAATCTTTGGAAAAAAACAAGTTCATGACCTTAGTCAACTAGCAACAGTGAGTAGGTCTACAAACTTCATTCATGCAGTTCAGAATTAAAAAAATTCTTAATCTAGACTCGATCACTGCTTTACTTGTTCTACAAACAATAAACATGGTTTTATTTGGATCTCTTGTTTGTTTGATCCAACTTGAACTACTTGACACTTGAAACTAGTTATAGCAAAGCATTCATAAGCATATTGAAAATCATAACTTTGATTTTCACCTATTTTATTTGTGACTTATGCAAAACACAAATTTTGGAGGTTCAAGTTAGTGAATCCCAAAAACCTTAAAATTTGATGGGTTTTTTTTCCATTCTTTTGCTTCATACAAAGAAAAAAAAAAGTTAGTGAAAGAATAGGAAGCTAGTAGATAAAGAAACTCAGTGAAACCAAACATTAACATAAAGTACAATAGTTTAAGTTACTTGTCTGCAAAATTTTACCAAATTTTATTTTGCAGATCAAATAAGTCAACATGTGTGCCAACATGAACTTAGGGTTTGTACAA
>JGI24158J21664_10002102_pt1 | contig 23718 bp, 8 predicted proteins | sample Ectturendosymbi3_FD_21664 | JGI IMG/M metagenome (IMG submission 21664) | reverse complement strand
ACTCTCCTAACGGCAAAATAACTCCAGCAGTGCTTTTGCCTCTGATGCCTAATAGACACTTTTTTGTTAAATTTTGGGAATGCCGAAAGGCTGTGTCTATTTTGCCTCATGAGGCAAAGGCACTGCTGGCAGTATTTTGCATTGAACCAATCGTAATTGGCGAAAGGCAAAATAGCTCGAGTAGTTCTTTTGCCTCATGAGGCGAAATAAAAATACATGATTTTACATTGGCGGATCAGGACTGGATCGGACTGATGATTTTCAAAAATTTTGCGGATCAAGACTGGATCGGATTCAATTTTATCGGATCAGGACTGGACTCGGACTGAAAAAATTCACAGTCCGCTCATCTCTGGTAGCTGTAGCTTTTTTCTTTATTGCAGTTCTTCTTTTGGGGGTTCCCGAAACTAGAAACCTATTTATAACAAACCAACCAGATTACTTATGGCAATTGGTAATATGCAGTATCTGAAAATGAATGTGCTACAGAAGTTTACTCAGACTGTATAGGCCTAACCTTTTTTTTGGAAAGGACGGAATATGGTGATTCGCGGTGAACAGAAGGAATTGTAAAAACCCTGTTAGCTTGGTATATTAAGACTCTCTAATCTCTTAACAAGAGATGATTAAGTCAGGTTTGTGTCCAAGTCTGCGACTGACATGGAGCAGTAGGGTCAGACCACTAGTACTACTGTGTAGTAGTAGTTAAGTATGTGGATTGGCCTAGTATGCGGTAATTCAATAAACAAACACTTTTTAGGGAAAAAGTAGAAAAGGAAAAAAAAATTCTCAAACTAGCTTTCAGAGCTCTGGATTATTGCATGCTTGCTCCTGCAATTATCTTCTAATATCTTCTTGCCAACTTTTATGAATGTGCCTTTTCCTTTCCTCATTTTTAAAAGATTTATAAGAGACAGTCCACGTGCACGTTTGGCACTAGAAAGTAGACGAAGATTTGGTGCTTGTGTGACGTCATACAGATCTATGTGAGTAGTATACTACTGTATCTACTAATAAGACACCACCAAGCCGTCAATTTTAGTGAATGAGATAAGTAATTATTATAGTTTTTACTTTAAAAAAGCTGGAAACAAATAATCTTGACATTTCACTTCTCTTATCAAGGAAGATCATCAATTTTTTATGGTTTTTACGTCCTTTGTACCATCTGTTTACTGGCGCTCTCATCTGCATATTGAGCTGAAACATGGGTTTGAGTCGGGGCATGTAACTTGGGTTATGTCAAATGAAAACGGAAAGTGAATGATTGGATGATAGACAGTGGTTTTTGTAAAGTGTTGTTAGAATTAGAAAATTTTTAATGTAGGTATTAAGAAATAGCTAATTTATAAGTAAAATTTTGGTGATATAATCTGTCTCTGGTGAACTGACGCTAGGAGTAGGTGCAAGGTAGTCCCACCAATTTTGGTTGGCATTTATGTAATCCAGGGATGTGCAACCCTTGGCCCATGGGTCAAAAGTAGCCCAGAAAATAAACTTTTGTGGTCCTGAAAAGGTCCAGCAAACATTGCGGTTTTTAGAGGGTATTGCCAATTTTTCATGGGTGACCAGAAAGTTTTCCAACCTGTAGAGCAGGGGTGGGGAACCTGCGGCCAACGTGAACATTGGCCCACATCAGAATTTTTGTTACCTAATTTAGAGTACAAGATCGCGTCAAAACGAAGCTCCATGATAAGCAGGTACTTAGACAGTAAGCCAGAAGCCTCTATCCCCTAAGATAGTATGCCATAAGAAGCCTCTATCCCTCGTAGTATGATAAAGGTAGAATTTTAATATATAATTAATTATTATTTGCGGCCCGCCAGTGATAATCCATAATTTGTGTGACCCGTGATATTAAATAGGTTCCCCACACCTGTAGAGCTTGACAAATGCCATGTAGCTGTGGCCCATGGACCAAACTGGTTATGTGCATTAATTTGGCCCGCCAGTGCTGCATGGTTGCATACCCCTGGTGTAAGCAGTTGTTTTGGCTACAACAATTTGCTTTGAACTCTTTGGTGATCTTTGATAATGTAAGTGTAGTTGGCTAGAAAAAGAAAAAAACTATTTCATTTGCTCAGTGCATTTCATATTCTTTGGATTAACAAGAACATCCTGATGCTGAGTTTGTGGTTGGTGCACTCTACAATATTCATTTGAATGCTTGTGATCGGGAACATATTACAGGGTTCCAACGTGGTATTGAAAGTATTGAATTGAAAATTGGTTTTCATGACCTTGAAAAAGTATTGAATTTTGCCAATGAAAATGTACATTAGGTACTGAAATAGTATGGAAATTCTAAATGGAAAAGCAATCTCAAGTGTTTAAGCAGAATTTCCAGTGAAATTGAGTTTTATGATTAAGAATTTCAAAAAGTGAAGACAAGTAATAGTATTGAATTTTTTTAATTTAGTATTGAAAAGGTGTTGAAAAAGTGTGGAAAATGATTTTTTGAAATGAGTGGGAACCCTGATATTTAGAAAGTGGTGTCAAAGCGACCATATCTACTTCTTGCTTTCAAAGGACTAAAAAACCACTCTGGCTTCAAAAACTGTATGTGGTTTTGTGCCACATATGACTGAGATCAAGACATTTCCACCACCATGAACATGGTTGAGTGGGAAGTGCCTATTTCTGCTGTGTGTGGGGTTGTTGGTTTGGATTTTACATTGGTTGTTTTGATTTTGATAGTACAAAAGACACTTTTGCTATTCTGACTTTTGTTTTCACAATCTTTTTCAATCTTTTTTAGGAGCGTTTTGATGTATTTTCTTAAGAACTTTCAAAAACCAGACACCCGTTTAGATTTAATTAGGGTTAAGGTTTAGGGTTTACTAGTGTTAATGTTTAAGGTTAGGGTTTAGGGTTATGTTTTAAGGTTAAGGGTTTGGATTTATGGTTAGGACTTCAGGTTAGAAAAAAATTAATCGCCACTTTGATCCTTTACTCTAAGAAGCAACTGATGTACAAGAATTGGTCACATATGACGCACAGGTCAATAATTTCACTTGCTTCATTTGTTTAGTATGTCCAAAGTGAAAACCGGTTACGATTCTTTAGACACAAGATTGTGGCAGTGGTATAAAACATTGTGTGTAGAAAGCTAGAGATCAAGACAAAAAGCAAGAATCAGTGGTCTTCACTAGGGTGCCCTGTAAAAGATGAATATCCGTCTGTAGCAGATCTTGGTTGCAGATATAAAATGATGTAACCGGAGTTGCGAAAAACAATATTTTACAGGAGCAATGACCCCACAACGGTAGCAAAAATAATATTTCTTGTTAGCCCAAGTGTCATTTCATCCACCATCGCTCCCACACCAAGGCTATTCTATTCTTGCTAATACCTTACTGTAGGACCTCAAAATAGGTTTCAACAGTTGCGAAAAAAGAAAAATCTGAAATAGTGCAACTTGTAAGCATTACATGTTTGAGGAAGCTGATATTAAATTGCAATGACAAAATATTTTTTCCATTGTACTTCCTTCCATTCCAATGTGCAGCCCTTCCAAAAAATATATATATATATATTTTTATAGGACGACAATCCTTCCGTGTGCTGCTTTAAAATTCAAAAAAATTAATTGACAGCTTCAAAATTTAGGAAAATTATTTAGCTGGTGATCTCATGATATATGCATTGCAAAGCATTTGAAACCTTGATCGGAGCAGTTTGCATGCCTTGTGTGCCAGTGTGCACCCCCATCTGAATTATCTTTCACTTCTTTTTATCAGTTAGCTCTTTACCTCAAAGTTTTGATGCTAGAATGCTTTCATTTCTCTCACACTAGTGGATCCCTTGTATTATGATGGGTGTATGACACTACAGTTGAGGTGCTGTTAAAATATTTTGTTCCTGCCCGTGTGGTTGTGTGCAAACACCTATTCTGTAATGTATAATGGGTAACCATTTTTCTTTTGCTCCTACGTTGCTTGACTGTGACTATGAGACCATGTGTCTGCAATAAAACATTATATTATTTTAACTTAGTTGATTGTGTAACAAGTTTTTTGCACTCTGGTTATGTCATCGCACACCATTAACTATATCCACATTGACAGATACCCATTCTTTACACTGCACCTTCACTAGGTGATTCAAGAAATACTATTGTTAGCAGTGGTGCTTTTGATTCACTTGTTACTGATGATGATGTGTTGACAGCAGAATTATGGTGGGGATTGTAAAGTTAGCATGTAGTGCATATTCCATTAAGTCGTGGCAAGATGTTTCACCAGGATAAAACAACTGAGAAGCTGTCATGTAGTGAAGCAAAACCCATATATTTGTAATGTAGCCCTATTCATTGAAAGATCACTGGTTGTTGTAATGGTCAGTCTCAACAATTATGTTTTACTATTTGATAAAATTTATGCAAGTATCTTCAAAATATCAAATAGATTTCCGTAATTGTGTAGATAAATGAATGAAGTTGTTTAAAATCTCAAAATTACGGGATATGCCAGTGCAACCAATGTATGATTGTGCTCATTGAAATGTAGAAGACAGTAGGATACAAAAACATTGTTTAACTATCAATTGATTACCCCAATGTCATTTCGACGTTTTGTAAGTTCGAAAAAAATAGAAGAAACAATATGACAGATCTGGTAAATGTGGAATCATGCGGCTTCCACAAGCTATACAATACTTTTAAGGAAGGAACTGTTCAGTCTGGATAGCAGATATTTGTTGAAAACGTTATTTCAGTTTTGTCACAAAATGCTTGTAACCACAGCTCTAGGTTAGCCAACTTGCATACTTCCTNTGAGATTGATGAGGCATTCAGCCATTTGTTTATTCCATTTTGTTCTTCCTAGGTTACCACAGTTTTACTTAAGGCAAAGTAGCTGATGTTTTTTGTAGCGGCATTGCAATTTGCAAAATTGTTTTTCATGAATAAAATTTTGGAAAAATGAAGATAAGTGATGGCATTGAACTTTTTCATTTAATATTGAAAAAGTATGGAAAATGATCTTTGAAAATGCATGGGGACCCTGACTTTTACTACATTTTTAGTTGGGCTGAATTAGTAATTCTATTGCTCTCACCCTCATTTGTTGCACACCTTATTTTTTGTTATCTTCGTAGCCTTGTTTGAATGTCATTATTTTTGTGCCATGGTAATTATATCTACCTGTTGCATGCCATTTCCCTTGATGAAAGGCTGCTGTCAACAGACTAAAGAGTCATTTTTTAGGTTGACAACAGTTGAGCACAAGCTTTGTTGTTAACCTGCTGGTTGGTTCTACAAATATGCTCATATGTTGAGCATATGAAAATCTACAGGTGGCATTCTCTATGAACTTCAGATTTTAGTTCATTGGATTGACCAGATGAACACTAATTAAACTCTATCCCTATAAGGTTATGAGTTTACAGAACTTTACTCAATGCTTAACTAGTTTGTAGTCCTTAATGTTTTTCTTGTTTTTACATGCTTTTCTGTTCATTAACAATTTGTGAAGAATACCATGTACAGTTGTCTCTTAGAAGCAGTCTAGATAATATGTCTAATAAAAAAAGTGGATACACTGTTTGTACAAAGCGATTAGAAGATTGCAGAGATAAAACTTGCAAACAGTGGATTACAACCAGTTTAACATACGGTATGAAAATGCTTTTGTGACCAGTATATTGAACAGTAAGCCAAAAATTAACCTCAAGTTTCCTGTGGGCTTAGTTTTCCAAGTTGATTGATTCATATTTATTTTCAGGTAGTTGTTTGTCAAAAATGCAATGCAAATAAGTATCCAATATGGTTGAAATTTTCAGTCTGAGATAGTTCAGTCACAGGATGTTTCGGAGATGATAGTCACAAATGTTTTATACGAAAAAAGGGTGTTTCAAAATATTTCGAAGGTTAGACTATAAAAGACGTTTGCTTACTCTAAACATAAACCCTAAACCAGCTATGTCCAACCTGCGGGCTGCATGCGGCCCAGTCAAAGGTTTCATGTAGCCTAGTTTAGGTTTTCGCTGGGTATCAGCAACCCATGTGCTGACAACCTGTCCTGTTTTTGATAATCCTAAATTGAACATTTTTGATGCAGGTGATCCTCAATGCCACGGTATTACATGCATAAGTACAGGTAGCTACATGTCCAGTCCATTGACGCCTTGGTGCAAAATTTTCTACTAGTTTTCTGATATATACCCCTGTTCCATTGGCACTATACATGCCTATGAAATCACACTTACAGAGTGGTTAAAGGTGCCAAATAGTTGTTACCATTGCACTTTGGATTGGAATGCTTTCAGTACATCAGCAGAAACTAAATTTAGTTTATTCAGTTCAAAGTAGGTCATTCAGTGTGTGGCCTTGGTTCAAGATTGACATAACTTTTGGCTCAGTAAGGAATTTTGGTGGCACATAGCTGATCTAACCCTAAACATACAACCCAACTTTTCAAAGAAATACATAAAAACACTCTCATCAAAAGTGTCATGTCGTATTAACTGATTTATCGTTAAAACGACATCTCCAAACTGTCCATACCAGAAATTTTAGTTGGCAGATTAGAAGAGCATGTGTCATCTCACCAGTGTTATGGATTTTATCAAAGGCATATGTGACATACAATTTAAATCAACCAAACTAGTATGTTGAAGGAATGCTTTACTATAGATCAGGGGTGACGAACATGAGGCCCGCGGGCCGCATGCAGCCCGCAAAAGAATTTCGTGCGGCCCGCGAAGCATTCAGGTGAGACCAGCAGTCTTGAACTTTCTTTGCTGTTTGTTTCTGTTGATGAACAATCTTTTTCGTTTTTAACAGGTTTCATAGTATGACTAAAAAGTTGTGCAGCCCGCTTACTCAGCAGTAACTGACAAAGTGGCCCGCGATAGCAAATAGGTTCATCACCCCTGCTATAGATGCTGATATATACTGGTATTAATAAATTTGTAAATGACCTAGTTACACAAGGCTTATGTGGCCAAGTACATTGTTCTAGCAAACAAGCATATTGACAACTGGTTTAATCAGTGTTAAATACAGGACTAATGTTGCTAAAACATCCTATGATGGCTTTAAACAACGTATATGGTACAATCAATAAATTTGATGAAAGAGACTGTTGAGAGACTCATGCTCACAATTTTCCCATCAGGATTTTTTTTCTTTACCTCATACAAAGTTTTATCAACAGTGTAAAATCTTTGCAAATATCTGTTTGCAACTTTCTCAATTCAAAGCAACTGCACCAAGCATGACTGCCCTTGATAAATAACATTATAAAATCGTAATGAACTTCTTTATGATATAACATGACCAGAAGTTTAATATAAAAATGATTTTTTTAAAATTTACACCAGTGGTTGTGGAACTTCATCAGATCCCACCCAAAAATTATCTTAAGTAACAAGAACTGAAGCAGAATATATCAAATAAGAAAAGCAGATCAACTAGCTATATGGTTACAAGGAACTTATAGAAGGCTTAGGACAGGGTTTCTCAAACGGGGCCTTCAACCTCCATTGGGGGCATGGAGTGGTTCTCTGGGGGCCACGAGCAGAGACCTTCACTAAGTAGCTTTGCTGTGATATTGCATAACCAAAGTGTCACGATATATTAAGTATTTTCCAGTTAAACTTTGAAGGAGGCCACAGCTTATGAAAGTTTGAGAACCACTAGCTTAGGACAACATTTACCCAAAACATTTTCAACTTTACCCCATTTGGAGTAATGTATCATAGTTTCCCAATCTGATTGATCGATTGATTTATTGTTTCATATGACTCAGCTAATGAAAAGATTGTCAGTGGAAATTTGAATAAATAGAAACACAATGGTGAAAGAACTGATCAATGTAAACAAAGATGGTCACTGTGTCATATAGTAGGGGTAGCCAAACCTGCTCTGTGTTTGAGCCGCATATCGTAAAACCAAGTTACAAAGAGCTGCAACACAAATTCTAAAAGCACGAATTTCTTTGAAATCTACTGTTTTGTGGCATCATTATTGGAATGACTTGCAAAAGTTACTACTGTACCACACTCTAGCTACCACAGCACCATTTTACAAATTTTTACACTTTGCAATAGAAATGAAAAATAAAAACAAATATATATGATTTTTCAGAAAGCTCAAAGAGCTGCATGCAAAAGTTCAAGGAGCCGCATGCGACTCATGAGCTACAATTTAGCCACCTCTGTCATATAGGATTGGTGAAGAACCATGGTAGTCATCTAGTCAACCAACCATGTTTATTATTTAATGACAAGTGTTGAAAAGCAATAGCTGGAAAAGACACAAAACATGGTGAGGAAAATGTCAGATGAAGACAGCATGCCTACGTACACATAAGAGTAGGTCTAGTTCAGGGTCTCAAACATACAGCCCGTGGGCTGCATTTTGCCTGCAAGGCCCTTTTGTGCGGTCCACAATGCTTTTTGGGAATTTTCAAATAATTAACATTTATGTTGTCAAGTGCCTTGAAAAAAGATGCTGTGAAATAATTGAATCAAACCTGAATGATACCCAGTGCGGTTTTCGTCCCGCCCGTAGCAATACAGACAACATTTCACTCTCCAGCAAAATTTTGAGAAACCTTGGGAGTATGCTGAAGATGTCTTCACATGCTTTGTCGGACTCGAGAAAACATACAACCGGATTCCTTGTGGAAAGCTTCGGGGAGTGATGTGTGAGTAAGGTGTTGATGGCGGCCTGTTACTGGCTGTCAAGTCACTGTATTCTTGCTCATTAAGTTTGTATCCATGTCAGGAGAGTTAAATTACGACCGTTCACTGTTGGTGTTGGAGTCCGACAAAGGAGTGTCCTGTCACCGCTCCTTTTCATAGTTAACATCAGTGGTTCTCAACCTTCTCGCTGAAGGGAGCCAAATTCAGAACTACAATTTTGTTCGAGAGGCTCACTAAATTTTTTAACACAGTTCAATTTACACGTTTTGTTTTACAACAGAATGAAGTCTATTACACAAACTATTAGACGTTTTATTGAAAGACTGCTGATGGCCGCACAAAGGGTACCTGCGAGCCGAATGCAGCCCTCAGAACCGGAGTTGAGAACCACTAGTCTACATGAATTAGATCGACAGTCACAGCCGAGTCAATGAGGGTGTCACAGTCAGGAGGTGCAGGACCAACCGTTTGCTTTTTGCAGGCAATTTGGTACTGCTAGCATCTTCTCAACAGTCTTCAGCATGCACTCGATTGGTTTTCTGCTGCGTGAGACCGAGCCGGAATGAAAATTAGCCCAAAATATATCGAGGTACTATTGTACGCCTCTCTGCAAACCCAAGGCAGTGTATTCCGCATGTGAGCAGTGATACACTGCAGCAGGTGGTGGCGTTCAAGTACCTAGGGGTGGTATTTACGTGTGACGGAAGGAGGAGCGCCACAAGATTGATACACGGCTTGGTAAAGCTATCGCAGTTGTGCGTGAGCTTTATCACTCTGTGGCCACAAAATGGGAGCTTTCAAACACCGCAAAACTGTCAGTTTTCAAATAGATCTTTCTTCTGATCCTTACCTATGCTCATGAATCTTGGTTAATGACCGAAAGAATTTAACTCAGGTACAAGCACCAAACAAAGGATTTTTGCGAAGAGTCCATGGTGTGACAAAAGGGCATACCAAGGTTAGATTGCGCCCGGTGCAAGAAACAAGTTAGGCGCCTCCATATTTGAACCTAAGCTATTTTAGGATTAAATGTCCTAAATTGAAAAAGAACTTGTGACATTGTTGCGACTTTTCAGCGTCCCCCAGTGATTCGGCATCCGGGGCATTATGTCCCCCTCGTTACGCCCCTGGTGTGACACTTTGCAACAAAGTGCGCAGCTGTGAAATTCCCAGTGCCCTGAATGTAGAACCACTTTTCCTTATTGAGAGAACACAACTATGTTAGTTCAGCCATGTATCCAGAATGCCCAACGGAAGGCTGGTGAGGCAAGCCCTGCTGGCTAAACCCATGGGAAAGCACCCAGATGTCATCCAAGGCCTAGGTGGAGTAACTGCATCTCCGACCTTGCTTGATCCCGTCTTGGTGTGGAGCAAGCAGAACTATCTGAAATTGCTGTTGAATGCAAGGTATTCCAAGTTCTCCTATGGATGTTGCCTCCGCAACCCTCCCAAGAGGAAAATCGGGCATGAAAATGCATGAAATGAATAACATTTGTGTTAGTTTATGCACCGGTGTTTAAAAGCTGTTCACATAGCTAGCGAGTGAAAAAGTTCCTTAGACGGCTAGAACTGATTAATACGAATGTAGAAACGGCTATAAATGATTTTCCTATAATTTATGATACCTTTCGCAATAAATAATATGTAAAATTAAGTTTACGTACCGCTATTTTTGTGTCAGCATCATAATGCGGCCCGGGGGTTACCTTGTAAGTCCTCATGTGGCCCACAGAGCAATTTGAATTTGAGACCCCCGGTCTAGTTAATTAAAAAAATTTGGTGTGGTCAAAATCTGTTAAACACTATATCAAAATTTAAAAATTATTGGTGAGGCACAAACAGAAAAACAAAAAAAAAATTATGGAGTGTAATTTTTACATTTTCCCTTAATGGAACAAAACGCTGCTGCTGCATTTTTCCATTGATGGAAAATGTTCCCGTACGTTTGTTGGCCCAAAAGTGTGGTCTTCAATACTAGACTCCATTAAGTCTTTTACCATCTATGCCTTTAAATGGGAACTTACGAAATGAAAAATATACATAATTACGTATTTTAGTAACATTTCATTTTATGAAGAATATAATGCTGAATTTTTTGCTGGTTTTAGTAATTTGAATGATGTAAGTTGTTGTTCTCCATGTATTTTTATTTTTTTGTTACTCTTTCCTGTGCACATCCCATTTTCACACAAAAAGTTACACTCAAATTTTTTTCGTTTTTATGTTCATGCATCATCGATAATTTTTAAATTACAAACTGTTAGGTTTTTGCTATGTCTGAAAGTATTTGTTTTTACATGCAATGTATAGATTATGATCTAAACAAAGAATTATAAGAATGGATTTTAGTGAGTACAATGGCTAAACAAGTAAAGCAAAAGACTTAGTGCAAATGTTTTAATAAACAAGGTACAGTGCTGCACAAGTTTTTGATGAAAGATGTTCAATTTATGTTAAACATCCTGTACTTTCAAACATTGAGTTTAATATTTTTAATCTCTTTGCTAATGGGTAAGAATGAGTTTTACATGCTTTAATTCTTGCAGGGTGTCTTCTTGTTTTGTCATGGGCAGTTCCCTGGTCAATTGTTGGCAGTGACTGTCTTCCTGGTGGAAATACCTTTGGAGTTATAGTTCTTATTGATGTATGTGTTATAGCTGGACAGTTAATCCATGTCATTTCAGTGCCAAAATTACCACCTTTGCCACCACTACTAGGTAATATGACATAATTACTTGCTTGTTCATTTTCATTTGAATGGTTTTGACACTTTCATGTATGTTTTTAAAAGTGAAATTTGGTGTGCTAATTTAGATGAAATCCCATGTATTGATGGAGATATCCAACTTAATTTATTTTTGTATCATCAGTCCTTGTGTTAACATAGCAAAATGAAATATTATCATTTTGTTGTTTAATGCTTGGAAAAATTGCTTATTATTGTTTGTGGTAATAAATACCAACATATTTTAGTTGGGCTATATTTTTGTTCTGACAATTAAATAAATCACGTTTTTCTTACCTTATTTTAGCTTTTCATGAAAAGTGATCTTTAAAGGTAACAAAAATGTTGTTTCACAGTGATGATAGTTTTGAGCTAATCAAGCATTTTGATGATTATTTACAGCTTTGTTGCTGGTGAGTAGCTGGAAAATCAGTGTTTTATCATTCACAAAGCAAAATTCTCTACTTATCATGACAAGGTTCGTAAGAAAAAAACAAACAAATGACATTAATGCTTTTGAAAAAATATAATTGTAGCATAAAATATGATGAATTATTGCATTTTTGTACTGACAAGATGAATTCCAAATTCTCAGTTTTCAAGACCATAAACATGTAGAAATTTTTTGAAAATAATTGAAGCAGTAAAATTATTTCATGTTCTGCTTTTTACTATCAGTTTTTGTACACAAAACAAGAAAAAGTAATGGGGATATGTGGCAGTTTTGGTGGTCTTTGTATCAATTCAATGGTTTTGAAGCTGCTTAGCTAGGACGAAACTAAGTTTTCAGTTAAGGTTTTTACACTGTTATCAGTGTATGCTGGGCATGATTGTTTTTTTAAGGTTAACTTGCCAAGACAAAACTGAATTGCTTTGTTTTATATGACTCTGTTTAGTAGGCTTGTCGATGATCACCAGCTGAGACAATCCACAGTTACATTTAAATTGTTCTGCATTTTTGTTTCAGCAATCCTTATTAGTAATAAATGTATTATGAAGTCAACTCTTTGGACAAGCAAAGCATTTTAAGGCTTCAGTCTCATACCAAACTTTGTTGAATAAACAACACAATGAAGATGTAATTCCATTTGAAGAACACAGGGATGTTAAAATAATGCCAGTGTTAATTGACACTTTCAGTGCTAGATGATTTTGTAACTGGAAGACCTTTGGTGCCAAGTGTTTTTGGATGGTGTTCATATTTTTTCCACCACCTAATGAAACAAGCTAAACATGATGTTAAAACAGTCAAGAGGAGAAAACACTGAAAACCTTTTATTGAACACACAATTATATAATATTCTCACTACATGTGATACATATGAAAGCAGGGATCATACACGTTTTCCTATTTAAAAATTTTGCTGGTACTATCAACTTTGGTCCCTATATGGAAAGAAATTACTTGAAAACAGATGTGTGCAACGTAAGTCTGAATCATCATGAACTCATGAAAGCAGAACCCAGTCAGTAGATTCCTCAAAAGCTTGCAGCAAACATAGAGCTTTTGATTGTTGTTATGTTTATTGGTATCTAATATACCTATCACACTTTTCAGGAATGTTACTTGCTGGATTTGCTTTGCGGAACATTCCTGTAATCAATGTTGTGAGTGCAATTGATTCAGCATGGTCATCAGCTCTTCGTTCTATGGCTTTAACAATAATTCTGATAAAAGCTGGCTTGGAGCTAGATGCAAATGTATATGCTGCTTTTGTATTGATTGTTATTATCTATATCATGAATCAGACCACTTTTTTCATTCATTCCATTATAACTGTTGCCTTGGCTGTTTGGTAATGTGAACTTCATTTCGTGTTGTGAAAAGTTAAACTTGCTAATATGTGTTAGTGGATTCAAATTGTGCTATATTCGTTTCTAGGAGACATTTTCCTGGTTTCAGCAAGTGGTTATTCTGCTGTGTTTGCATCCTTTTTTAATTGCTTATGATATATTTCTTTGATATAGGCTTTGAGGAAGATGAAAGGAGTCTGTCTTCGGTTGACTGCATTGCCTTGTCTTGTTGAAGTTGGTGCATGTGCTATAGGTTGCTATCTTTTGCTTAGATTTTCTTGGGAGTGGGGATTTTTGCTTGGGTAAGTTTTACTTCAAATAATTTTGGTAAATTTCCTCAACTTGAAGGGCAAGGAGATCATGGTGTACATACAAAGAAAATGACTAATGCACCTACAGTGAATGGTCAATTGTGTCAACAAAAGATCAATTACATGCTGTTCAATCACAGTGCCGGATTAAAGTAGCATGGGGCCTTTAGCATATAAAGTGGGGGCCATAAGTTAAAAATGCGTTGGAACACCTGTTAAATCATAAGTTCTGTGGGCATTCATGTGACTACCATCAAGCATACTGAATTTGTAAGTACTAAAAAGCTGGTCCTAAACAGCAAACTGGTGTACATTATGGGCTACATATCTTGTTTCCAAAAACGTGTATATTTTCACCAAGAAGGAATACAGTACTCTACAACTCACAAGTACAGGATTGACTACAGAGACAATAATTAATGTTTCCAGACTCATCAATAAATTTGATCATTGCTGTATCTAGACCAGAAGTGACGAACATCCCGCAAAAGAATTTTGTGCAGCCTGCGAAGCATTCAGGCGAGACCAGCAGTCTTGACCTTTTTTTGAATTGTTTTCGTTTTTAACAGGTTTCATAGTATGACTAAAAAGTTGTGTGGCCTGCTTACTCAGCGGTAACTGACAAAGTGGCCCGTGATAGCAAATAGCTTCGTCACCCCTGATCTAGACGCAGTGTAGTCTAAGTATAAATGTCGAAGTTGATTGTCGAAAGGAGCAAACGTACTGCTTACGATTGCATTTTCTAGATTTTGCCATTGTGAATTTGTTTATGATACTGGTTACGTCTATCTCACATAGAACTTTATGCTCTATACTCTTTAGAATCAAGCTGTTCAACCTGTTTTGTCTCACAGTAGTCCTTTGTTGTTTTGTAAGCATCTTAAGTTTAGAAAATGTCCGTTCTCTACTGCAGTTGTTCACCATGAGAGATGAATAAATGTGCAAATCATTTTCTACATTTGTAAAAGGAGACTCCAAGTAAATCATTTTCTACATTTGTAAGAGAAGACAAGTCACACAATGGCTTGTGAATAGATGCCAAATCATTTTGAAAGTACCAAAGAGGTGACGCAACTTACAGAACAGGTCAATGCGAAATAATAATAAGAAAAATAATGCCATTCGTAACACATCTGGAAATTGTTGCAATATGGCCTCATTGCTTGAGTGTTCCCAAACTTTTGCAAATGACTGTAAAATACTTTAATTTTCAATTCACAGTAGTCTAATGCAAAAACATTCAATTGAAAACCTTTGCTCAATTGCTTATGGCAAATTTAGCAAAATAGTGACTGCTTGGACTGAAAAAATTCCATACACATGATAAAAAACAAAGTTAATGCTAAGGACCACAGAGCCTGTAGCAATTTCTACATTTGCTATTATTGTTAATAACTGGTTTTTGGTCATTTTATGCTCATAGATAGAAATTTTTTTAATGGCTTAAAAAAATTAAGTCAATATTTCTGAAAATATGTAGACTAATACTGTTAAGACATAATGTCTGAAAATATGTAGACTAATACTCTTATGGTGAATTTTAATATAATTATGGGACAAATGACTGAAATGTCTCAGTGAAAAAAACTGTTCAATCATAAATAATGCAGTTGCTGTGATCTGTAACCATGAAACTGTTCATTGTCTTAATAGAAATGCACATGGCATAATTCGCATTCATGTTGCTTGTAAATTATCCTACAACTTCCATTGATCAAATGGGCTTGACTGTTTGTAGCATAATGCTTATGGAATCAATGCATAGTGAGAAAAAATTCACTGCTGTGAGAGATTTTTTTATAAACGATGATATTTTCGATGTGGTGTCAATTTCAATTTTTTCATCGAAGTGTTTTGTTGAGGTGTCAACATGTAATTTTTTGTTGCAAGTGTGTGTATCATTTGCACTAGCTGCTATTGAGTTTACTCGGCAAGTGGTGCCCATGGCATTAACATTAGAAATATCATGTTTCAGAAAAGCTTACGTTTTTGACGTAATGCAACAAAGGTCTGATTTGTGTATTTAGCAATGATGTAGTTCTGAAATCTGTTTTGGTCAGTCATGCTTTTGGAAAGGATTTTTACATAAAAAAATTTAAAAAATGATTCAGAAAACTGGCCGTTTTTTGTAAAGCGACCAGTACTGTCCAGTGTTTAGAAAACTAAAGCCAATTACACAAATTGCGGAGCACTGGAGGTAGAGACAGGTAATAGCTTTCTTCAGATGACTTTTTCGAGTCGTTTTTTTATCAAATCTTGTTCTCAAAGTGGTTTTTGTCGGTAAAGGTGTGGGTGGTTGATGAAGAATTTTCGAGTGGCTTGCTTTCACGATAGGCTTTTATGTTGAACAGTTTCCATGTTTCCGGTAGTTGAGCGTTGCTTTTTATATCTTCATAATATTCTTTCATACTTTACAATACTGTACCTTTCAGGTTTGTGTTGGGAGCGGTAACTCCCGCAGTTATCGTTCCATCGATGCTGACGTTGCAAGAGAAGCAGCTTGGTTCTGAACAAGGTGGAGATTGTTTGTTTATTTCATTCCGACAAATTAAAGACAATTAAAGCTGGAAAAGACGCCGTTCTAAAATAATTGCGTTCACTTGAATTTCAAAACTAAATTACACTTCACGGAGCAGGGCAACAGACCATTTCAGCTTGAAACAACACGCCGTATGATTCAGAACGCCGGACGAGCCAGCCGGAAGACGCTCTTCCACAGTCTAGCGTGCGCATTTAATAGTAATAGTTTATTTATTGCAGACTCGTGGTCCATATCACCGACGCAATCATAGACACAAAGCACAAAATATGGTTAGCTATACAGTAGCGCATTACGGAATCGGTGTTTGCACACGACCAACATTGAGAGGAGCAAAACACTAACAGCACACCAACTGTAGCGTCATTCATCCATCATAATACAGGGATGCACGAGGAGCGAAGGTGTTCTAACATCAAAACTTTTGGACAAACAGCTAAGAGAGAAAAAGAAAAAGTGAAAGACAATGCAACTGGGTGTGCACATTGGCGCTCAGAGGCATGCAACCTGTTCCGATCAAGGTTTCAGATGCTTGCAAGGCATTTGTCATTGGATCGACAACCAGTTAATTTTCCTGAAGTTTAAAGCAGGGTGTGGCAATTAGCATTTTACCAGTTACATTTGTTACCTTTTGCATGCTTGGTTTGTACACATTGCACACACATTTTTTGCTACACAAACATCAATACTGATGAGACCCGAACACCGAAACAATGCACCAACAACCACTGCACTTGGTTGCCATCATACAGTAGCGTTGAATAATTGAGGAAAAATGAAGATTTGTAAAAAGCGCAATTATTTTAGAACGACGTCTTTTCCAGCTTCAATTGTCGCAGCTTGTGTTGTGATTTATTCAATTTAAGTTACATCTGAAGTAAGGTTTGAAGTTCCAGTGAACGCAATTACTTGAGAAAGACATGTTTTCAAGTTTATAATTGTTGCAATTTGTGTTGTGATATATTTACTTCAGTCTTGAGGTTGTTTGCTTCCTCTGTCCTTGTTTTAGCCTTTCAACGTTCTACCTGTTAGCGTTGCTTGTAGATTCAAGGACTGACGATGCGTAGTGTTACGTGAAATCGATTTCCGCTTATAAATTTGCAGGTACATTCCTTGCTTGTGAGAGTATTTACTTTGATTATGTTTCCTCGTTATTTTGAGACAAGCTTCCAAACCCTGTCAAGCTCCTTATTTGGCTGGTTAGTGGCTGCTCGATTCTACAAGGGTGACTGATTTATTTTACGTTTAAGAACCATACTTAGACATATCGTCACGAAAACATCGTTGTCAAAGCAATGCAGTAGTTTCAAGTTCCATCCTTCGCTGCAGGGTAATATGACGACTTTTATTTTTACTTTACAGGCATCCCAACATTGGTGATAGCTGCTTCAAGTTTCGATGATGTTCTTGCAATCAGCGGTTTTAGCATCATTTTGGGGATTTCCTTTTCTACGGGTAAGCAGTTGCAATGTTTAATCAAGATTCGCTTATCGTTTCAAGTGGTGGTCAACAAGTAGGAGCCTACTTGACTCAAGTCAAGCTGTAAAATTTCTGCTTAGCTTGTATCGAAGCTCTTACTGTGTTTTGTTTACGAAAGCATACTTTGGAATGAAATTTATCTCCTTTCGAACTTCGAGGTAACGGAATTAAAGCAGGTGTGGTGTTACGAGAGCGCTGCTTTTCTCTGTTTCTTTGAGTAAACAAAAATGCGCACCGTCGCTTCTCAACGGAATGCCACATTGCGTTACCCGGCTAACTAAACGATGATTGGAATTTTGACAGTGTTTCATAAACGTAGTAATGTTTTACAAGGTGTATGTATATACTATATATGATACCAAGTCGCGGCTGTACTGTACTAAAGCAATGCTTCTCAGCCTAGGGTCGCGACCCAAAAGTGGGTCGCCGTTTGATTGCTGGTGAATCGCCGTAATATCATTATTCATTTTCGCAGAAACATGAAGTCCTATTGATCGAGGACACTGTAGTCTATACCAGGAGTCCACAAATACTTTTTGGCGCGACCCTAAAAAATAGTTCTAAATTCTCGCGACCCAAACATTTCGTGAGCATATAATTTTGTGGGAAATACTTTACATTAAATATCAATTTTAAGACTTTAGGAATTTACTTGGACACAACCGTATGAAACTTAGCACACAATACAGTAAATGATCGCATTTATTCTGTCTAATGAGAATGGCAATTTAAAATGTAAATTTGAATTATTTGGCGACCGAAAGTGGAGGTCTCGCGACCCAAATTTGCGGATCCCTGGTCTATAGTATAACATAATTATATTTCTGACACGAGACGTCTTGCAGCTACCAATTGTTATAACTATTGTCATTGTGGTATCACAATGCTTGCACGTCTTATTCTTGGCCGGCAACAGAAACAACCACAAATTAGAAGTTGTAATCCCTCGTTTCGACCTGTTAAAAAAATTTGTACCTCAAATTTGAAGTGGTCTCGTGAGGTAGGTCACCGGAGGTATGCACATACTATTTGGGTTGTCGCAATAAAAGGTTGAGAAGCATTATACTAAACTAATTGACGCAAATTTTCCTCGTTCTTTTGTATTATGATGCTACTGGTTGACTGACGTTAGAGTTCTTGTCTAGTGAAGGTTATGAGTGCGCGTTGGTGACCACGCTGCCTTTGAAGCTACGATACCATTTGTTTCTCGGTTACTTCGAGACGGAGATAGCTATGCACGCCTTCTTGTGATGTTGCAGTGCAATCAAGTCCTGCGTATACATTGGCCAATAACACGACCACCACAGCGTATAGCAATGCAAGTTACGGCATGGCTTCATCGCAGCAAAGCCCTGACAACGGTCTATCAGATGCAGGTGGGTTGGAAGTACTTCAGAAACCTAATGCAGGAGAAGGAATCCCTGTTAGATTGAAACCACGATTGCAATGGATTTTGTCCTCCGAGAAAAAGCAGTCCCTCGTTTTGAAGGTTAAAGAGCTATGTTGAGATCCGCTGTCCAGAACCTGTTTTTCTCTGAACTGTTGGTCTCTTTTGTTATTGGCACTCGATTTTTCTTTTTCTTTCACCCACAATTTTGGTTGTGCAACTGTTAATACTAAGCTTTGAGTTTAAAATATCAAAGGTGTTGACTCAGTATACATGTTTGTGATAGCTGGCCAGACTAAACTGGTGATGATCAAACTTTGTTGTTTGGTTTGCCTATTGCGAAATATGCAAACGTTTAGAAGTTTCGCCGACATCTTATGAGTTTCCGTACATCATTAAAAAAACATTGCCTAACGATTTATTTTGTGTATCACTAACTTGCAACGACCCAGTGTGTTGTAAACGTCACTAGTTTTCCAGCAACATTTTGTGTTAAGGTTCTCTTGCGCTGATGATATTACGTGGACCACTGGAGATGGTTGGAGGAATTGTGATTGGTATCGTTCTGGGCGCGTTCCTGTGGTTCGTTCCTGGCAAGGGTCAGGTATATAGCTACAGTACCTTTATAGTGGCAATGTGATTTGCTCTATTGATTACATTTAAGGTGTTTGCCAAGGTGCGGTGGCAGACTGAATAATAGCGATTCCAGCTTGGAAAAATTCGTGAGTTGCAGTGAACCAGGTGCGAGTGACCCCACATTATAACAAAATGATCGGATGGTGCTTGTGCTTCATCAGATACCGTCAGGAGGGGCGTGACAGATTGTTTTTAAAGTGAGTTAAACTGCTTCGAGAAAGTCTGTTGCTATGAACCGTTTTCCAGTGCTCCAAGTATTTTGCAAGTTTCGATGTATAGATATTGTTCGTCGTGGTGTTCCTAGTACGAAAACGGACTGTGGAGCAGTGGTTGGTTTAAAAGCGGAACTTTGCGTTTGTCTGCTTTTCAGGGATTCGATGAAAAGTATGGAAAAGCCTTAAAGGCTGACACTGTTCATTGGAATATTACTTCAATTTTCCACTAGGAAGAAAGGGGCATATAACCTAGTTTGCTTAGATTCTGTGAAACGACTTTAGCTAGGGTAGTTACAAGACCAACGGCATATAGACCTGTGTGACTTGTGCCTTCACATACTTGATAATTCACTGTTAGGAAAGAGATTACTTTGTTAATAAAGTGGCTGTAAAATGGTTAGCCTTGTATACGTCTGAAATGAAATTGTCCATCTTTAGGGCAATCCCCGTCCTCGAAAAATAAAGTAACCGTAACGCGAAACTGACCAGAGTATCTTTATTTATTAGTCAAAAATAAGCAGACGAACAAAATTTTGTTGAACATCAATTGGTCTTAGGCAGCAATTCATTCGATAATTGCACCAAACCCATTTGGTGAGGGGCAGTCGTGTCGAACAGGACATGTCATTAAGTACAAGCGAAAAAAAATGAAAGTTCTCGCATTTGCCATTCTTACGTTGCGGTGAAATCTTTGTGGAGAGCTGTAACGATTTCTCGCCGTAGTCTTTTGCGCCTGTCGAAATTTCCAACCGGTCCGAACCAGTATTTTTCAATTGAAAGAAGGAAAATGAATTGCTGAGTGAATTACCGGAACACATTTGTGCTTGTGCTTGGTTACGTGCTACATACCATGGGCTTTACTGTTATTGAAGAATGTAGTAAACAGTGTAATGAAGCTGAAAATGTTCTTGACTTTGAATTTTTTAACTTTCACAACAGCATGAGCGGAATGCACAATTTTAGAAGGTGCAATGTGCACACTGAAGGCGGGCGGAAATTACGTTTGTTCAAAGAAGAGTCATTTCGTTGAAGTGCGAAATTATCTTGTTTTCCTTATTTTCAAAACGATGCTTACTTATCTTGTGATGCTTTTCGGTGGATGGGACTTGTTATTATTTTCATCCTGTACTAGTTCTCAAGTTTACTGTATTTTGAAAAACCTGTGACGGCTCTGAAAACACTAGCTGTAACGAAATGGGCTTAGTTATGATTTGCCGCGACTTCAAATCAGGGGCTTACATAGGTCTGGTGATGCCTGACGCAACTGCTTGGGTGTATGCCCTCATACCAAATTCTAGTATCGAAAAATGTGAGAAATACAGGCATTTGAAATACGTAAAAACTAGTGCTTACAAAAATACAAGCTTTGAAAAATTAATCAACAAATATTTCAGTGTTTTTTGTTTTCGATGTGTTATTCTTTAAAAAATGTTTAATTCTGTGGGCCTGAGACATAAGTTTATGAGCAGAAACTTTCTTGTAATGGGTGTGCAGTGCATTGAGGAACTAGATATTGCATTTATGCATGCGAATAGTATCAGGTTGCGAAGAAGTTATTTTTAGGCCCACCAAAAAAAGGTAGCACTTGAGGGGCATGATAAGGAATACAGTTGTCTGTTTTTTTGTATTACAAATAGTATCTGAAATTGTACAACCATGAAGTTCGGTGCATTGCTGCCGTTTTTGGTTTTTGAACAGTAAACAAATTGTTAAGGACCTTGTTTAGCAAAAACAAATCAAGAACTTGCTCTTTTTATTCAATTGGAACATATGAACAATTCAGTTGCACACTTAAACTAATCAAATCTCTTTCTTAAATGAGTTCTCCTATCGGAAGATCATAGCACTGACTCATTTTTTTCATTGGCTGTTTCAATGCTGATTAAAGCCAAGTTTGTTAGGCGTTGCCGTAACATGGGGAGTGATAAAAATGTTCTTATGAATTAAAACTTTGAAAATGACCTCTCGCAACATTGCTCAAAAATGTGGTAAGTTTCAAAACGTTTTGTGGTGCTGAAAGTGTTAACAACAGGCTAGCAGGAATTAGCCAGCTTATAAAGAGGGAAGAGAGATACGGTGTAAGATCTTAAGATAACGATGGCAGTGCTTCATCTCTCTCGGGTCCCTTAACGTACATTTCCATATCCGCTACGGCAGGTTTCTCATCAGATACATGCAGCATGCGTTAGTAGCCTTATTATACGATGAATCTTCTACTGTAGTTACAGCATTTTAATAAAATTTAATTTATTTCACTCATTGGATGCCCGGTGCTGTCGTTCCGTTTGACCTTCCCCCTCTGCATGCCCCTGCTTCATGTCCTTCCAGAACTCTCGATACTTGCCTCAACACGCTTTGCGTTTTACTCTTGTTCGAATTATCGCACACAGAAATCTGTAACTTTTTATCGAACTGTGATCCTGAGCGGGATTGGAATCCTGGCAATCTTCGGTAGTCGCATTGCTGGGTTTCCTGGATCAGGCGCATTGATCGCCATTGTTGCCTCTTTTGTCGCATCCTTTAAGTGGAGCAGTGATAAGGTGAGTTAGCGAGGCGATAGCGCTGATGCTGATCTAAGAACTTCGTTTCTTGTGAATTAATTTTGCTTTACAACTACCGACCTCCTGATTTTAGAGAACAAGACTTAAATCGCAGATATTTTTGTATTACTGAGGTACAGGCTTCTTTCGTTATCTTCATAACCTGATGTGTAACTACTAGATTGTAAACCTTTACTTGCCAATGATTTATTTTTCAACGCAAAATTTCCCCCCGGCTGAAACCTGAAACTCTTATAGATGCACCTCTGATATGCGCACATTTATGTGAACGTTGTTTTCAGGTGAAAGTTTCGCAAAACATCTCTATTTTGTGGATCTTGTTTGAGCCAATTTTATTCGGATTGATTGGCGCTGAGATAAGTCTTGCCGAGTTGGATTCCGGCACTGTTGGTAAGAATGGCTGCTCGCTGCATTAGGGGCGTACCGAAGTTAGATGGCGCCCGGGGCAAGAAACAGGATTGGCGCCCCAAGTTCGAACCTAAGGTTTTTTGGGAGTAAATGTACTGTATTAAAGAAAGTACTTGCGACGTTGTTGGGACTTTTCGGTACCTCCAGTGATTCGGCGCCCGGGGCATTGTTTCCCCCTTTCACCCCTCGTTACGCCCCTGCGCTGTATCGGGTGTTTACGATTTGAGTATTCTATCATACAACAACCCAAGCGTGCATCGAATGTTAGTGTAGGGCAGGGGTTCGTAATCTGGGATCCGTGAACCCGTTAGGGACCATGAATGTGTTTTAGGGGGTCCGTAAACCACAATCCAATCAAGAAAGATTAGTGAATTTGTGGGAACATTAATAAACTTTCTTATGTTCAATTCCCAAATAGCCGATTACAAATCCACAAACAGGGTTGATTGATTTAAATCATTTGATTTCAGTGATTTAAATCAAGCAATAAAAATAAAAAACTCATGTCGTTTTAGAGCTTTGTGTGATGTCTATGACACATTTCATTAGCATTCTTATAGGTTTTCACATAGCCTACACAGCAGGAGTTCCCAATCTTTCTCTGAACATGAACCCCTTTAGCATTTCGATAGATGAGCATGTACCCTTAAAATTTCCTACGGCAAAAAGTCTGAGTAAAATACTAAAAAGCTACTGAATTTTTAATAGAACTTTAGAATCTTGAAACTATAAAGGCGTACTCCATTTTCATGTCTCAAATTTAATTTGTTGCAAATGTACAATAAATGTACCCTGCAGATAAGCAAATGTACCCCTGGGGATACCTGTACCCCAGGTTGGGAACCTCTGCTATGCAGTATTAGTGTAGAAGGCCAGAAGGTCTTATGACGACACAAGTTGAAACCATTTGAAGTTTTATCAATCATAGCAACTGTGAGGTCACAGATTCTATGTCATTTAACTGCAAAAATGACATGTGGACTGAAATCACTAACCCTTGCAGATTCAGAAGTC
>JGI24158J21664_10002101_pt1 | contig 23720 bp, 13 predicted proteins | sample Ectturendosymbi3_FD_21664 | JGI IMG/M metagenome (IMG submission 21664) | reverse complement strand
TTCAGTGCGAAATATTTCAGTTTGGGAAATATATTTTTGCTGATTAATTTCTAAAAGCTTTCTACAGTCTTTCTAGACCAGGGGTCGGGAACCTTTTTGGCTAAGGGAGCCACGAAACCTACATATTTTTGATTGTATTTCCGTGAGAGCCATATAATATTTTTCAACATTTAATGCAACAAACCTACCAACCAACGCGTATATTTTTAAGCAAAACCAACAATTTTAAACAATGGTAAATGTCTGAATTTTTTCTTTACTAACATGATTCTTACTGTTAATGCGACTTCTGGTGCTACATGATGTTGCTGACGGCTTTGTAGTCTGGTCGATGGAAAATTACAGAAGAAGTTTCATTCGTAACAATCGTATTAAGAAAATATCAAGCGAGCCAGATGCCGTCATCAAAAGAACCACATCTGGCTTGCGAGTCATAGGTTCCCGACTGCTGTTCTAGACTCTAGTCTAACGCCATTAATATTGTACACTTTCATTAACAGATATTACGCTTGTCCTAATTAAAATTGCCCACTGCAACGTACACACAACAGTCAATATTGAGAAAGCTCGCAGGCCTTAAAATTCTGTCCGCGGGCCACATGTGGCATGTGGCCCGCGGGACTGTAGTTGGACCACGCTGTCGTGTATATATATATCACATAGTCCTTTTGCCACTGGTTGTCTACACTCCACATGGTTGCGCAATTGCACGCGCACTTAAACAAATATTTGCTCAGGTTAAAATTTTCTTAGAGGGAACACTGGTGAGGAACTGAATTTTGCTGGTTTTGCACAGGGCGCACTTTCTGACCATTGTGGCCCCGGTGCGGAAAAAGGGGGGGCCAAACCCAAGTTGTTCGGTTCGCGCGATGCGCGCGAAAACATCAGTCGCGGAACTCGCGCGCTGCGGCTACGTACGAGAACGTTCTTCGCCCCGCAACAATGGGAAGCGGCGACGCATCATTGACTGTTCGCTCGGGACGCACGAGGACAATGGGCACGGCGGGGAGGCGTGACGCACCGCCGGATTTTCCATTGCAAGGGTCATTTCGGACTTTCCGTTGCGATCAGGACTTTCGTGTTCATGTCGAACTTTCCCACTGCAGGACTCATTCATAAATAATGACAGGCGGGAATTCCCCCGCGAGATGTTAATTTTTGTTGCTGCGTGCTTTTTGTGTTTATTTTTGTTGCTGCGTGCACGCGATTCACTTTGGGGTCGCGTCACGGCGGCAGACAGCAGCTTCCGCCCCAGCGCAGCGTTCTTGTTCGCCCGGTGACCATCTTCGCAGCTGCACTTGCGTGGCCAAAAAGAAGCGGCAGCAAGCGCTTTCAAGCAAGTCCTCCTCAGGGGCGGACCCAGCCAGTAACGTTAGGGGGTGGAGCGATTTCAGTAATTTTTGGTAGTCAAGTCGCGTAGCGGCTTCGCAACTGTTAGAGGGATGAAGTATACTTCACAACACTGCTGTGACAAAACAATGGACAACAGAATGGCCTTATATCGTGAACAATGAGACAATATGAAGATGAAAGAATTGGTTTTGATATTTTGTTTTCCGAATTGTACAAAATCATGGTCAGTAAAATTACTTTCGTACGTTTTAGGAGGGGGGGGGGCGATCGCCCACCCCTGGTCCTCCTAGATGTTTTCTAGGAGATCTTGCTTCCAACGTATACGCGGACAGGGCAAGAAAAAACAGACTTACTTTGGCGTTCTTCGATTTTTCGGCCGTATGCAACCAGTGCTCTTTTTCTTTCTGGAGCGAGTGGACTCTGAAAAACACCATCGAATCAGGATTTCAAACTTTGACACGCCAGGTCTCAAGCAACGTTCCCCCTCTGCAGTGGCGCGCATGCGCGCAGCACAACCAGATCACTTGCGCAGTGTAATGTCACTCTCACGCGCTTGCAAATGTAGAAGTACAGAATTTGTGAACTATCTCTTGGGCAGAAGCAGAACGCTTCTGAACACATCGCACAGCCCTTTTAGATGGTATATGAATTAAATGTGTACTTTGTTCGTATTTTCATAAGGAATTTAACTCGTTCAAATAATTCATAAGATTGTAATTAATCTAGAACTCTGCTTACTCAGTGCAAAATTTTCTTCGGGGAAACACTGGTCTCAATGCTTCTGCTGACTATCAAGTATTACTGAAATCTCCCCCTAACCTTACTGGCTGGATCCGACCCTGCTCGGCGACAACCTGTGGTGCATCAAACTAATTACAACATTTGACCAACTTTCTTGGTTTCATCAATCAACTAAATTCACGTCTATCTACACAAAACAAAATCAAGATAAGAAAACATCAGCAAAGCGGCATCAAGACCGAGCATTCTACGCAAAATCTCTCACAAACTACGACAAAACTAATCGCCATATGCTTGCCATCCTACTGGTCGGGTTTCTTGCGAATGATTGAAGTGCCTTGTTACATTATCATAGGCGCAGCCAGGAGGGCCAAGGGGCCATGATCTCCCCAAATTTTCGGAACATACACTCATTTTGTACTTAGAGAGGCGGTATCCCAAACAAAATAGTGTTATTCGCTCACAATCAACAATTTTGCCCCCCCCCCAATTTTTTTGGCTGGCTAAGCTACTGTTCATTGCGCCCTCGCGGCGGTGGCAATCGCATGAGAAAGATGTCGCCAAGAAGCAAGAAATCAAAGCTCACACAAGAAATAACTCAGACAGGCAAAAACACAAACTTACAACACCGGAACCGCAACCAGCGGAAATTTTTGGCGGGGGGTGCGAATTGACTGTAACTCGTGGTACCTGGCAACTAAAATAGCTATTAGCGCTTTCGAAATGTTTTCAAAAATTTCAGAGGGCAGCAATTACCCGGTTTGTCTCCCCTGGGTGTGTGCGGGCCTGCGTAACACGCGCTGTTTAAACCGCGCGCTCGAACTCGCGCCGCTCACCGGAACAAAACGAACGCAAAGCGCGCGATTGTGCGCCGCGCGTTTCGCGCAACAACACAACAAAATTGTTGTGCGCTCACGTTTGTTGCAGTTGGCCGTTGATCGTTTCAAAGCGCTTCTTTTCCCTCGCGCTCTGATGCAGCTCCTGCATCAGTTGCATCGCCTGCTTCTTGACCTCCTGAAATTCAGCAGGTAATAAATCGATGGATCAGAATCACGCCGTCTTGTCAAAATCGATGGATCAGAATCACGCCGTCTTGCCTTGTCAAGGTACAAGCGGTGTTTTTTCGTATTCGCGGCCTTTTCGACACAGCATTCGAAGTTGACAATTGATGCTGTCGAAGCTGAAAACGGCACTTGGTTTTTGGCGAGAACCCACCCAGTTTGCCAATAAACTCACCCCAGTGGGCCAAAGATCTCACCCTCAGTGTGCCAATGAACTCACCCTAGTGCAGTGGTTCTCGACCTTTTTTCCTTCATTACCCATTTTGGTTTAGACCAAATTTCAATTTCCCAAAATCTAACTTATTTATTTTGCTAGTTCAAAATCTAATTTATCTGCTACACTCAATATAAAACAATACTATTTATCAAAAAGAACAATTTAATGTAAAAAGTCTACATTTATATACATCACAATTAGTGAGATTTTTGCTTTTGTTTTTGTCTACAATCGATGAAATGCGGGGTGCGATTTCGGAGATAGCGCAACGCAAATCTGAGTCCAGATTTAAAAATCTGTTTTGAGCTTTTGATTTTGGTTTTAACAGAAACAACACTTGCAAATGCTAATTCACAGAGACAAGTAAGGTGCTCACAGTCAACAATGTTAGTGGTTTTTCTGCAACTTTTGGATATGCTTTCTCCATCATTCCCCTAATTTTTCGAAGCTTTTATCTGCAAAGGAAGCCTTGACAGTTTGATCATGAATCATATCCAAAATCTCTTCTGAATACCTTCACCTTGATTTTGTTCATTTGGAAAACCTTCAACAGAAACTCTGAAAGGGTTCCTTGTTAATGCCATCATAGGTGTATAGTGTTGAACACGGCGAAAGTAACGATGAAATTCTGATCTGACATCACAGGTCATATCTGCGATACGAGGTTTAACAGTGGCAGTGGACAAGGAGACCTGCTTTGCCTTTGATTTTGGTCCCTCACCCAACAAAATACCAGCGCACTTTACAAGGCAGGGCTTCATCAGCGTCTCAGCGATGTTATGTGTTTTTTTAGTCTTAACCACACGAAGAGAAACTGCGTAAGACGCGGTCACTACCGCCTTTGAAAGAGTCTGAAATTGTCCTGTACTGTCCAATTTCATTGTTTAAGCTGGACACTTTCAATTCAAAGAAGCTCTTGTTTCTGTCAGGGAACTGCGGATGGGTGTTCGAAAGATGTTGCTTCAGTTGATACGCCTTCATGGAAGCATTAGAGAGGGTTTTGAAACAAATAACACATCGGGCAACTGCTCATCAGCTCTCTCTATGAAAGTGATTCCACAGTCGAGAAAAGTATCGTTATATTTTCTCTTAGTTTTAGCCATTTTTTCTCTGTAACTGAATAGTTAACATGACAAAATACAGCACTCTCTGCTTTAACTTTACACTCGGCTATACTAGCACACAAAACCCTCCCTTTATCAACACACAGCTCTAGGTTGTGGGTAATGACCCATAGGTTAAGAACCCATGCCCTAGTGGGTCAATGAATTCACCCCCAGTGGGCCAATTAACTCATCCAGTGGGTTAATTAACTCATCCTAGTATGAGTTAATTGACATTATAATAATCATGATGGCGTCATTCATGCGTCTGTCTTATAAGTTTGTGTTTCACCAGAGTAAATGTATTAGCGCCATTAAACGTATACACTCCACTATCGTCACGTATATATCCTCGTCGTCTTTCAAGTATTTGTGTATTCCTTGTTACTGCGATGAATGCCTAAAGTCTAGCGCCTTGCGTGCGGGAGTGAAGACGTCAGACAATACAATAAAAAAATATTCCAGTAAGCTAATGCTTGCCGAATCAACAAACTCATCTCAGTAAGCACACGCCCCCATTCCACCCACAATCACGTTGCGAATCAGGTTCGCGAGTTCTTACCCTGAGTTCCTGATCCTGTTCAGAGCAGGTCGTAGTGCGCATGTTCAACTGTCCCAACGCTGCTTGATGCCTGGAAACAAAGACCGTCCTTGAAACTGTTGATTTCCAAGTTTATGGATTCAACGATACCGCCATTGCATCGCTTCTACGTCGAACTTTGTTTTTTGTTTCTCAAAAAAAAACAGCCTGACGCGCTTTTCCAATCGTTTCAATTTCTTTCCACTGCTTCATACGTCATCGTGCGTCAAGTATCAGAAGGGTTCGAGAGCGCTTCTGTTTAGAGATCGCTACAATTGCGGCGTCGATCAGATCTGCGTTTTCAGAACTCTCAACAACCGACTTCAAATCAACAAATGTCTCGCAGCTTTCGCTCGACTTTCGGGTGGGGACAGTGAACCGTAACGTCTCGCCAAATACTGAACGAGAAAATCGCCACATATTTCGCGCCTGGATAAAAAGCGAACACAAAGAACTTAAAAATTGACTATTGACACAAAACTTAAATGCAAATTGACTATCACAGATGACGATACGACGCAAATTGACTATTGACAGACACACAACTTTAAATGCAAATTGACCATCGCAGATTACAATACGACGTTAGCGGTTGCTTCACGGGAATCGTTTAGAACAGTGGTTCCCGGACTGTGGTGGGCGAAGGGCTTCAATGTGGTACGCGAGTAGGTCTACCTTCTGTTTGTTCCTCACAGAAGAAAACTGCATTCACAGCTTTTGCTTTTAATTATCGGGTTCTATATATAAACTCTTGCATTTCTGTTCACTTTTTCTATTGGTTTTCAACAATGGCCATTGTGTTTCTCACAGCCATTTTGTAGATGTCGCTTTTACTTTTGATCGAATACTATTTGATTGAACGAGTTTTACTACAACACAGCAGTACGCGGTGACCAAGTGCAAGTGGTACGCAATCAGAAAAAGGTTGGGAAACTCTTTTTTTTCACTGAGACATTTCGGACATTTTGGTTACTGAGACATTGCGGTCATTTGTCTCACAGTTGTATTAAAACTCACCGTAGCAGTGTTCATTAGCTTATTGCTTCAGGCAATTTCTAACCGAAATGACTTAATTTTTTCGGTTATTTCAAAAACATTTCGGTCTGTGGCCGAAAAAAACAGCTGAGAACCACAGTTTTTAGAATATCTGCAAACCAAATCTTACGCTTGATTCAACTGGTTGTATTCTGCCTCCTTCCTCGCGAGCAGTTCTTGATCGTCGCGCAGGTTCCCCTGCAGCTGGAGGTTGATTTTCTGCAAGCGTTCTCTGTCGCTTTCAAGCGTTTGCTTCTCGCCCAGAGCAAGCTGCAACGTCACGAGTCGGCCACGTCACAAACCGAGGCAGCATGCGTGATTTCAATGCAGACTAATTTAATTGAATTTATTCGGGGCGGTACACGCTTTTATTTTTGCTTTATCAGCAGCTGGATAACGATGAACACCAGGTATTTGCTGTACATTCGCACATATTTTCAAATGCTGTATTTTTGTAGGATTTAGACATCCGATAATGCACAGCAAACAGCATCAGCGCGTTGCGAGTCAAGGTCTGTTACGTCACAACGAGATAAGAGGCACAGAACAAGGCTGAGGCAATGCTGAGAAAAAGTTGTCAACGGGAAGATTCATGATGTATAAGTTTAAAGCAGGAGATCGTTCGATGATGCATTCAATTGAACTTTTCGAGAAAAGAGTGCAAGTCTTAGACATTCTCTACGCATTCATGGCTGGCCGAACAAGAAACTTGGGGGTTCGGGTCCTGACTCTTTTTCAAGACGAGTCAGAGATACAAGAAACCCTCGTCTATTCTACAGTATTGCACTTTCAGTTTTTCGTTACAAAGTATATCATCTTCAAAATTTTGCCGTGTGCCTGATCTTCTCGATAACGAAAAAGCTTTATTTTCATCTCAACGTTGTTGCTACGCCCAGTGTTTTTTTAAAGGCGTTTTGAGAGAAGTAAACCATCTCTCAAAATACAGTACATAGAACCTCGCTGTATAAACATCAGAGTACAGTAAAATCTCACTTCATGATTATCTCGGTATTCAGATAAAATAGTTGCGGTCTCTCAAAACGTCTTCGCAGTCAGCAAGGTCAAACCTTGGAAACAGCACTGGTGACGTCACACTGTGCACGCGTCGCTCCGTCTTTCGCTGACGGGTTGATACAAAGTGTCGTTGTGACAAAATAATGAACTGTCTGTTCGTCTTCACTGCCAGGGTTTTTTTAGGGTCTGACCGCAAAGACGTTTTGAGAGACCGCAACTACTTTATCCGAACACTGTGATGGTCGAAAAGCGAGGTTCTACTGTATTTTGAGAGACAGTTGGAAAATGTTGTGAGACCGTTTCAATCCCTCAAAACACCACAAGAAACATCGTTCACTGCGTTTAAGAAAATCTNCACTGCGCTGTCAAAACTTTCTCGGGTGTGCTCTCGATGTCTTAGATCAGGGTTTCCCAAACTGTGTGCTTCGAGAGAGACTGGNGAGCGGCGCGAAAGTTTGACGCTTTGACAAAAAGCTTACAAACGATTTTGTCCATGTGGCAGTGGGGTTTCGCCGTCACAAAGTAGATGTGCCGCAGCCAAATACAGAAGCATTATTAGTGCGCCGTAACGGAAAAACGTTTGAAAAGCACTGTCTTAGACTGTGGTTTCATTGTAAAGCGAAAATCAGTCAGAAGTCATCAGCACTTAAGGTGTTTGACGAATTAAAATCGTAAAATCTATGAGCGGTTGTTTGAAAACCAGCACCATTGATTCCAACCTTTTACACGCAAATTGAGAATTGTTTATCACGAGTTTGTTTCATAAAGAATCGTGCGTCGTTTTCAGTTAGCGTTATAGTATGCAAATATTTAAACAGTTTATGCGCAATCGAATCACCGGGTCCGCAGCACAATTCGCTCAGGTACATTCGCAGAAACGTAGTTGCAAAAATACAATCGACTTTTATCACCGACTGGTGAGCTCTCAGGCCAAAACAGAGCACACAGCTGGGTTCCCCGCCCACAATCTCGAACAAGCACAAATGCGTTTTTGCAATTTTCTGGTTCGATAACCGGTGCTTCCCCTCAAGCGTTGGTCAAAAAATCCATTCTTCCCAGCTCGAGAAAGAAACAACAAAAAGAGTCTGATGAACAATACCTTTAGTTGCTTTTCCAGCTTCTCTATGGCAACCAGGGATTGCGCATGCAAATCGTTTGGGGGAATTTTGTTGACAACGTTGTCCAGGCCTTCGTCCGGGTTGGCGTGGCTGCGAGCAATTCGATTTGTTTATTTTTAAACTATTTCTTTGTTTATTTTCAAACTGTTGTTCGAAACTATTATTTCGGATGCAGCAACAGCAACAGCTGGTTAACTGGCCTGCCAGGGGGCTTCCCCACTAGCGCACCTCGGATTTAATAGAAACACAGCAACAAGCGACACAGACGCGAACAAAACCAACAGCACACGACGTCACTGCGACTGGACGCCAACAACCTGTGAACGATATCTTGATTCAATCTAAAACGCGAAAAGCGAAGGTCAGCCTCTCGAGTGTACAGTAGTTTTGCACAGAGCAGTGCTTCCAGACGCCGGTTATAAATTGGAATCTCACAGTCGATTGAAGCGAAAAACTTTCGACGCATTTTTGGGATGGGAAGCACTGCCCTGCGATCCGTTGGAAGAAGCTGTTCAGCTGGAATGAGTTGCTTTATCAAGCGAATATCTGAAGTGACCGTAACAGCACAACTTCGTGATTGCTTCTGGAAAAAGCTGCACATCTTTGGTAGCCTGGACAACGGTGGTTTGCACGTGCAGGGAAATCGCTTTTCACGGGTTTAGTTCAAAGCGTCAGAAAAGAGAAAACAAAATCAAAACCACTTTTGCCCCAAAGACTTTGCAGCAGTTTTTCAATCACAAATCGCTTGAGGACCGCACTCGGGACTTTTCGACACCAAGCCATTCGCCTTCAGAGGAAGCGTTAAAAATTCCGTCGCTGAGGGAATTTCTGAGGCGGTTCGTCTGAGGTGACAACGTCGTGTGCAAGGCAACTTTTTGAAAAACGCGTCGGCACCAGCTGTTTGAAAATGCGCAGAGCGTGGGGAAACACGTGCGCGTGGCCGGAATTTTGTCTCCATCTTCAACGTGTGGTCTGCTTGCTCTGGCAGACAACACACCTGCCGTGTTTCTTTGTTTCGAACGTGTTAATCATGGGGCGCGATCAATGTGCTGGCGTTGGAAAATACCATCAGGAAACAACGCCTGAGAGCAACATTAACGTAAAACCCCATTTTTCCAGTGCTCGGCAAATCTACGGGCGTTTGAATTGAGGTAATTCACGGCTGCAAACACTATGCGCACCATTCAAAAGATATCGACCTGCGCTATTGCGCTCGAGCGCTTCTGTGACGCAACAAGCGCTTCGCAATGCAGGTTCTTCGCTTTAACGCTTTGAAAACCTCTGTTTGTCACATTACAAAGCAATTGGCGACGCCCGACAACCTTTACGGTCCCGAACATTCAGATCTCGGTCTTCGCTTTCTTTGAAACAAAGTCTCCGTCTCGAAGTTTCCCCTAAGTCTCGGTCTTGGAGAATCTCAGGTTATCTGTTAATCACGGCTACTCCCCAGTCAATCTTTGAGGTTCCTCGACCTGACAAGAAAACATTATGGAATTACCGAAAAACGTCAAGTTTCTTGACTGACTTGACATTACCAGCTGGTCTCATTTCCCTGTTACATCGTGGACTCGTGTGTACTCTTGGACGTTTAACTATTTGGGAACGTGAAGCACGGACGAGCTGTGGTCGGTTCAGTTCGATCGTGACCTTGGTTGGACTTACGAGAAACATCTGTAACTTTCACTAGTACTCAGGAACATTCAAGCAACTTTCTTCAACTCTTATATCGTGGAAGCCAGGTGCATTTCATAGACTTGAAACTTTTGCCCGAACAGTCTCGGCTGATGAAACAGCTGCGTGATCGGCCTTTGGCTCCTGGCATGTCTATGTGGTTTAGGCAATGCAACCTGATATAAGCAATGCAAATCAACTGTCATTCAAGTGAACTAGAGAGCATAAGGAACGAAAACATTATGCAAACTCTCTTATTTTTATCGAACAAAGCGGTGACGTCTGTCTAAAATTTTACTAAAAGCTGATATCAAGCGTGTGATCAACTTTTGCCAGGTCTGCGGTCTTCAGAAAAATAAGGACTTCTCTTGCTTTCTTGTTGAGAACTGAACATATAAACTGATGTGTCCTCCTCAAAATTTTGTGGCGAAAGACCTTGAGTTTGATGGATTGGTGATGGCAAGGCCATTGGATGCAATTAGAATTAGACTTCAGAGAAGTCTGATCAAAAGCAAGGGCTTGTCAAAAGTCAGAGTGAAGTTAGAAAGAACTGCACCAAAAAAAACAGTAAACTTGTGAGTGTTCATGCGGCGTGCACTTTAAATGACATTTTTCTGAGAAATCTTGTAACTCCAGCGCAGGCCGACCGTCTGTCTCGCAAAACCCTACCCAGCGCTTCCTGTTGTTGTCATGCCGACATTGCAGCAAAGTCTCCAGCACGACTGTTCCACGCCAGACGATGACGTCAGCCGAGTCGTTATTCTGACGTAGCCGATGTTTCAGAAATGTTTTCCTTGCCGCTTTTTCAGTTGCAAAGCGGAAGGTGCGCGCAGGTGGGGGGTGGCGCGGACAGTCGTTCAACACACGGGGTGTGAGAGCTCTTGCACACAGGGTGTCGGCCAAGGAGCTTTCCCCACTTTAGTTTTGCCTGGGGAAAACCACGCTACAAAGTCTTGGCGTTAAGTGTATTTTCCATATGAAAGCATTTCTAACCTTCGCCAAACCAGTATGCAATGAGCAGCCAGCTGTCTTACAGCAGGTTCTGCCTCTCCAGCTCTGAATCATTTCTTGCACAATGCACAAGTTCGGAAGTACATGCACCGCATTGCACTGAACTCAAATCGTTTACAGCGGAGCAAAGTTATAGTTAAAATACGCTGATTACTTTTCGGTCACGTTAGCTCTTCATATCATCTTTAAAAATTCGCCGGATTCCGCTATACTTTTCCCCAATATATTTCATGTTTGATTTTTCCGCCAGATTTTGCAGCTAAATGAAACATGTGTCGTACTACTTAATTTAAGATTTTGTTTTCACGAAGTTAAGATTTTGTTTTTATTTCGTTTATGCTTTTTATTTACGATTTTTGTTTTTATGTAAAGTAGAACGAGCTGCCAAAATGCCGGGCGCTGTACGTAAAGACTCAACTGAATTGTTTGCCTGTGGCGTCATGAAGCTTTCATGGCAATGACGTTTGTTATTCATCATTCGGTTTGGGCATTCAACAACTGAATCTTACTGATGTGAAAAAGCAGAAAGAGTGAAATCAAACGAGTAACGAAGTTGAAACAGTGCATTGTTCGCGACGAAAGGATTGCCATAATTCCACTGAAGACACACCGCAACCCGCCGTCAGTTTTACCGCTCAACTTTCTTAGTAGCTGCGAAACTTTTTCCACCGAAACTTTTGCGAAACTTTTTTTCGAAACTTTTTTTTTTCCAAACAGAATAAAAATATGTTTGAAATCGGTGTCTGCTGCAGTTAATATGTTGCACTTTTGAAAGCTCAAGATTTGCTGTAAGCTTCCGAGGTCAGCCGACTGCGCTCTGCTTTTATCTTTTTACGATGATTCAAACTTGCACAGATCTGTTTTCAAGTAGCTACTCTCCTTCACATGGGAGACGAAAAAGGAATCAATAAAGAAATTTTTTGCCTATTAAAAAATTTGCTGACTGATTTTTTGTTTACCTCCTTTGTGGAGGGCAGTTACTTGAATATGTTGCACTTTGGTCGTGTCGCGTTTAAACTCATGAAATTGAAACCAAAATGCAATCAGGAGACGACTTAAGGTAGCAAGCAACCTTTTATTTGGCCCCAAAATGAAAAAGTAGCGAAAACTTTTGCGCGAGGTATAGCAATTTATCTCACATTTCAAAACCCAGTTTACCCGGGGGAAACTCCCAGACGGTTTACCCAGCCAACTGGGAAAAAATTCCAGAGGGTTTATCCTGCTAACCCTGGTCGCACACAGGTGAAAAACCACTCAATACGGACACGAATGGTTCGGCGGACACCAGGATTGCTTGCATTCGCCCAAGTACAAAGCGTTCAGCGCGGAGTTTCACGCAGGCCCGTAGCCACGGGGGACATTCGGGGTCAATGCTCCTTCAAATTTTATTGTGCCCATAAAAATTTGTTCTAAACATATAATAAAAACAAAAACCTTGTCCCCCAAAACGTGTATCCCCCCCTAACCTCAAAACTTGACGACGGGACTGGTGTCACGTAGAAAGTTCCAGATTGTTTGCATCGCACTTTACTTGGAAGGAGTCAGTTATGGGCTGCAACCTTGTACGCGGAGTTGACACGGCGCTAGTCTAGATGACCGTTCCGGAAAACAAAAGACTTCCGAGCAAGGCAATAATTTAAGAAACGAAAATAGTTTTTGAGCGACTGTGTGACGCGGTTTCCTCTCCTGTCCGTTTTGAAAAAAAAAAGAACAGCAAGAAAAAAAGCTTTGCCGAATCATCAGCACGCCCCTAGCGATGTGTTCAATAACAGGCGTACACACAGTTGCGATGTGGTGTTTATACGAGGAAGCGTTATCTTAACAAGGTCATTGTAGCAGCGCTGTCAAACCAACCAATGCAGATCCTGCACTTCGCGGCTGATACGCAAACGCAAAGCAAGACCATCGCCGCAAATACACAGAGGCGGATGGATCGGCTTCGCAGCAACTGAAACTACGCGACACTGCGAGCAGATGTAATGCAACTCGCAGCCGGAAGCACGACGATCCCCTTTGCTCCATCTGTGAAGCTCATGGTATATTGTCATGTGACGGACATCTGATTGTTACGTGACGGACATGTGACTGTTATGTGATGGACATGTGAGCGTTGCGTAAAAGACATGGAGTAGTTGCTTTAGAAAGATGGAATTGTTGTTGCGTGACGCAGGCGTGAGGTCGATCAATTTACGTCACAACCGGTAAACAAGCGGGCGGTTCCTGCAACGCAACATGGCGTGACTCGAGGGCGCGTTGGAGAAAAGAAAGCTCAGTGAAACTTAAAGCGAAGTATTGTTGCAAGCAAGTGTTCCGAGGGCAATAAAACGTACCTTACAAGATGCCAGAGTCCAGGCATTGGGGGCAGTTCCCCCCAAATTCTGCTGTGCCCAGAAAAATTTGTTTCAGCATATCATAAAAACAAAAATCTTCACCCCCTAAAATGTATTTCCCCCCAAGCCTTAAAATCTGGCTACGGGCCTGCCAAAGACTACTAACAAGCGCTTGTACGCACCTGCGCTGGAGGGCGTCCCCCACCCTGAGTCTAGGTTCGCGGTCGTGTGGTCTGTCAAGTGTATTTGTGGAAGCGGCCACCACAACTCACCTGGAATCGGACGCAGTGCACATCATGAGCTGGAGACGGATGTTTGCGGCCCTCAGCATCTCATTGTCACGCTGGAGTCTCATCACTGTGCTCTTGGCTTTCTGAAAAAGTGGTAACNCTTTGANAAAACAATTTGCGAGCAACACACAGCTTGTGAAATCAAAAATAACAAGAGCTGGTTAAACCATGGTGGCGACGAAGCCACAAAAANCAACTTTAAACAAGATCATCCTTCAGAATTAACGAACATTTTTGTCCACACGTTGCGGAACTGAAGTTTGTTTTCGATGAAATTCCTGACAGTTCAGAATAAACTTGGCTGGCGCGCATTACACGAAGGTGCATTAATTCACTTGCCAGCGCTTTAAATCGTTTTGCAAACACATCTTGCCCGGAACTAGACATTAACAAAAAATATCCTATATTTCACTTCAACGAGAGCTACTGTATTTCACTAACGCACAGCATGGTTGTGACGAATATTGGTGACTTCCTTTTTCCAATTTTCTTTCCAATTTTTCAGTTCTGTTACTTTCGTTTGGAGTTCTTGGTTGTTGCACCTAAATGCAAAGAAAACCACATCCAGTCTTTCTGCCTAAGTTGTAGAATAAAAAGGAAAATGAAGTGATTTTGGTGCTTGCTACACTTAACCTTTGCAACTGTTTTTGCCAAATCAGTTTCAATATCTGTTCAGTGTCAACACGTTTAGAACTGTGTTTGTTAAAGCAGTTGAACTTTGGAGTGCTTGTGTAATGTGACTTGACAAGAGTGGCACAAGGTACTGTCTCCAAAATAATTGATTAAAAAAATATTTTCAGCATTTTTTAAAAGCAAAAAAGATCAAGATCAACAATCACCGTAACTCCAGACGTGGAAATGGTGTATTTGCTACGAGTCCACTAGTTTTCATCAAAATGCATTTTTCGAACTCATAACAACAGGTCATCATGTGCCAAGTGCCAACAATGGCTAACTGCCTTTCACAATCAATGCACTTACGATGGAACAAAGCACTTATGAAGGCATAAGCGCAGCCAATAAACGATTCAGTTTTTATTCTTGTTGTAATGCTGTGACAGCAGAGGAAAAAAGTTGTTTATTTACAAATTTATGAAGTAGGTTCTTTTCAGAATAAAGTGTTTTTCTGCTTTTAAAACTTGCTTTTGGGCAAGCGTTTTGTACACTATACAATATATGCTTGAGATAAGCACTTCAAGAATCACTGATTTAGAATAAAAGACGACTTTCTTGAAGAGTAAAAAATATTGCAGGTTTTATTGTTAATAATAATGCATAGTATGCTTCAAATCGAATCCTTACACAATGAGAAGCAAAACTGCAAGATAGGCTTTCGCTGTAAATTATGATTTGTGAATTTCTCTTTTGGAGGATGGAATTTAGTCCAGGCAGCAAATTTACATCCAGTCATAAACCTTCACATCAGGGAGTTCAAATGTGTTATGATAAGTTGCTAGTCGAATGGAGTTCAAAATGTTTGGTCTAAAGCAATCTTCATTTTCAAATATCAACTGAGCATCAACAAAGAGCCAAGGATTGCAAACTACATTTGGCAAGTTTACATGGACATCTAAAACACCAACTAACATAAACATTCACAAGTTACACTTAAATTACTTTCCGAACACACAGCGATGGAGAACACTAAATTTTAAAATATAATCGCAGATTTTTTCCACACTGAAATGTCCACAAATCATAAGAGGCCAAAGGTATAAAGCAGGGATATCTAGGAATTCTAGATATCCACGGTATAAAACCATACATTTTCAAAATGTTTGCTCAACTTGTAAAAGAACCGAAATTTTTAAACAATCATGAATGTGAAACACAACTCAGTNCATAAATATAACTCCATGATCTACTCAAGCTGACATTGCAAACCTTTAACTCAAACCCACCGAATGGTTTGTTTTAGTTCCTGATTGTCACGAATTATAATTTTCATTTGCTGAACCATGTTGTTCACCATCATGCTGGGACTGGTGCCAGAATCTTGCACAAATGCTGGCTGAAAAACAATAGAACTTGTTGGTAAATACCAGAGATAATAGAAATTGGCAATACCAAAACATGCATACTGCAATATCAAAAATATGGAAATATTTCATAGTAGCATAAAATCATTTAAAACTGTGTTTGTTGATTGACTACTTTGTAAAACCTAATATAACCACATACAAAAAATTAAGGTCAGCACCAGGAACTGATAACAGAAGTGCTTACGATCATGCAATAGGACTTTAAACATCAGTGAGACTTGGATGAAAAAAGAGCTTCTGAAAATATATATACTGTACCACAAATCATACACAAGTTGCGATTACACATTGAAATTTTTCAGTGAGAAAAATTTTCGGTAGATATCGACACCACGTAGCTCAGGAGGTAAATATAAATTTAAGAAGTAAAGGACTTCTTAAATTGTAATGTTTGAAACAAACATAGTTTTATACAATATTCTCACCATATTTGATGAGTTCCTGAATACACTAACGAATGATTCACTCACAAGGACTTAAAGTAACATGGACAAAATCCTTATAAACATCTTAGTGCATCATTAATTACAATAGTAGCACTTGCAAACGGAGGAGTGTGGATGACACTCTGACAATTTTTGCCAGGTTTGCCACACACCCGTTTATTCTTGACGTCCATTTGGAACACTGAGCTATGTTTCACTTTGTATGCAACTTTGCCACCACTTTGGTATAGTGAAACGATAGCTGTTATTTAGCATGTTTTTCAGCAATGTCCATCTACATCAGGTGTGGGAGCCTGCAGCCTGCATGAACATTTAACATGGCCTGCATCAGAATTTTCGTTACCCATGATAGAGCACAACACTGCGTCAGAATAAAACTCCATGACAAGCAGACACATAGATAGTAAGTCAAGAGAAGCGTCTCTCACTCCTTGACATAGTTTTCTCTCCTTATTTTCCTTAGGAAGATAAAGGTAGAATTTGAAGATAAAATTAATTATTTTTTGCAGCCTGCCAGCAATATTCCACAATTCATGTGAACCGTGATAGTAAATAGGTTCACCAACCCTGATCTAAATAAATGATTGTCACAATGCCTAATTCAGCATCAAGCAAGGTCTCCGTTCTAATATATTAGCTATTTAAATGTTTGCGCAATATCTACAATGTCTGTTTGTGGTTCCCTAACAGTTTTGAATTGGACACAGACCATTGCAACATTAAGAGTTAAACAAATGTATTTCTGACGCCACATATTTTACACACTTGAAAAATTTTTGAAATTGGTGCCTAAACTTTGAACAAGGATATGAAATTTTGTTGCTACGTAATTGTGTAACATGGGTGTATGTCACTGTTATTGTTATATTGCATCATTATACCAGGATAATTAAATCACTTTATATTAAAAAACAGTGACTAATACCAAATTTATATACTGCAAGCATCAAGCACAAAACTGGTGATTCATTCATTTTCATACCAGCTTTTTCAATGGGGAAGGTTGTGGGGGAAGAAGTCCTCAGACTCAAAACACCTCACAGTTTATAGCAACCTCTGGCAGTTCTGCTTGTTCAAAAACCAAGATGGAACTAAGCCAGTTCAGAGATGTAACCATGCCACCTAGTCCTTGATTGATCTCTGAGCTGCTTTTCTATGGGTGTAAGCAGCAGGACCTGCTTCAACAATTTTTCCTGTGGCTGAACCAATGTTGCTGAGATCTCTCTTTGGAAATTCACAGCTGCATACTTTGTCACAAACATCACACCATGAAGTTTTTGCAAAATTTCNATCACTGCTGCTTGCACGTAAGACAAAACTCTTTCAGTTATTATCTAAGATNCATGACCCTAAGTAAGGATCAAAGCAAAGACCTATTTGAAAACTGATAGCTTTATGGTGCTTGAAAGTCCCTTTTGTAACCAAAGAACAATANACCTAATGCAGAATTACATTTTCTTTACCAATCCATGTACCTATCTTCTTGTTCTACCTTCCATTACTTATGAATACTACCTCAAGGTACTTGAACTTCTCAACTCGCTGTAGTGCATTGCTGCTTACTTACTCACACACTGATTTGGGTTTCTGGAAAGACATAATATCTCAGCCATTTCATTGTATAAAGATTTTCATTCAGACTGCTTGGTTGCACACAGCTGCAAACTGATAAAGACAAATCATTGTTGAAGACCCTGCTCATACTATGTAAGCAAAAACAAATCATCCACAAAAAGCAAACAGTTGACCCTGTAGCTTCCAACAGTAGCATTCTTGTTAACTCAGCTATGACTTTCTATCTAATTCATATAGACCAGAGGTTCTTTAACTTTTTCAGTCATGCTCATTTGGCATTAGTCACTGTACTTGCACCAACTAACCTCAAAATCAAACACAAAAAACAGAACAACAATGCCATTAGCCTGCTTTTCAACAATATGTCACTACCACACTCATAGACCCCTTGGGAAACTTCAACACCCCCCAGTTTAACAATCAAAGTTATACACCAAGGGTGCAAAAATACATTCATGCATTCGCACCACACGACCGACAACTTAGAGTGCACAAACAGGATTTGCAGTGACATAGCAGTGTATATAAAGTATAAGATTATGGCATGCCTTAGGTGGCCTAAGGCATACATAATTAACTAAGGTAGCCAACCTCTTTTGTCTGTAGATTGTGAAAGAATATAGCCACCTTAATTCTGTCTGTAAATAAGTAGAGGTCAGAAATAAATTGCATATATTCTTTCTTAAGTTGTGCACACTTTATACCTTATGCATATGAATGGTATATCCTGTATATGGCAAAGCTGATATGCATGCACTACTAAAAATTTCTGTACGCTACTAAAATTCACAGAAAATTTTGCACCCCTTATGTAGAATATGACAAGTAGTGGTGACAGCAGACCTTTTCCGATTCCAACACCCAGAGTGAATGGTTGTGATTTAACTCCGTCATCAACCACAAGATTTTCTGAGCACAAATACAATGGTTGACGATCAGAAACAGGCAGGTGTCAATTTCATACTCTCGTCACACTCCACACAGCTTTTCTAAAGGGACCTGGTCTTATGCTTCCTTGAGGTCAACAAAACATGCATAAGCATCTTTCGTGTACTCTCTGCATTTCTTAAAAGTTTTCTGGAGAATGCAAGTTAGGTCTAAAATGTTATCTCCAGGGCAAAATCTGCACAAAGTATCCTCCTGTATTGGTTCAATTATTTTGTGTCAACTTTCTTCAAGGCTCTTGACATGAACTTTTCCAGGTAAGTTAAGAAAAGAGATGACCCAATAATTATTACGTTCTTTCTTATCTCTCTTCTTGTACATGGGGATGATCACTCCAGTTTACCTATCTTTTGGTGCCCTTCCAGAACATCATATCACTTGACAGACGTAAGTCAGCCAAAGAACTCTGTTTAAAGCTTTGGTTATTTCAAATCAGATTGAATCACAATTTGCAGCCTTACATATTTTGACAACTTGGAAAACTTCGATCATAATAATGGTATTTTTCTTCCTCCAAAGCACCTCTGTGTGTCCACTGGTGTGGGAGTGACTGGGTAAAAAAAATATATGAAATACTCTCTCTATTTGCCAAGGATGTCCCGGTCATTGCTGATTAAGACATCATTGTTATCTATGATGGGTCAAGCAAAATCACATCCATTGCTGTGGAGGGGTAACTGGTTTAGCAGAACACTTTATTGGCTAGGCAATATAATTATCATCTAATGTATGTCAAAAGCTACCACTGGAACCTAGTTTATCCCTAACTTTTGTCAAAAAAAACNTGGTAACGTCAAAACTGGCAATAAAATGCTGAACATTAAACAAAAACAGACCAATCCAAGCAACTGAAATGAATCAAAAATTTGANAACTAAACCCTAGTAACTTGAAAAATTTTCAAAATTTAATGAAAAAAGTATAATTCTAAAAACCAACACATGAAATTGGCCAGATTTATTTAAAATTTTGTACTGGTACTGAAATTTTACATAAAACTTTATAGATTCATATTGTTATTCTACATTCATGAAATGTAATATTGAGTACCTGCATGTCACTATTGGCGTAGAAATTATCATTAGGCGGGTTGGCTATATCCATCACTGATGAAAACTGCCCATTAGATGATCTTTTATAAGTTGTCATAAGAATAGACACAGCAATGCTTCTCTTTATCACCACAGTTGACTTCACAAGAATTTGAGCTACTCAATGATGTGCAGACACCTTAACACAAAAGTTTGTCATGCCATAAGAAAAATTACCAATACAATTTTAGCACTGAAGTTTCAAAGTAACTCAAGGTATGCAAGTCTTATTTATCAACAACATAGCAAAACAGCATCTGTTTTACCACATGAGATGAGGCAAAGTGCTGCTGGAGCTATTTTGCTTTAGTTCAACACGATTGGTTGAAGTGGTCACATGACAAGTTTGGAATGCATGATAAATTCACATCACTTGACCTGCTTAGTTGACCGTGACATCTATAATTAAATGGTTCAGTCCGATAGATAAATGTTGCCATCCATCGTTTCAGTATTGTAAAATTGTTAGTGGCTTCTTATTTGCATTGTGTTAACTCTCAGACTAAACCCCAACTGAACTTTAACTGTAAACTATAACCTAAACCCAAACCTTGAATACTTACCCTTAGCTCTAACCCCTAAAGCTAAGCCTAAACCTTAACCCATTGACTTTTTATCTATCTTAAGGCAGCAGACTAAAAAACTGTATGGTTATTTCAGATGTCCTGGGAACAAAAATAAATAAATGCTGATGTTATGTGGCTTGTTTTCTTCCCACAACTTAAATATTACTGCACACTGCATGACTTGATGTTTTTTTGTACTTGTTCCCGACTAAAGAGATACTGATGCTTACTTGTCATTTGATCACTTCAACCCCAGTCGTGTTCCGCTAAATTACTAGACAAAATGATTTGAACGCCCCAGCACAGCTTTTGTTTCATAAAGCAAAATAAACACTACCTTGTAACAAACCAAAGCCACGTTTTTGTATGAAAAATAAATAATTAAATTTTATTTGTGCACCGTAGCACATTTTTCGAAAACTAAGTTGTTTGAAATTAAGATTAATGAAAGGTTGTTAGCCAAGATCAGTCTGTCGCAGATGCTACGCTTGCGTAAAAATTATGCTCAACATTTTGTAAGATATGTTAGATTCCAAAAAATGTAATTTGAGATTTGAACAGAAACATAATATCTATTAAATTACAAAGACGGTGATATAATAAGATAAATTGATATGTTGTGTGGAAAGTTGTTTAATATTTGATTTAAAACAATTGTTTTTCATATTATCTTGACAACAGGTGTTTTTTCATGGTTACATCACAACAATGTGAGTCATACTACAATCACTACAGTATGGCTAATAACATGGGTAACTACTAACACAACTAGAAATTTGTCTATTACTACACAATACACTTATTTCTAAACTCTACATGCGACGTTTGCTTCATTTTTTGGTCATGGATAATAATATACTGTTTGCATACTGTAGTAGTAGGCTATCTTACCTGTACTTATTTTTTTTGTTTTTGGTTTATATATATATAATTCTAAATTTTTTAGAATTATATTAGATTAGATTACAATCAAATGCTCACGAGTCAATGAATTTGTTTAACCAACTAGGCTTAATCATGTTGGGCTATTAAACAAATCTTTGTGCATGAACATCAAGAAATACAATTAGGCTTAGCAGTTGTTACAGAATGGCTTCACCTTCAAACTTTTACTCATTCCATTTGTGTCTGCCACTTAGTCTTAGCATCCATCTGCTATGGTATTCAAGGAAACTACTACAACTGCAATTCACACATTACAGTACTGTAGTGTATGCTGTGTGAAGATCACAAGCTCTTGAGTTGAAGCTGCTATACTGTATAATATAACGTTAGTACATAATAAATGAGCAGTGTCTATTTTTGCCACCAGGATGGCAGCAGCAAAAGGCTTGGTAGAAAGAAAGTATATATAGCTAAAAGATAAATCTACAACCTAATCCTAACCGTAGCCCTAAGCTAACCCTAATCCTAACCTCACCCTAACCTAATGCTAAGCTAACCTAACCTATCCCTAGCCTAACGCTAAGCTAACCTAGCTAATGCTATTTCTAAGCTAACACTAACCTAACCCTAACCAAACACTAAGCAAACGTGAACCTAACCCTAATTCTAACCTACCTAACCCTAATCCTAACCTAACAACACTAACCTGTAAAGGAAACACCTAAGCGGAGCTTGGAAAAAAGCGAAAAAAAAACAAAAAAAGTCCGCAAGGTGAGAGTCGAACCGGCAACCATTGACACAGTAGCCGTATCACCTAACCATTACTACAGTTACCTGACCATGAGCAGGACAGTGTGTTCTTGACAAAGTGACCTTTTTCTTTGTATTGCATCATCATGCCACAATACTGAATGCTGGACTGGTGGCACAATAGCTCCAGCCGATCCGTTGCCGCCAGCATCTTGGCGGTAAAATAGACACTACTTAATAAATATTGCATCACAGGTTTTTCGTATGCTGTATTAAGTTACAGTAGGCCTAAGTCCAAGGTTGCCATTTTATATTATTCCGTAGACTGATTCGCTTGATGTGTGGTCACTGCTGTGACTTTCATTTGCTATTTTAAGAAATGATGAAGGCGGGCTTGAAACGCTGCAAAAGGATGAAGAACCATCAACCAGGAAGGAGATCAGATTTCCTCAAACACTGGAACAGCTGGCTGCAAAGCTAGAGCTTGTTTTGTTGATTCAGTAGTAGTAGATAGTGACATCTGCAAATTGCTTCTGAAATTAATGATCAAGGTGGTTTCTATGATGAATCACACTAAAACTTCCACTGAAGATTACCAAGCTTTTAACTAAACACTTACCGTGGCCCGTGACTAATATACAGGAATGGTACCTGCACCTACGCACACGACTCGACAACAACAAGGAACAAACCAGTTCAATCCTTTGCAACTCAAGGAGGTGGGGCTTTCCTAGGTTTCGGTTATTTCCCAAAAGTTGAAATATTATTGCGATCATTGGGTTGACATCTGTCACTTTTTCTAAATACGACCATATTCAACAAAATTAGACTTTCTTCTCATGAAAAATCAGCTCAAAGCTTTTCACTTACATTGCTTCAGTTTGCAAAATCAGAACCAGTGGATGCAATTTTTTGAATCCCAGTTTGCTACTATGTAGAGCTCAAACGACTCAGTGATGTGTCCGAGTCATTTTTGTCGAGTCGGAGTCACAATCTCTTCGAGTCAGAGTCAAGTATGAGTTATCTAAAAATTTTTCGTTTCAAGTCAGAGCAAGTCATGACTTCGTCGAGTCACTTCGAGTCATTGGTTTGCAAGCTCGAGTCAATGTTGAGTCAAATAAAATTTCACATTTTTTCTATGACTTTTTTATGCTATGAAATGGCACCCAACACGCTATAAAATGATCCACGATAAGTTAGAAAATGCTATGAAATGGCGTCTGATAAGTTAGAAAATGCAGCCACATGTTGTTTTAGCAAGATTGATTACAGGTTATTTATGAGTTTTTTTCAGTTTGCACTTAACTTGTGTCTTACCCTCTCAGTCATCGCAACAAGTCTAACCCAACCTTGCTGCAAGTGTTGCACCCTCTCACTTAGCGTTGTGTTGAAGGTGTGATTCACCATAAACGAGATGTGGATGAAGAATAACACTTACTGTATATATATCTGGCACAAACGAGCAGAAAGAGAATGAGCACGATGTTTGAGCTCTGTTGCTTGCTTCCACAGTGCTTTGCGCACTTGCCGTTCAAACTTTCCAGTCACAACAAAATGGTGCCGTGACCAGGATGTGAAGGTGGTGCCAAGTGCAACCTTCACAACAGTGTTGCCAGGTCATCGTAAGCGAAAATGGCCAGATAAACCCTTAAAAAGGCAAATAGCACCAAAAAAGCCAAACAAGATAAATACACGACACCTAGAAAACACCGAAACGCACTTTCTGAAAGGCAATTTAATTATTTTTAAAATTTATTTCTTTATGTCCAGACACGAAGTCCATAGTATGAACACACACCCTGCAGAACCCAGGTCGACAAAAACAGACAAAACAGAACGTAGTACAAGGCATTGAAGCCGGCGGAATCACAGGGTTACAGACACGTTTTGCAACTAC
>JGI24158J21664_10002100_pt1 | contig 23727 bp, 14 predicted proteins | sample Ectturendosymbi3_FD_21664 | JGI IMG/M metagenome (IMG submission 21664) | reverse complement strand
TTTTACCGGGTCTGCACTTTTACCTGGTTTTCTCCGGACCGGAGAAATTCCCGCGCAAAACCACGTTTAGGCGTTTTTTTTCCGAAAATCCCCGAAAGCAGTCGGACGCCAAAGAGTTGACAACAAAACCATTTAAAACAACAAACACTCAAACGTGTCATGAATAACGAATAAGTATCATATTACGAAGAGTCGATGGCGATTGTTTCCTGGAAATACACAACACTGAGCAGCTTGCAAAGCTCAAAGAGGATGCAACCCGACTGCGACCAAAGCGCTGATCCAGATAGATGGGGCTGTATCGCGTTTCGTTTTTCATGCAGTTGTTTATGCATCTTTTCAGAAACCATGCGCAGTGCGTCAGTATTATCCACCAAGCAACATACCAGTACTACAGTACGTTTGAAAAGTTCATAGGATAGTGGCGTTCTATCCTGAATCTATCAATATCTGTCTATTCTTTTCTACAAGTTAGAATTTGTAGTGGCTTTGATAGCTTGCGTATTCTTAACAAACGCATGAAAAAGTCTTTGTGCGGTCCCAGCTCTCATGACGGTCATAGGGCTTCATTATGCTGGAATTCAGTCGCCACAAAATCGTGTTTTGAAAATGGACAAAACGGTCTGAAAGGACTTTAGAGTCCCAATGGCCAATCCAAAACCGAAAACCTAGCTATGCGCACAAACAATGCGGTTGCAACAACCAAATGGGTGATCATATTTAGACATACGCTCGTAAGGTTAAAAAAAGTTTAGCTACTACCACAAGCGCCCATGAAAGAGCATATTTGAGAATATTGCGAAGAAATAAGAGAATAAACAATTGTTCCCGCAAAAACTTTTCTTTGTTCTGCCCTTACGCGGCTACGTCCGATTGTCTCGTTTACATACCAACTTCATATTCTGTTTGCTAAAACTTGTTAGTGCGTCTGCAGAACACAACAGATAGTTTGGCTTTTGATAAAATTAACACCGGAACCCAATACTCGCTAGCATAATCACAATCGTCTCAATAACACATTAAATTCATTGCAGTTAACCAGGTGATGTGGCGTGGTAGTCCAGCAACACAGCGGTAAGGAGATTGGTTGACAGCTGTGACTACAAAAAAACCAACGTCAGGCTCCGTTTCACGTCTATACCATGACTCTTACAAGCTTCGGCGTATTCCTGCTTCAGGCGTACCATAAAAACGCGTAACGTAAAGGCTAATTACACTATCACAGGGGTGGCCAACCCGCTGCTCGCGAGCCGCATGCGGCTCTTATGCAACTACCAGAAGTCCCACTAAATAACATGCACAAAAATAAATGCCTTGTAAAGTTCTGTGATTGTCATGTTGGTGTGTGATATTTACAATAAATCTAGCTGAGCGAAGGTATGTGTTTGAGAGACTAAGAGATGGGGTGATGTTCATGTGTGCCCATGTGTATGATGTGGCTCTTGGTGGTAACACAGTAAGAAATGTGGCTCTTGGTCTCTGACTGGTTGGCCACCCCTGCACTATTAGCTCATTCTAGCGGCACGACCAACTCCACTGTTTTTATGCATAAACCACCATTCTCAAGGACTGGTTCTTTAACGTGGTCCCCAGAAGGTTTTCTTTTAATCCTCACGTCACAATAAGCCAAGATATAGGTCCCCGAACTAATATCTTTAGCAATGGAGGTCCCCGAGGTTGGAAAGGCTAAGAACCACTAAAGAGACTTGTGACTTTCTTACTGCATTTTTTAGTAATACCAGGAAGCTTCCGGTACATCAAAGCACAAGCAATTGCTTTTTCGCTTTAAAAATGAAGCAACTGCCATTCATTGACATTAATCCTGGAAAGAAGCAATGAGGCCAAGCTCGCAGCTATGGCTTCTTTTAAAACTCCATTTTATGATAAATAAATCAGCCTTGTAATGACAAAATAATGAAAACGATTAAACATCTTCAGCACTACGCCACTTGTTTAAACGGCGAATTAAGTCGCCGCTACTCTTGTTCCATAGAACCTTTACGATAATTGTTTGCATCAACGCAACAGCTTCCCTGTAACAGGGTTCAGCATCGTTCCAGGCAGCGTGTTCGAATTACAGCATTGTAGACAACTTCGCCGTGTTGCGAAATTAGAAGTTACATAGCGAGCAACTGCTTCTTTACAAAGGATTGTCCAAACAACTAGCTGAAGCGTTGTAGAGGAGATTCTGCCGATACGCTAATTTATCCTGCTGTTGCTTGTATTTCTGCTCGGGTTTATTACGCGTCTCAAATATTATTTTCAACCAAGACATCATGATCTATTTGCACAACTAGCCTTTGTAAACGAGACGGAGGAATCGAGAAGGCAACAAAAAAGCGACAAGGTTAATTTCCTGATCTTGTAAGAAATGAGTGGAAGCGCTGATACGTAGCCCAACACAAACCTGACCTCCTCGAATTTCACCTTTATAACATACATAGGTCAAAGGTTACAAACTTCCGGGCCACATCCAGACCGGGAAGTCAGTTAATCCGCCGCACTGTGGCACAATTGAGCTAAAACATAGTTATCTGCAAAAGTATAGAATCACCCACACTTCAACGACATATTGCAGCAAAGTTGAAACTGATGCGTTATTCACTTGTACAAATAACATTATTTCATCAAAAAAAAACAACTTATATATCATAGTCAATTCTGGATGCTTTCGAAGTTACTGGTTTACGAATGAACATCAGTAACAGAAGTGGTAAGAACCAACACGAGTGGCTCAAAAAACAGCATTAGTGGTTATATCTGTAATCGTTGTAGTGTTGATTTTTTGTTTAAGTAGCGAAATATTAGCAAAAACTTAATTATTGGCTATTGAGCATAGGCGTCGAAAGGGGGGCAGGGAGGCCTCGGTCTTCCCTTGGATTTTGAATTTTGGTATTTTGCTATTAACGTTTTAGTAGAAAGATGTTGTTCTCATAGTTTCGCAGTTGGTGAAATCAAATTTTTTTTGTATATGGAAAGACTCACAGAAATAAGGCCGATTGCGAAAAGACTACGATTTAGGAAAAGTTCAATTCATCGCGCCATTAAAAAACTAGTGGATCGCACAACACTTCATAAAGTGATAATCACGTCATCAGACGATGCGATCTCCTTCAAGTACTTTTCGTAAATTACGTGGTAATGTGTGAAAAAGGGAAAATATATTACTAGTATGTTTTCGAGTGTTTTGAACAAGGACATCGGTTTTCGTTGATAACTTTTTGATAAATGTTTGTTGTCTGTATGTTACGTGTGTTTACTACATATTATTGAACAAAGTAATTAGTTGGCCCGCACTCGTCATTCTGTCAGATATCTCCTGGTCGTGAAAAAAGCTTGGTGACCCTGACTAATCCGGTGGCTTGTTTCGCATGTACAGCAATATCAAGGGCACAGGCATTGGCGTTATAGTTTGCCCAGCGAAAATGATAAATACAACATGTAGATGGTGTAAAAAATCAGCAAGTTGAGACTTAAGAGGTTCACGAAACACTATTACCTTTCTGAAATATGCTACTGCACAGTAAGAAGTAGTGCAACATTAGCACCGAATTTACAGCAGCCTATGAAAGCGAACTCCTGAGAATGAAACGGGGTGTCGGGCAGTAGTAAAACCTGATATATTTCAACAGCTGCCGACATGAATCCGTCAGTGATATGTTAGTGCGGCACGCGCACGTAACACTTCCAATGAGCCATCGAAATGAGTTTTGAGAGAAACAACAAAATGTCTCATTGCGCCGAGTCAAACAAATGTTGGAACTTCTGCTCTATCCCGGCAACAAGTGGGCGGAATGTTGCTTGTGAAGCATTGAGAGCACGATGTACAAAAAGTCATACTTTCTAGATTAGAAGTGGTAGGTTGCGAATCGAACGTGAAAATTGCATTTGTGTAACGAACAAAGCTCACTTTGGAAAAACAAGTTTTCCGGGCAGAGACAGTTGCGGAGCGTCTTTCGCCACGGCGAAATTGAACTTTCTGGCAAGAATTCCGACCTGCAAAGTAATTCTTAGTTACACTCGACTAAGGTAAATGACAGAATTGCCCACAAATCCACTAGCGCAAAACGTTTAAACGTTTTCCATCAACAGCAAACTTTCACCACGGCGTCTGCCACCGGAAACCACAGGCATGGACTCTTCCACATGCGATTAAACTGTCTGCAGTTCACAATTTACGAAAATTCGCAGGGTCGACCAGGCAACCGCAATCGCTAAATCACTTTTGGTCCAATTTGTTCAAATATTTTTTATTTTCAATGAGCAGCAGCGGTTGACCACATGTGATTAAACTGTCTGCAGTTCACTTGCTGCAACAACGAATCAAAAGCAAGCAGTGCAGCTGCACTAGAGTGGATGATGGGTGAAAAAATTGTTAATTACCATCGCCGACCACATCGCTTTTTCTGCAACAAGCGTAACATGAATTTCCAATGCGTAATTACCAGTACAAACGAAAATTCGCGCCATCGTCTTGGTGCAAGGTATGAGCGTTACATGAGCGGAGCGAAATGGTGAGAAAAGAGTGATTTAGCACGGGAACAGCGTGGTACGTAACAACCAGGTGGGATGGAACAATTGCACAGTCACGTGATCGGACAAGCCGATCGACTTACGAAAAGACATTTGAGCTGACACAAGTAAACAACGTACAATTGGTTTACTGTCACTGCTTTTTGACAGCAGTGGTAAGCGAACGTGGTAAATGCACGTGTTGGCCGTTTCAAGACAACCGATGCCAAGACAAGTTGGCTTGGAAAGATAGAAGTTTAGATATATCAGTAAAGTCAACATAAGGTAAGCTTCACAGAGCAAAGTTTTATTTTCTGCAATGCGCACGGTGGTAGCGACAGCTGCAATGCGCATGTAACAAGAGTGAATTGCGGTTTTCAGGCGAGAAAGCCCTTTTTGAAAGCAGAAAATTCCACATCGCGACTAAGGGCAGTAACAGACGGAATTCGGCTTTGAATTAAGTTTCACTATGGTTTTTAATCAGTTTGCTCGTCGTGGGTGGAAAATCCATCTGGAGCATTATCAACTAATCACTACATAAACCCAAGCACATGGTATCCATGAGCGAAAGTAAGCAATGCTGCTCAGCGATTACAAAGAAACAAAAGTCAAGCGATGTCTCTTCGACTACGTTGGCAAAAAAATAAATTTACATCTCGTTTTACTCAACCCGACAAAGACACGGCACAATCATGAGTCCCAGCACAGACGCGTCAGTATGAAACTTACTGGGTTATCTGCTTGCGCCGTGGCAACTTGCAACATCACGTTGGTGTTGAACAAATATGATGAGAAAAATACCCAGAAAACGTCGTAGATGAGCAAGCCGGACAGAAGCAAGCAAGAGACTTTCAGGCTTGGAAGTCTTAGAAGCGCAATCATGGAAACGCACAGTCCCATGCTTAGAGCTGCAACGAGACAACCGAATTTATCACTCATTTCTGGTTGAGTAATGCAACAGGACATGCACTTCGTGACGCAACACGGAAGTAGTGGCCAAACGGTTGGTACTGCCCTGCAGCAGCAACACAAGGCAATATATAGGAACAGTTCTACAGTGATTGCGAGCAGTGCAAGACATAACAAGCAACTAACCACGGCTATCTCCGACAAGTTCTAATTTGAAACGAAGGCCACGCAACGTTTGCAGCGTTGGAAATGTGAACAGATAGCTCTTCTTCACCGAGTCGCCAAACGAAGCACTGAGCTTGATGTCAGTGAAATGATAAAAGCGGATGTGTACATTCCGAACTTCGTCATCCATACAGGGCCTGCAGGCGCCAAATGCGGACGAACGCGTTCGATTGTTTATTTACAATCACCGTTAGGGGATTATGACAGTAACAAAACAAGTCATTGTTCAGTTGTGGTACTGTTCTAACGAACGATAGAAACTGTTCTAACGAACGATAGAAACTGTTCTAACGAACGATAGAAACTGTTCTAACGAACGATAGAAACTGTTCTAACGATCGATAGAAACTGTTCTAACGATCGATAGAAGAACGCCGCAGCAAAAAATGATGGTGGCGCTAGGTATGCTGACATTTGCACACGCTGTATAATTGCTTAACAGACACCCAAACACAACCGTACGAAGACATAGAGATACCGCATCATACGTACCATCCATGAGAAGCCAATGACCTGTCAAGACCCATATCGAAACAAAAAGGATAGAAAGCGATAGTGAGAGCAACTCTGCAGGAGTAAATCGACCGCAGCATCCCAACGACAATCTGCAAAGGATGAAACACAACAGCAATTACCGCACATGCATTACAAACTGATTTACTCATTCGCCAGCTTGGTGAAACAACACAACCGGCACAAGGCTTTGTCCCTACTAGAATAACTGGTATTACCAACTTTCATATCGCAACTACCTCCTCTAACAAATGTCCATTTAAATCGGTTTGACGATATGACGTCAGAAGAAACCATCTTAGCTTTTCGCAGTGGGTAGTGTTTTTCTAGTATTTTTCACACGGTTAATAATTCAGCCAACTTTAAAGTATGTCCTTTATATTGTCAAAAGGCTACTTCTATAATAAGAGCGGTTTTATCTATTACTTTGAACTAAGCACCAGGCGCACAAACATCCACAAAAACTTTAGGTGACAATGGTGTTATAACAGGAAATTCATCAGCGCGTCTGTTGGTGGTGTTTCTGTTGAAAACAAGGTTAAAAGAGGTTTGTGCAAAGACGCTGTAAGCGTCCAGCAATACTACGCAATAGACTGAAATGAATCAATCCACTGCGGCGAAGCACTGTTTTAACAATTCAGAACATCAAAAATTATGCATGAACAATGCAGAGGTCCGATTTGACAGGAATTGCGCTTACAGTTCGCTGNGCAAGTATAATCGGGTCAAAAGACCAAAAAAATGACCCACAAGGGTGAGTCCATCATACCAAAAGGTGAAAAATACACGCGTATCCTAAATATCGAGAACAATTTCCACCAAGGCACCCTCATAAAATACCAATGGCTTTTGCGAGAGCAGGGTTTAACCCGGCGAAAAATATACTAACGACCCTAGTCTCCCAGTCAGTCCTTAATCTGCAGGACAAGAAACCGTTTGTGAAAGTTGATAGTGTGTCTTGGGCATAAACAGTTTTACAACAATTGGATTTAATGAAACAAAGTTGCCGCGGGCCAATCCTTGCGTGCTGGTCATTGTGCTACCAACTTTTGATTTAAGTGCAGCAACTTCCTTCTTGTCACATCTGTCAGTTTGGACTTATGTGCTGTTGNNCAGAAGTCTGGCAGTCAAAATGTTTAAAAATTCGGATAAGAAAGTGTGGGTGTTCCTTTCGTTCAGTTAACAAAGGAGAGGATAAAATACGAAGAAGATGAAACCAGAACTAAAAAGCAAATTTGACTCACTTGTTAGGAGTTGAACACGGTCGCATCAGATACTGACACATGGGAAGAAGCAGAAACGCAAAAGCAGATGCAGCAAGCACTGAAAAAAGCGTTGATTTTAACAATTAAAAGTTCTAGATTTGCTGTAAGCTTTTTGAGGAAACAGCCGACTGCACCCTGCTTTCATAATTTTGCGATGATTCGGACTTACAAATATCTCAACTGAAGTAATTAGTCTCCGCAAATGTCACGCAGTCGAATCAATCAGCAATATTTTCAATGCGAATTCGATTTCACAAAAAATAAGTATCCTCAGTCCTCAAATCTGCGAACTAAAGATAGACTCGAGAAAGCAAGCAAGCTCTTGACTAAAGTAAATCAAAACACAAGCCTCTCTCATAAGACTAGTTTCACTGAAACTGAAAATTATAAAACTTTATTTATTTTAACAAAATAAAATTTTCATTGCCGAACAAGCATCAGTTGCCACTTGCATAGAAGTAACACAACTATCGCAAAAGTGATTTAATTATTCTTCAAAAGATTGCTGCTTGTCATTACTAATTACACTTTGAGCTGCAACGCATCAGCAAGCATGAAGTGCATAACTAATGCCTAGGCAAGCGTAACTGATGACGAAAATCATCAGTTGGTAGCCATTGTGCGGCACGCACAACCTATATCGCATAACAATGCACGAAGAATACGGATAAACAGCACAATCCGTTGGATGAACGTCTAGCGACACTCTACTAACTTCAAGCAAACGCGCGGTGTATGAAGTATAGTTCACATTCAGCCTATATTCTAAATTGAAATACCCATGTTTATTTGAGTTTAAAAAAGCTTTCTCAACCTCAAGATTACGACCAGATCATAACAAAAAACATTTAAGAATCGAGTCAAAGCTCAAGCAGACTTCCTATCTGCACACGTCTGAGGCTTCGCTTAAATTCAGTAGCGAATTATGATTTTCGTCACATTGCGGTTTGGCAAACATGACGTCGGAAATGAAAACAATCGAACATAGAAACTTTGTAAGTTGGATGCAGTTCCATGGAGCAGAAGAGGGATAGTGATGACAGAAGACTAGTTTTGGCGAAACTTTCTAATGTAAACACCAACAAAAATGAACATGAAAAGGTTGCAGTAGGTGCAGTCAAGCAATTGGCAAGGGCACAGTTACATGAAAAGTCTAGGCGGCCTACGCCCGTCGAAAGGCGAACACTGACCTGCGGTGCAGATAGCAAAGACAACTTGCATTGAATCGAAAAAGAAAAACATTACAAGTAACGAAACTGACGCTCCCACAGGAAGACATATTGCTTGCGTGGTGCTGATCGTCTGGAAGGTTGCTGAAACAATATTGTTAAAGAAGTAAGCAATTGCCTGGAAAACCATAAGTGATTTGTAAACTAAAAACAAGCAGTTGATTCAGAAAACTGTTTCAAACAGCTAACATCCATTAACGTTTCGTTTGCTCATTGGGTCACTAAAATTAAATTGAAGTAATCACGAACCAGAGGACTAGACTCATGGAGTAAACCGGTTTTCGGCATCAATTTGCGTTCAGCCCAGCATTAAAATTCGATTACAAAGCCAACTGCTATGTTTAGGTTTGCCTGTGCGTGCAGCAGCTAAACGTATGAATCAAGATTCTTCATTCTTCAAATGGCTACCAATGTCTGAATACTAAGTGAATGACGGTGGAATACTTCGGAAACAGAGCTTTGTGAAAAGTGATGGACTAAAAATTGGCCGAATTTGTGTATGCAAATAAAGAAGTTACCGTAATTTGCGGATCCTTACCTCCGCAACATGTTTATTTTTTCGCTTCATAATGTTTCGCCACACAACATCAAGTTACTTTATTCCTTCCACAATGTGTGAGAAATCAGCAGTATCGTAACTTAAACACAACCTATAACAATGCCTTTTGAATTTCACAATACATTCCCATGAAGGTATGTGTTCGCCCGCATTTTGTCACGACATTTGATGTCTCGATCGGAAACACTTTGCATGTTTTTGTTCAATAATGTGCATCTTCATCTAGCTTTTTTTATCTACTCACTTCAATTGTCTGATGCATACTACTCGTTTTCATTTTTCTTCCACTATGTAACACTTCTGTATGATAACGACCGAATGTCGTAGTTTCTGGTGCGTTCTTTCAGTGTTTGTTCCTCCTTGATCCTACCCACACGCACCAACTAACACCTACCCTGTGACGTGTTAGGTCTAAGGCAAGCATTCTTGTCTCCTTGCGTCCTTTGACTAACCCCAGTGATATGGACTCTGCATCTGAGACAAACCAGAGCGATTCTTGATGCAGTGACTGGTTTCAAAACCCGTTATTTACTAGAATTTTGGGAATGTGAGACGAAATATTCACAACTAGACAGGCGCAAGTAAGAGTATTGCTTGGGAAGTGTCCTTCACAAAATATGTACTGACTTAGCTTTGTTTTGAAGTCAGGAATCCAATTTTTTGTGTGAATGTTGCAAGTTCTACAAAGCTAACTAATTCACAATGTTTTTACCTATGCTATGCATACGTGGGCCTCAACAGAGCCTATGCACAAATATTAATAAATGTTAATTAAAATTACATTGTTTTGCACACATGCTTTGTTGGGATATATATTTCAACTATCCTTGGTACCATATGACTTCATTACTAATCGTTCTTTAGTTGTTGCTGTAAATATTAAATAATAAATGTTGCATAAAAAAGTTATTGCAAACCTTATGACTACTGCAATGCAAAATCTTCTTTACTCAGACAAAACACAAAGTTTCTCTGTCAGTTGAACCATTAGAAGTAACACTGTTAAGTATTTTCAGTTTTGAAGCGAAGGATGCAATATTAGTGAGTTAAAAACATGGAAGAACCACTAAAGTAAAATTTATCAACAGAGATATAATGCTTCGATCTAACCTATGAAAGTCTTAACAGCAAGGAGCATAAATTGACCACCATTAAACTTACACTGTTCTGCAGACAAAAATTCCGATCTATCCTTGTTGCTACTATCATATTCCATGTTCAAAGACCTGTAGAAACAAGCATTTGAATGACTGCTTTGCTTGATTAGAAAACAATTAAAACAGAAAATAGTTTATTTTAGTGAAATGGTATGAAATGTGACAGGCTTTGCAACATTACTATAATTTGTTTAATGGGTGGTCACTTCTTTCAGTTTCATGTTCATACTAAGGATGGTGGAAGACTTTACCCAATCAACTCATAATAAAATATGAGTGGCATGTGGATTTGCATCATTTCAGATTTTACCAAATATATACAAACAAATCAAAATTGTTGGTGACCTGACTAAACCTATTCTTTTAAAGCAATGTTTGGAATCATCATGTCAAAAATGATTTAAACATTTTGAAAAATATATTTTGTTATGATAGGAAAAAGCAAAACACAGGAAAGCACTGATGCAGAAATAAAAAATAGCAGTCAGGAGACAAAACTCCATATTTTGAAATTGTATGAATTGATTTGATGTGATTCATTCATTCATTCATTTTCACACCAGCTTTTTCTCTCAGGAGCATCATGGGTGCAGCAGCCCTAGAAGGTCTCAAAATACCTCATGCTTTTTGCATTTTGAGATAGTTTTGTTTTGCTAGCTCCACACCAAAATGGGACCAAGCAAGGTCAGAGACATTATCACATCACCTGGCTATTGTCAACTTCTGGACTGCTTTTTGATTGGTATAAACAACCAGACTTCCCTCACCAATCTTTCCTGGGACATTCTGGACACATGGCCCAATAGAAGATACCTTCTATTCAGAAAAGTGACTCAAGATTAAAGGCCTTACAAATTTCACAGATCTGCGTACTTTGTCGTGTCACACTGAGAAATCTTCACAAAAATCTTCACACAAAAAACTCTTCCATCTACTTAACACTTTCACTACCAGCCAATGTATATATGTCATTTGAATTAGGTAACGTGTTCCTGACTGATGCAAATATACATTTTTGCTGTCCCAAAAGTTCTCACAAACGTACACATATGTTTTTATCGAAACTTCGCACTGGTATGTAGTCTAAAAACATGGCCCTAGGCTGAATTTATGCAACAGGTTTTGGGACGAGAATCCAAGGTTTTTGTGGCTCAGAGGCTGTTTAAATGCATTGTCCTTTTGAGTTGGTCCACCTAGGTGGGACCAGGGTCCAGCAGCAGTGAATGTGATTTTGTGCAATGAAAGTGCTTTGATACGCTGCCAAATGCTAGGAAAGCATAATGTATTAGAAAGATTTCTGTAAGCATGTTTAGGCATGTTGATGAAGTTTTATTGCTTGATGCCAGTGTATAGCTGCTTTTATTGTGTCAGTTAAAGTGAAACTTATGCAAAAAAGTGACTCCGGAGGGCCCAGGCTTGTTGCAGTGGTGTGTTGCCTAACATGTTTTGAAATTGATTGGATATGTTGGCAATTGATTAGTGTAAAAGCAACAAAACATTTGCTAGGTTTAGTGTTTTAGCTTAAATCTGGAAAATGCCTAGCAGTATCTGCCTTCTGCAGAAACAGACAGCATTTGAATTTCCTACCAAAACCACCCGGTACCAGTGGATATTGCCACAGGGAAACCAGCTGGGATTGAAATTGTTAAAGGGGACATCTCTGCCATCTTTTAAATCCAACCTATTTACAGGGGGACGAACAATATCTTGTACTTGAGATAGTGCTCCTTCATTTATTGCCCAAGCTTTCATGATGACCGTATGTGAGGATCAGCACAAAGACTGATTGAAAAACTGACAGCTTTGCATTGGTAGAAAGCTCACACTTTGTGATCACAGAGTGATAAAGCTCATGCAAAACTGCATTCATGCTTTACCAATCTGTGAATTAATCTTATTGTTCTGCCTTCTGTCACTCATAAATACCACTCTGAGGTACATGAACTTCTCAACCTGATGCAGTGCATTGCTGTTTATTTGCAGTGTACACTGGCTTGGGTTTCTGGACATATACCTTGGTCTTTTGGTACTAATTTTCATTCCAGCTTGATCACCCGCAGATGAAAACTAATCAAGTGCATGTTGGAGAGCCTGTTCAGAGGATCTAAGAACCACCAAATCAACTGCAAAAAGCAAACGGTTGATCCTAAAGCTTCCAACAGCAATGCCTTTATTGATTTGGCTGTGAATATCTATCTAATTTAGTTATGTCCAACTGATATTGCTTACTGAGCCAAAATTATGTCATTATGTTTCCCAGGGCCACACATTGATTGACTTAAACTAAATTTAGTTTTAAGCTGATGTACTGAAAGCATTTGTATCCTAACTGCAATGGTAACAACTGTTTGGCACCTTTAACCAAGGTCCATAAATGTGATTTCACAGATGACTCATTTAGTGCTAATGGAACAAGATTAGAAATCAGAAAACTAGTAAATAATTTTGCACCAAGGTGTCAGTGGACATAATCCCAGCATGCAGTGCACTGAGGACCACCTGCATTAGACACATCAAATTTAAGATTATTAAAATGGGTTCAGGTTATCCGTATGTAGGCTACTACTTATATTACAATGAAAACTTAAGCTGGGCCACACAAAACGTTTGACTGGGCTGTCACGGGCTGTTGGTTGGACATAGCTGATCTAATTCATATACTATATGAAGAGGAATGGTAACAGCATACACCCTTCTCTGAGTCTAGCACACACTGTGAACAGTTATAATTTAACTCAGCCAATGCTGACACTAACTTCCTGAGAATGTATACAATGACAGCCATTAACAGGTGACTTTCAACACCGTACTCACACAACACTCCCAAAAACTTTTTTGAGGGACCTGGTTGTAAGCTTTCCCACTGACATTAAGACATGTGGAGATGTCTTTGGCATACTCCCAAGATTTATTGTAAATTTGCTGGAGAATGAAAATTGGGTCTGTAGTGCTACATCCAGGATAAAAACCGCACCAGATATCCTCCTGCTTTGGTTCAATTGCTTTAAACCATCTTCTTTAAGGCACTTGTCATGCACTTTTCACAGGAGCCTAAGGAGAAAGATGCCTCATTAGTTAGTGCATCCTATTCTGTTCCCCTTCTTATGCATAATGATCACCCTGGTCTGCCAATCTTTCAGTGACCTTCCAGAATACCAGGTCACTTGACATACATGAGTCAGTCAAAAAACTCTTCAATTCAAGGCTTTAAGCATTTCAGATAAGATTTCATTGCAGTGTTGGTAATTCCCCCCCAAATCTACCTCATGTCCGGTGGCACGATAGTGACTGCACACAAAGAAGATTTAGCTTTGTTCCAAAACCATGCCTTGCAGGCTATTTTATTTGCTTGGATAGCATCTTTCACCTCTTGGTTCCACCATGGGGTTACTTTTATGTTATTATTTACCACACCAAGTTGTATCTGCCCACATACCAGAACAGAAGATAAGGCTACTGTTGCTTAAACAGTTGCAACTTAACCACAACATCTGATCTGCATTCCAGGGGCTCTTGGAACAATTGATAGGTTTGAATAAATGGAACATTGTGGGAGAAACTTCATGATGCTACAACTGAATGTGAAACAAGAAAATGTTTGGCTAAGTCTCTAAAAACTGTATGTGAAGCAGGAAATGATCTCTTACATAGCATCACAAATCAGGGAATTTCAGAGGCGAGAAAGGAAGCAAATTAGGGACTAAGCTGAAACAAGTTTGAGATGTTTTACATGCTCACTAATAACTTTTCGTAATTAACATTCGGTAGCACATAAAACAGTCTTGACTTGTCCTGAAAATACCTATGCAAGGTATGCTGATCACTGAAAAGCACTCAAATGCAGCAGAGTTCTATGAATCAGCCTCGTATTACACTTTTTGCTATAGTCTCAAATCAAGTAAATACAAAACTGAAAATTTGAATGTTGTTTCAATTTGCGATTGTAGCTAATAAAATAATCAAGAACAATAAACACCTGGTGTATACCAACAGACAATATCAAGCTGTGCCCAATTGCACTTTATTACAAAGCACTTTTTTATTACCTACTAATCTTGTTCAGCAATACTACAGGGCTGATGATCCAAAGCTTTTAATGTTTTTTGGGGGGTCCATTGAGGCTACACATGATAATCACAATTGAATAGGACTTGATATTATTCTGCAAAAGCTTCTATCAAGTAAAATTACAAGAAACCTATGCAATAATTGAAACCCTGTTGTCAAACAATCTATCATTGTAAATGACGACTGTGCATTTGACAGGCCACTCTTTAAAATTTGCAAATACTGATCTATTTCAATATAACAACATTGGAGACAAAACACTTTTGCATTATAGCGCCACCGTGCTGCTTTTAAATACATATACCAGCCATGGTTTTGTAATGATATATGACAGCATGGTCCAACTTCTTTCAACCTACGGGCCATTTTACAAAACTGTGACAACTTAAGGGCCACTTCCAATAATATGATGCATAAACCAACACATTCACAACATTTAAAACTAAAAAGGGACGATAAGTGAGTGCGTCATTGAATTTGATACACAATAGCAAATAGCTATTTATTACAAATCTTTATTAGTGGGATACTTGTGGTCGAGACTTCTCTGACATACCATTCCTTTACCAATACCAGTGTTAGTGGTAGCAGTTGGAGACTACTGTCCAGTGTTTTGTCTGCCATTCAATTTTTTGCTTGATGGTATAGAAAATGTGCTCTCATGCACATGTGTGCTTCCAAACATCAGGTACCTTTTCAGTGCAAAACCTTTCAGTTTGGGAAATCTATCTTTGCTGACTAATTTCCAGAAGCTCTCTACTGTTTGCAGGAATGGGCAATTAATTTGGCTGGGGAGGGCACTTTGATAAGGCCACGTTTAGCAGATAGATAGATGGATTTATTTAATGGTACTGAGCATATCGTGCCAGATGTACTGTTCAAGACAACAACACAGAGGCTATCCATACAGGTGCCCCAGCAGAGGGTTACGGAGGACCGTACCTTTTATTTTGATCTCAAAACAGATAAACAAAACAAAAACTATAATAGTACACAGAAAAGGTACTGTTCATTGTTCTTATGCAAATGCACTTTATTCAGTGCAAGCAAATCAGTGGGACATGTAACTTGACACGCTTTTCAACAAATTTCAGATTTGAAGATTTTTCCTTAATGCTTGTGCAGGCCACATGCGGCCCACGGGCCTGTAGTTGGACCACACTGATATGACATTTTACAGACATAACACAACGACAAACACTTACCTGAAACTGCCATAAACTATCAAAAGTATAGCAATGACAAAAGTTGAGATTCTTGAAGAATCCATGACTGAGAAAGCCCTGTGAAAAAAACAAGCACTAGAAACACAAACAAAATAAATGATTTTGCTATAATTAGACAGTTTTGTGCCTACAAAAGGTGCAATATCATTCAGCTACAATGTTTTCTCTAAGGCAATGGTTCCTACAAGGTCCCCAGTAAAAAAGTCCAGAGGATTCCCAAAAAGAGTGCCAAAGTGTTTATATTTTTAATGTTTTTTTTATAAATTTTTCGAAATATGGGTCTAATATTTTTAGGGTCCCTGGGGTTGGAATGTTTAACACATTATGAGCTGGGGTGGGATACAAGTAGGACTCGTATATTCGTACTTTGAGCCACTTTTCTTGCAATACCATAACGTGCCAACCGATTGAGGTAGAGAGCTGTTCAAACCCTCTAAAGAGGGTAGTCTTCTAGTTAGATTTTTAAGAAATTGCCAAGTTTTGCTCTTTTTGTGGGTGATGTCATAACAGGGAAGGCATATATCAGCATTTTGCCAGAGGTGACTCAGCTGTGAGCGCTAATGTTAAGAGCCAATCTTCTAACTCAAATTTCCAGTGGAAATTAGGCTATATCATGAGTTGTTAAAGCCTTTGATTAGCCATCTAGTGTTTCTAGTTCAAAAGTTATAGCCAAAAAAAACAAAATTCTAGCAAAAATCAAATTTTGGTTCTAATTAAATCTATATTCAGTTTTTTTGCTCTTGGCAAACAATCTGTTTCAAATTATTGATTTTTATAACAGTTTTTGCACAAGGCATGAACAATAATTCACTATAGATGCACAATGATTCTTTTTTATGATGCCTTTTCATTTTCATTGCTGATGCAGAATTAAACTGTTGCTTAATAATACATGCAATCATGGTCACATACTACAACAAAGTAGGATTGTGGAAGTCAGTCATAGTCTGCTGATAATGCAGTGAAGTTCATCTGATCCATAATTAAAAAAGGGAGAATTTTCTTGACAAAGCATTAAGGGATCTGGCCACAAAAAAACAACAAAAATTGATAATTAGATTTAAGGAGATTAATTCATTGATTTGTTGTTTTCAGCCCATAACTTTTGAAGAAGAAATGCTAGAAATCCAATCAACGGCTCAAAAGATTCACATTATAGCCTAGTTTCCAATAAAAACTTGAGTCAAAAATTCCATCTGACGGTTGGTGTCCAGGGCCAGGTAACCTGAGCCAAAATGGCCTAAAACTTACCCCACTTATGATGTCACCCACAAAAAACTGAAAATCAAAACTTTGAAAAAAATTTTTCAGTGCAATCTTGAAGACTTGCCGTATTTTTTTAGCATTTGAACAGCCCTCCAGCACAATTGATGGGCCAGTTATGGAGTTGCAAAGTAATGGTAAAAAGGGGCTCACATAAGTCTTAAAGGCAGTGTTCTCTCTAAGCTGAAAAAATAAGCACATTCGGCACTTTTTTTGGACGCCAGCTGACAAAAATTTTGAAAATCAGCACTTGCAAATTTGGACACAATTTCTTCCACTGAAGAAAAGTTCACAAAACAAAATTTTGTTATTTTTTCAAAAATGTCCGGGACATATTTTCATGATTTAAGCCGTTCTCAGGTCACAGCCTGGATATACAGCAGTGAGCGGTGAAAAAAAGTTCAGACGCAGTGTAGAAATTTTCCGCTTGCAAGTTTATAAACAAGTTCCGGGCGCAATTTCACGATTTATGCGTCGAAAAATGAAGCTGCTTGTTAAGTTCAGACGCATTTTTGAAGTTTTTGCTTTGCGAGGTTTATGAAGAAAGTTTTGTGCGCATTTTCACGATTTATGCGTCCAACAATAAAGCTGTTTCCAGCCAAGTTCAGACGCATTTTGGAGCTTTTCACCTTGCGAGGTATATAAAAAAGTTCTGGGCACATTATCACAATTTTTGAGTCCAAAAATGAAGCTGTTTGCTGTTGAGTTCAGACGCATTTTGGAAACTGTCGCTTTGCCAGGTTTATGAATAAAGTTTTGGGCACATTTTCACGATTTATACATCCAATAACGAAGCGGTTTGCTTTGAAGTTGAGACACATTTTGGAAGTTCTCTGCCTGCAACGTTCACAGAAAGTTTGGGCGCATTTTCACGATTTATGTGTGCAAAGATGAAGTTTCCTGCGAAGTTCAAACGCATTTCGGAAGTTTTCACCTTGTGAGGTTTATAAAAAAGTTATGGGCGCATTATCACGATTTTTGCGTCCACAAATGAAAGTTTTTGCCATGAAGTTCAGGTGGATTTTGGAAGTTTTCTCCATGCAAGCTTTATAAAAAGGTTATGGCGCATTTTCTCAATTTTTGCATTAAAAAATGAAGCTGTTTGCCGTGAAGTTCAGGCGGATTTTGGAAGTTTTCTACATGCAAGCTTTACAAAAACGTTATGGCACATTATCACGATTTTTGCGTCCAAAACCAAAGTAGTTTGCTGTGAAGTTCAGACGGATTTTGGAAGTTTTCTCCGTGCAAGCTTCATAAAAAAGATATGGGCACATTTTTTCGATTTCTGTGTTAAAAAATGAAGCTGTTTGCTGTGAAGTTCAGATGCATTTTGGAAGTTTTCGCCTGATGAGGTTTATGAAGAAAGTTCTTGGTACATTTTCACGATTTATGTGTCCAAAAACGAAGCTGTTGGCCGTGAAATTCAGACGTATTGTGGAAGTTCTCCCCTTGCAAGGTTTAAAAAAAATGCTGGGCACATTTTCACGATTTATAAGACCAAAAACGAAGCTGATGGCCATGAAGTGCCTGCAAGGTTCGTAGAAGAAGTTCTTGGCGCATTATCACAATTTATGCATCCAAAAATTAAGCTGTTTGCTGTTAAGTTCTGACATATTTTCGAAGTTTTTGCTTTGCGAGGTTTCTGAAGAAAGTTTTTGGTGCATTTTCACGATTTATGCCACCAAAAACGAAGCTGTTTTCTGTGAAGTTCAGACGGATTTTGAAAGTTCTTTGCCTGCAAATTTTGCAGAAAAGGTTCCGGGCGCATATTCACAATTTTTGCATCCAAAAATGAAGCTGTTTGCCATGAGGTTCAGATGCAATGTGGAAGTTTTCGCTTTGCAAGGTGTATGAAAAGTTCTGGGCACATTATCACGATATATGCATTCAAAAACGAAGCTGTTTGCCGTGAAGTTCAGACGCATTTTGGAAGTTCTCCGCATTAAAGGTTTACAAAAAGATTTCTGGGGGCATTATCACGATTTATGTGTCCAAAAATGAAGCTGTTTGCTGTGAAGTTCCGACAGATTTTGGAAGTTTTCTCCATGCAAGCTTTATNAAAAAGATATGGGCGCATTTTCTCGATTAATGCNTCCAAAAACGGAACTGTTTGCCGTGAATTTCAGACGCATTTTGGAACTTCTCCGCTTGCAAGGTTCATGGAAAAAGTTNTGGGTGAAATTTCACGATTTATGCGTACAGAAATGAATCTGTTTGCTGTGAAGTTGAGACGCATTTTGGAAGTTTTNTCNGTGCAAGCTTCATAAAACATTTCTGGGTGCATTTTCACGTTTTTTGCATCCACAAACGAAACTATTTGCCATAAAATTAAGATGCATTTTGGAAGTTCTCCGCCTCGAAGGTTTGCGGAGAAAGTTCTGTAGGAATTTTCACGATTTATGCGCCCATAAACGAAGGTGTTTGCTTTGAAGTTCACACACGTTTTGGAAGTTCTCTGCCTGCAAGGTTTACAGAAAAAGTTCTGGGCACATTATCACGATTTATGTATCCAAAAATGAAGTTGTTTCCTGCGGAAGTTCTCCGCCTGCAAAGTTTACACAAAAAAGTTCTGGACATATTTTCACAATTTGTGTGTCTAACAAACAAACATTATTGACTTCAACATTTTGTAAAAAACTTCGGCCACGTTTTACAATTTTACGTGCCCATAAATCTTTGCTTTGTTGTTCGGACTCATTGTGACGTTCACATTTTATAAGAACACATTGCTTTGAACCTGAATGCATTTGGACTATGACTGCACCCACAACCTATATCTGAACTTCGAAAGAATGAACAGATTTTGTGAAATTTGACCTAAGGTAAATTGCGTGGCAAAATTAAGCCAAGTCGTTCATAGAGGCCTTTTTCCCAATTTCTACTTGTGTTTTGAGTGTAATGCACCTTTGACAGACAGTAAAACTTGTTTTTTGTCTGGCTTATCACGACTGTTATCAAGTTCCAGGTTCAGCTCATATCTCATCACCTGGCTGGTGAATGACTAAGGCCACAAAGTTTGACGATAAATTTCACGATCATTTGTGATGTATCAAATATGAAAGTAAACAAGCCTACAAGAGGCGGGAAGCATAGGCGTAGCCAGGGGGGCCAAAGTAGCCATGGCCCCCTAAATTTTTAGAAAATGTAGTCTTTTTGTGTTTAGAGAGACGTTTTTCCAAACAAATAGTGTTATTTCCCTAAAAGCAAACATTTTGACCCCCCAAATTTCTGGGCTGGCTACGCCACTGGGAAGTAATGTTCATTGATGATTATATTTAATATCTAAGCCTGGTGAGATATAGGTACGATGCACTTATTTCGAATAACAGTTAACTTGCACATGCAGTAAATTCCTAACGATGTTAGTGCTTGTTTGCGAAATTAGGCGAAATAAACTATTTGTTGATCAAGTCAGTATAAATAGTCGAAAGGCTAGAAGAGATTTCTGTCAATCGATTTTGATGTATCNGCTAGAACCAATGTGTGCAGTTAAGATAAATATGCCTTGAATTTTTAAGTGAGAAAATAGGCATAACAGTTGTGCAGAGTGCTTTTCTATATCTGGGTATTGTTTTCCGTCTGTGGCGGTGCTGTTGCTTTTTCAAATTAACCTTTGAACCAGTGGACTGGACATAATGACACATCCAATGTGGGTGATTTGCAAGTGCATTGTGGCTTGATGTAGGTGATGGTTGTTGGAGAGAATGTAAACAAGATCATGTTCACCATTTTAAGTAAAGAAATTCCGCAATATCATCAGATCATCAGCCTGATTCAATTGTATTGTTGGTTTAGTGCAGTGATTTTCAAGTTGGAGGTCGTGAACCATTTTTGGAGGGGCCACCGGTAGATATTTTATGTACACAGCTGTATTACATTTGCTTTATTCAAGTTTTAGATGAGGGTTGTTGGGTTAGAATGGGTTGCTGTAATGGGTCGCGGTACAAAAACTTGAAAACAACTGGTTTAGTGCGACAGTAAGCAACGCACAACAAAGACAAGGACAGTAAGCAACGCACAACAAAGACAAGGACAGTCATTCAGGACCGTATGAGGGCAACCACTGTCTGAGAGAAAAGGTTCACATTTGGCTAGGAAGTTTGCATGCAGCTATTTCATTTATTGCCTTTGTGATGACTGTTTTTTTGTTTGTTTATCAGAAAATGTAGCTTTTGTACATGTTGGAAAAAGTGAAGACTAATTTTTATATCTTGGTCATTCATCAAAAATGGTTGATGAAAAGTTTTCTGTTAAAAATGGACGCATTTTAGGAAAATTTACAAAGGGCACCTAAGCTTCTTTTGATCTACACCGCACTTTTTGGACACCAGCCGACTTTCAAAAATCTTAGAGGGAACACTGCTTAAAGGTAAAAACAACTTGGCAGCAAAGGTGTTAAGTTAGTCTCAAAATTGACGGTCTGCATGCTGGGAACAGTTTGAAGCCTAACCTACTGTTGGTTGACTAGATGAAAGTATGCATTTTTTTCTGTGAAGATAATTAATGTTAGCAGGCTAAATCCTGAATTGTACATTCACCCTGCTGGGATGGTGGAGGTAAACACTCTTCTTCATAGAGCACGAAAGTGAATTGCTCAGTGGCTGACAATTTATCACTTAATTTTTTGATTGAGAAACAAACATTGTGTTACTACGTTTTTACACACTAATCGACAGTTGTATGAAATATGTAAATGTCAGCACAAGAACAAATATTCCTGAAATTGTAACCTGTACAAATTAAAACATTTATATAAATGTAGGCTACAAAGGATGAAAGCAAAAAAATCATTGATACACCAAAATAAGCAACAGTAACAAGTTTAGTGAAATTTGCAATAAGCAAAGATTTCATATCAGCAATGTTTATCTAATTCGTTTGTCATATTTTGATACCAGTTTTCTTGCAATTTAAGCTTTTTGATGATAATTTCAACAATACTAGCCATACTTTTGATATGCAACATTGGTGATATTGTACCATCAAGGTACAAGTACTTTTATGCATGTCCTATTGCCACACATCACATAATAAGCCTGAATCCACATACATTTATATATACAAAATGGACTAATGTAGTCATGTGTGCAATTTTTGAAGCAGCAAGTTTAATTTGGCTTCTACACTCACTTCAACAATGTAACATTGCTGATGCATAACTTACTAGCAAAATACAATTACAACACTGTCATGTTGCAAAATTGCATTAAAATAAGTTTGCAAAGTACAATATACTCATACACCGGCTCCCAACCTGTAAAGCATTTGGGACAGCGCAAGATCCATCCAAAACAGGTATATAATGAAGACAACCTGATTCAAAACTTTCAGTGATAAGAATGGTAATTTTAGTGGCAACTGTCTGACAGGTTTTGCACCTACAGTTCTTGAAATGGACGAGAATTAAACATTGCACATCAACAATACAAAAATAATTTAGATAATCTGAACAAAAACATGCTTGTTCAGGATTATAAAAGGACATTGCAAAATTAGTGACCATTATTAAGTCTAGTACAGTGTTTCTCAAACTTTTTTGTTCCACCAACTCTTTACACTCTTGACATACCATTGTCCCCTAAGCATGATAAAACAAACACAAGCAAGTATTTTCAAAGAATTTTATTTAAAAAATTGATACATATCATGGTCCCAGTTCAGCATGATGGATGTGCTGGTGGTCTTCACAAAGCTTTGACATATTGGGAGGCATTTGAGGTACAGTGGTAGATCAGCTCACTTACAAATTAACAAGTGGTTTCTCTGCTTTGAGGTCACAGCCGAAGCAAACTCAACGATCACTAACTGAAGTTAACTCGGTGATCAATTAGTGGTTGAGTGTTTTCACCCTCTTTGTATTATTTCCCCCCTTTGTTTTGTTTGCCCACTTTCCTCTCAATCCTTCTCAAGGAGGTGTTTTCCGCCCAGTTTGATAACCACTGATAAAGTAGCATAACAGTTGTACAATCAAATCCAATTTCATTACCTGTTTATTTCAGTGATATCAATGACTATTAGTTTGTGAAAAATTACTCATTTCCTTAATTTTTTAACACAAAAGTATAGTAATTCACTGTGAAATGTAGCACCAACTTAACTAAAAATGCCTAAAACAATCCTTTTATTACATGTAGTTCTCACCATTGGTAATCATCCTTGGAGAAAGAAACAGATAATGGAATTTCCTTAACATTGTCTGAAGCTAATGGATTAGATTTATCTGGACCTGGAGGTGGCATATGAGGAACTCCACCAGCATTTTCAAAGGGTACTACATGTACATCTTCACCCAGAACTGGTGCCAACCAAATAAGAGCAAGCAAAGTAACTCCAACAAAATAATCAAATCTTCTAAATGTTTTACGTCTAACAAAATTTATGGATTTCATCTTCATTATTCCATTTTCTGTGATCTTTGAACTGGTTCCCTTGCCGTTGAACATGATGAGATCATGTTTTTTTCCCATGATACAAATAAAACTGACTTGAACCTGTGCTTCACAGAAACAACCAGTTCAACAATCATGGACAAATCCAAATTAGTTACACATGCATAAAGACCTATGTATGTTCACTTGGGTTATGCTGGAAAATAGAATCCTTACTTCAGTTTAAAGAAGCATTGTGAAAATGTATGTATCAATCAGTTTTCACACTTATACTATGTAATAATAGGTGTCTTTGCTTATCACTGATAACAAAAAAACTTTTGGAACACAATTTAACAAGTACGTTTAGGTTAACACTTTGAGAACCGGGGTACGATATATTCGTACTTTGATTTCAGCCTAAAACAGCAGT
>JGI24158J21664_10002099_pt1 | contig 23736 bp, 14 predicted proteins | sample Ectturendosymbi3_FD_21664 | JGI IMG/M metagenome (IMG submission 21664) | reverse complement strand
CAGAAGCGTCTTCAGATCTTCTTTTCGAAGTTTTGAATAACCTCGAATATTATTCCGTTTTGCAACATCTTTCAAATATTTTAAAGTAACCATTTATTATACGGTGAAATTTTTTTAAACTTAAAAATTTAATCAACATCAACAAACAAATTCTCTCTACCGTGAATGGGAGAGAGAATTCTTGTGGAAATAACAAATTAATGATGAATTATTGTAATTTTTTTATTGCCCCAAACTCTTCCATTGTTGTATATGAAATAAATTATAGTTTTCCCAAAATACTTGAAAGCTTCTGATAAACTTGGGAAATATTTTGTTTCATTTGTGTCAAGGTCAACAACCCCAACTGATTTTCTAGCAATTCTTCCAGAACCAGGTTATCGTTTCACACCTTTTTCAAGTTCAAGAGCTTGATCAACCAGCCCTTTTTCTTCTATGATTTTCCACATGTGTTTCCGATTCATATGAGTGAGGCCTTTGGTATTTTCTTTCAATACTGAAATCATCGTTGGCCTCGAGATTTTCATTTATATTATGATAAATTTTTTAAACTTAATATTCTACTAGCATCTTCTGCCATCGCTCTGGAAAATGAGACTTTTATCGGAGATGACAACGGCGAAAGCTTCTGTGTTTGCGGCGACGTTTGCTGAAAACTGAGCCTTCATCTGAATGTCAGTCACAGAGTTTTTCAGTTTCTCGCTTTGTTTTGAGACGTCAAAGACAAACATCGGGAACAATTCCATGTAATCTGCCGGGGTTATATTTGGAGAAGAAATCAACTCTTCAACATTGTAAAACTTGGAATGCCGCAGCATCTCCATAAAACCTTGAAAATTTTTGCTGAGTAAAGTTCGTGTCGTCGTAATTAATCTCAGGGTATCTTCTAGAGTTGAGCATCACAAACATGTTGGTGAGATTACAGTGATCGAAAATTGATGGGTTGTGTTGTTGGTCTCCAGATTTATTTGTCTGAAACGCCACGATTATCCAGAGAGGCTTCTCCGGGGCTGATTTTACTGACAATCGCCAGGTGAAATTTCTCGTTTGCGGGACTGGGATCGAGTCGCATTGAATCAATCGGTAACCAACTGGGAGACTTGATTTTAATTCAATTGTTTTGTAGAGTGCAAGTTTTTCTTGCAAATTTGGAGTCACGTGTGGCATATACCAAGACAGTTTTGTCAAAACAACCTTCCCTTCATCAGGTTCCGCAATTGCTGGGGGATTGTTTTCAGGACCTGCTGCCACTGCTCCAGTTTTGAAAATCGCGTCATTATTACCTTTCCTCACAAGAGTGAGTTGATGCTTAATAGTTGCAAGTTGCTACTGTCTCATTTATTCATGTACAAATTAAAGTAAGACACTAATAAATACATGCTAGTAACGGTCTTGTTAAAAAATAAACATCATCATGGAATACTGACTGAAACTACGTTTACTGTTCCGCTCAATTCTCTCACAGCTTCACGTTTCTCACTTTCATATGTGTCATTCTATTAAATAGTCTGCACCAGGACTGCGGAGCCAGATTTCAAATTTCAGCCTTAAGCTCTAACATCTGGAAGTTTTTGGTTATGGTTCAAGAATGATTCATTCCATTGTAAACTGAAAACCATTGTATTTTTTGTACAACTCGCTAGCCCCACAAAATAGGACTGTAGAGCCGGAACCCACATTTCAGGCTCTGGTTTGTTTCGACTCCACCATCTGAAAGGTTTTGGATCCGGCCATCCAAAATTGGTTGAACTCCTGCTCTGGGCCCCAGATCCGGCTCCACAGCCCTGGTTTGCAATTGCCAATACAGCTGGTATTTGCTGATACCGTTCGGTATCAGCAAATCGAAGTAACAGCAATACGCACGTTGTTCATTTTCGTTTATCCATGGTTTCTGTACTCCTTCCGGGAGTGTCACGAGTTGTCCGCGGCGCCCATCCCCGCTTGCTTGCGCCGTGGTCCACGTGGTTGCTTTCGCAGTGAATGCTACACTGGTAGCGAGTCAGTGGCAGCACCGCGCGTGAGTTGTTTACTTGCACCCACCCATCAACGTCGAGCACCAGGCTGGACCCGGCACAAGTACTTTTTTTCAACCCGCCGGTTTTGGTAGCGCGTGCTCAACAAACTTGGCAATTTATTCATGTTGTTTAAACAAAAACCAAAATAAAGGATGCATTTTATGTTTAAGAGTTTTTTTTAATTTCAAAATGAACGTTTCAAATGCACTGCAGCAATAGTGCTCTTACATTTTTTACGTCAAGTCATGGCAAGTCCCTGCAGTGTCTGTGATTTATTCAGAGAAGCAAAACATAATCTGGTAAATTTCACAGAAATTTAAATATTTTCAAAACAACGGTAGACATCGGCAAAGGCGGTTTTGAAGCTCGTTTTAGACATACAATAGGTTTTTCTTTAAGAATTGTGTTCCAGGCAGCTTTCTCATCTTGTGGTTGCTGAAGCCTGAAACAGAAGAATGGTTCGACGGGCACCAGCTACGTAGCACACAGAAATTTGCTTATGCCACAGTTTTAGTCCAGAAAGAGAAAGAGAAAAATTTATTTTCGATTACTGATCGATGGATTAGTAACTTGCCAAATGACCAACCAGTCCGCGAGTAGCTCGTGAAAGCTGATGCAAAGAAATCAATTAAGCGACCACTCACACACACAAGAAAAAAACACAAGCAAAGAAAAAACAGGTAAGAAGAGAACAACACAAACCGAAGTGATAGTAATCACAGGGCATTAACAGATCCGCCACAATAAGATAACACAACAAATATGTTCTGTGATCAGTGCCGTACCAGCCCAACTCTGCCCCCCAAAATGCTTACAGGGCACCCTTAATAGTGATTTATAAAAAACGTTTTCGGCGTTACACTACATCTCGAGGCCGAATGGCCTTAAAAACAAAAAATCTAAAGATTTTTGTTTCTATCATATGGTTTAGACAAACTTTTCTCAGCACAACAAAATTTGGGGGCACAAAAAAGATTTGAGGGCAACTGAGCCCGAATATCTCCGGGGGTCTGCAGGCCTGGGCAGAACGGTCGCCGGAATCTCTTCCACTGAGGGCCTTCATGTTTAAGCAGGGGGGCTAGACATTCTGAAAATTGACATTTAATTCACAATATGAACAGCATTTGAAGATTGTGCAAATTAATTATCAATATTTTCCCGCAAATACCCATGATAAGCTCGTAGTTGCCAAATAAATTTTTTGAACGAGCTTAACAAAAGGAATTGTGTCGTAAATCATTGTGATTTAATTCACGGCGATTATTTAGAGATATCGTAATGAAATGCAAATGTGAACAATTTGCAGGAAATCAGAATCAATTCTATCGTTTAGTTATGATAACACTATAACCGAAGGAGAAAACATGAGATCAATGGCGATTCTAAAATTAAAACAGTGGGGGGGTCACTACGGGGCAAAGAAAAAGTAGGGGGGAAACATAAATATCTAACTTGCATGGTGATATTTCGTTTTTTGGAAGATTCACTTGCTGTGATTAACCCTATCAAACCCAGCATAGGCTTGTGAATATCGTTAAATATGAACTAGCGTTATTATTCACCAGAGACACTTCAACGCCACTGTAGATGCATCCACACACGCGTTACTGCTGTGTCGAATATTCTGTGCTATTGTGCTAACCATGCAACTTCCACAGCACTGCACATGTGAAACGAAACACCATTTTGCGTGCACTATTTTGCCGACCCACATGAACGAAAACAGCTCCACGAAAGTGGATACAATTCACTTGAAAGTGAAATGATTCCAACCACGAATTCCACCTTGGCACAGAGACAAATAGGCTGTTGATAGCCAACTAGTCTCATCAAAATATTCTTACTACAAAGCAAATTAAAAAAAAATAAACCATCTGCCAAAGGATTGGTGACTACTGGCTAATCCGTTTTTGTGGCAAGTTATGAACATTTTGTGATTGTGGTGTAACCATAACAATGTTATGCAACTACTATGACGAGTGTAATGCCCATCTACAGCGTGGGTAGGATGAGGACTATCCAATGCAATATACAGCAGCGAGGTTTCGACACCTGTTGCACATAAAGTAGCGAAGCAGCGCCACAGGTAGGAATGTGTGCATTGGCGTTTAGGGCGTGTACCTGATAGCAAGATGCAACAGTAGGCGTAAAACGTATTTTGCAGAACATTCACAATAAAGTTGTTCATTTTGATATTCACACTGACTTTTCCTTTGACTGATCCTCAAAAGTTGACTTTCAAACCCTGCATTAATTTATGACTGTCCTGTCATAAGCGAAAAGCGCACTAACTCTAAACCTAAAAAGATTCAGACAAACAGACAATGAGCCAGGGACCGAGTTTTTGGGGGACGGGGAGGACATGTCCCCCCAACTTTTGGACAGGAGGGGACATAATATGTTTCGTTCCCCCAAATATTTTGTGATAAAATGTAATGTATTTGCGCAAATTGTGCAAATCCCTGCAATGAGCAATATAATTCTCACACAGACCCCTGCATCCCTGCACAGTCTACGTTATAATTTTATATTATGATCACGTCAATGTAACTTAATCCTTCGACTATCATGTCGACTGTCAAAGCCATCAACGAAATCATCTAAATCTATTTTTCAGCTCGTACCTTTCAACTGAAAGTAGATTAGTGTTGTGCAATCTTTCACTGGTCATGGAATTTCTGGGAAATGCATTCACTAATTTCATTTTTGAAAAACTTTTTTCGCATGAAGCGCTGGTGACGGGAAGAGTTACAGCTACCAGTAACAATCAAACGCAGCTGTTCAAGTAGCTATAAATGAAACAATTTGTTCGAGCGATATAGGCAGCCTCGCCTCCTTCCGAAGCAAATTCTTTGACAAAGTTATTTCATGTTTCAAATCCTTTTCACTAAATGAATATGATTTGCGAATTTTTTAAAGTGTTTCCCGATAGAAATATTTGACCTCCGGGGCAAAGAGCTGAAATGCGCGAAAGAATGCTTCTGAATCATTACCGAAAATCCGTACAAAATTTTGTGAGGTTGCAGGACATGTGTGGGTAGAGTCAGAAGTGCAGTCACGAAGCATTTACGTGAGATGTTTCGAAGTCGTATGCACAAGACAGCAGAACGCAATACTGCAGTCAGGTTAAATTCGGATAAATTAACTGAAACCAATTCTTAATGCTTTCACAAACCTTTTGCTACTGGAACAGGAAACAATCTGCCTACAGTAATACAATCCAGTTCCAACTCACACTGAAATGAACAGAAGATCAATCTTCCCATTTCTGCGACTGTTTCTTACTTTTGAAATGAATCTTTCAGCACCGCGACCGCGGTCTGACCAAATTTCACGCAGGATCCGAGCAACCACTGGTGTGTGTCGTCGTAAACAACTCTAGTTACCCGGCCGTCAAAAAAACAACACAACTTATCATGCATTTGGGAAATATTGAATACAGACTAGAGGGTTTCTAAATTATCGTTTAAAGTATTGCTGGCCGAAATTTCTTTACCTTAAATGTCACCCAAAAGAACTTAAACGGGAAATTAAGAAAATATCCGGGGGGACAACTAAAAATCTGGGGGGCATGGCCCACTGAGCATTCTAAAAATTAACAAGATAATCTATTTTAAAGCCTGTTTAAAAAGCATGGAAAAATTTGTGTTGCATATATATAGCTACACTCAAGGTGGTTTGTTGGATTTGGCTGAGATATTCTGTGGAAAAAAGTTTACATGTACAGGGAAATCAAGCAGCAGTTAAACTAGTGGCGATTTCAGGCTTGTGGAGTCTCAGGACGAAAAGGTGGTTTTTCAGAATCTATACTCAACATTTGTTGATCTTTTGTTGCCACCGGTTTATTATGAAGAGAACTTTGGAAAGAATTGAAAGAAAGGTTGAACATTTGGTTGAAACCTCTTCTTTCGGTTATCTCAAAATCGCGTGAATATTTGGATTTTCTATTGTGGAAAAGTTTATTTTTCTGAGTGACAATATAGCTGCGTGGTTGGATACACTTCCAGTTGTAAACACGTGTTGAATTTTCGACTAACTGCCAAGCGTACAGTGGAACCATTGTGTTTCTGATTGCACACTAAATGCTGGTATAGTGTGAAATGATAAGAAGTTGTGTTGAAAAGAGCAACATTTGAGAGGAAAAGCGGGCGATAGATAATCTGATAATAATTTTTTACTTGTGAAGATCCAAACCTTTCATGGTTAGATTTACTTTCGACAACCTTTCAATTTTGAAGTTTTCAAACCTTCAGCTTTATCTTCACAGTTCTCAAGGAAAGCAATCAACGATGACGGCGTTGATTCGCATTTGATTCGCATTAGCATATTTTCGACCTGCCTCATTTAAAATTTCGGCCAGAAACCTTCAACGCCTGACTGCCCATACCCACGCAGTAAAAGATAGAACGGGTGTCTTTTTTCCCCGATGCAGCTTCACCACACAAGACGTGGTTACGTTCTGTGACTTCAAGTTTTGAAGTTGTGCGTGTGAATGCGAAACCCGGAGATCTGTAAGTTGTGAAACTGAAATAAGTTCGAGGAAGTTGTGCAATGGCTTCGAGCTTGAAATTTACTTGAGTTTTTGAGTTCCCACAACATTGTTTTGATGCACACTTTCTCAAGGTAAGTGCGTTCTTTTAAAACTATTGGCGCTTGCGTAGGCTTCTCTGTGTAAAATTGACAAGTTCAGGAATCTTACATATTACCTGATCAATAAGTCCCTTACTTTATCTTTACGTGACGTGGGATATTTTCCCAGAAACGTTCAAGCTTTCTTCGTAATAACACGGATAGCTACAATTTAGTTAAGCAAAAGTGTGTCCTGTTCACGGGGAATTATATTAGGAAAAATATTCAAAAACAACAGTTAAATTCATTAAAATCAAGCATGATGTCTAGTTCTGTTAGATCACAGAACCAAAACAGGTAACCCCTTTCTGAAAGGACCCTTTCAAGTTTGTGTTGCCAAATCCAAATGCATTTTTAAAAATCTTTATTTCGAAATAACTTTGCTCAACATGAGAGACTGTAGGTACCATGTGAGAGACGTAGCTGTACCTCATTGTTTCCCATAAACATTAAATGGGGTTACATTTAGATTTTTAAAGCATTGATAACGATATTCCTTGTTATTTTATGTTTGCAGAAAAATAGATAAAATAATTTCAAAGATTAGACGTTGGAGTATCATATGGCAAATACTATATGCAAAAATATAAAGTTATTTCATTTCATGACCCTGCAGGAAGCGTGTTAAGTTGTGTTTCTGCATGTATCAAAACATTTCTTGTTTACAGCATCAAAAATAAAACAGCTATTGGAGTGATTGAAAAAATCAGTACTGGTGGCAAACGTACTAAAGTTTACCATTTAGTCCTCTATTCAAATTTTGTTAGATCATGTCTTAAAACTGTTATATTCAAAAGTTGATTCATTTTCCTGATTTTCCAGTGGGGAAATTCGCGGGGACAGCAACCCTGAGAGGACTTTATATGTTTCAAGATTGTTTTAAATAAACAACCTTTGAAACTTTATTAACTGTGTTTATGTATTTCGGTGTTTGATATGAATGGTATGCTTTTGTCAGAAATATATTGTAATATCAATTAGGCAGATTAACTTCGCGAGGAATATCCGAATTAACAAGATATGCTTTAACAGCGCGTTTCGAATTGTTATGCTGCATGCGCATTAAAAAAGCAAAAAGCTTAGGGCGTTTCCGAAAATGTAATGCATTTGCTAAAGTGATGGTAAACTTTTCATAAACTGTCCTAAACAAGACAGTTTGTTGGTACAAAGAGAAGGATCGGACATTACAGTACTTCAATTGATGTCAACAAAACAACCAGACAAAAACTCGACAGCTTTTTTATCAATTTTGCATGAAGGTTTCAAGAGATTCAGAATGTGCTGTTGAGCGATGGCGTTGTATTGTACTTGTCAAAGCTTACATTAGTACAGTTTGCATCGATCCAAGCACAAAAATAAAAACTGAAAATAAGCCTACTATATGAAAGTTGAAGTTTTCAATCTTTTTTTATTTTTAAATTACTATTCATAGGCTCACCTTTACACCATTTGCCGAAAAAGATGAGAAACGTTCCTTATTTTAGTACTTCATAACATTATTACTGTCAGGTTGTGGGGTTTTCTTTGTGTAACACTGGAATCTAACCACAATATGTTCACATCACGTTGGTGAAAGCTAATTAAATCAAAAGACAAACTTTAACAGAGAATACAAAAAACGGTCAAAGATGCCCAAAAACCATAAAATATTAAAAAACAACAGCGAGGAATTGCGAAGTATTCACAATTTTTACACTGTTATCTTCATCACCAATTCGAAAATATTCCTTTTGATTTTAATTACGTAAAGTACTGTTGCTTAAAACTTTTTTTTTTTCAAACAACACGTGAAAATAACATAAAATATGCATTTTGTTATCCGTGTTTTTTGACAATATCATGTTTTTTAATCTGCACAATTAAAATAAAGTAGATGCCAGTAGTTTCCATGAATATTCTGACATTAACCGTAGTTTTCAAACGATAATTTCCAAAACAATTCATACCGTTTTCTAATTCCAATCTATCTAGTTTAAATTCTGTCAAACATTGCAATCTTGAAGTTGCATTTTTAGAATTAATTTCAGTATTTCTTTCAATTTAGCTCAGAAAGTTTGGAATCAATGGCACAAAACGTCTATTGAGTTTCATACCTAACAAAATGTTATTAAACTTGTTATGTTTTTAACAGTCGCTTATTTCACGGATTTGTACACTTAATAAAGTATTTTATATGGCCGGTTTGTTAAATGACATGTTGAAAAAGCATTAATTGTGACTTGAAGATTGCTTGCAGAGGAATTACAAACGTTTGCGTTCAATTTGTCTTATTTTCCTTCACGAGTCATAAGAAACACAATAGCAGCTACTGAGATGATTATAGGCAAAGATTGTATCAAGTCGATCAGCCAGAATGGGAAACAACGCCGCGAGGCGCTATAAACTGCGCTTGCTTAACGAAGGTCACATTGGTTCAATGAGATTGGTTAAACTTTTTCTTTCAAAAACAATAAAACCAGCAATTCTAATATTGTCTTCTCCACTGCAGACTATTTGCTTGAGTCACAATGCGTCAAGATTGGAAAATTTGGTTCTTAGGAATGTTATTCATTTTTGCGTGGCTTGGTTCTCTATGGATATGGGGTAAGTTGTTCACTTTATTTGCATTGCGATCTGATCACGCAGTTTGTACAAAATGTTCAAATGGATCTTTTTGCGTTATGCATACTATCATGAACACATGTTAGCTCATAGATTTTATGCTATCATCTGTATACAGTTCTTGAGGTTACGAAACAATCGTTTCTCAGTTTGAAACAAGGCAAGAAAAGAATTTTTATAGGAGTCGGTAGTTTTAAGGGCCAACGGTTTTGATCGACAAAAAGCATATGAAATCATATGAAAGCATATGAAATCATATGAAAGCATATGAAATCATATGAAAGCATATGAAATCATATGAAAGCATATGAAATCAACCTCCGACAAAGCAAAATCGAGGAAGTAAATTGATGTCCTTCACTGTATACCGCAAGTACATCATAATTCTGGAGAGCGTTGTTAACTATGATCTGATGGCAGTTTCTAGTGTCCTTCTGAACTAATGAACTTAGGAAAGTCAACGAAAAGATGTCACAGATTTCAATCAACAGTTCGAACTATCATCTAACGATGCTTTTGTGATGCAAAACATGACATCATGATATGAAAAGGTAGTCCCGATTTGTCACATCCGTGCAATCATATGTTGGCTACAGAATAAACATTGTGAAAATCTTGCCAAGTTTAGCAATTAGATACTACATAATTTTGAGCCCGTTGTAAACATTACGCACCTTGAAATATACTGCAATTTTAGATATATGATAAAAAACAAAAAATAAATCGCTTTTCAATTGTAACCAAAACTCTTTCTTATCCCAACATATATTAAGTCTGCAACTTTTGTTGAATGCAACAGGGAATCATCTCTTGTAATGCAACAAGAAGTTGCTTCGCGTGTGATCCGGAGTGACCACCTGTCACCAATCGACAACCGACGCCGTCAAGCGAACTTGACCTTGTGGCCTTTGCACTCGTTGTTCTGGTGAATGCCTCTGAAATAGGTCACAGGAGCAGGCATGTTGAAGTGTCTTCTGCCAACAACGTCGTTTAGTCTATTGCCACCGAACAAGACACCTCGCTGATTGCAATGAAAGGATTGGTATGTGACACGTTACATGCAGGCATTTATAGCTTATATCAATGACACCACTTCAAGGTGGCTCGTTCAACTGCAGTGGGAAAATTCACACCACAAGCACAACTCCCACCCGAAGTGCTTAGGCATCACTCTTAACTGTACCTTGTCTTTGAAACAACATGTGCAACGAGTCAAGACCAAGCTGTGCTCCTGCAACAATATCCTGTCAAAGGTTGCTAAATCACTCCGGACTACGGCTCTGCAGTTCTCTGTTACGTAACAGAATACGCTTGTGCCGTGTGGTCACTTTCCGGTCACGCTAACAAAGTGGATTCATCTCTGAGCGTGTCATGTAGCCTATACAGGAAATACTGGTTGCCTACGACCGACAAAATCGACGTCCTTCACTTTCGGTTAGGCATCACTCTGCCAGATATAATTGCAAGTTTCTAACAAGACGCGCGGAGCATCGAAGGCAAAGCTTTCAGCCTTGCCACTCAACGTTTGGGGAATTTCCAGTCAATGCTAGGATCAAATCATATGCGCTTTCCTCGCGCACGTAACCCCCGGACGACACAGAAGCCACAACATTCGCTTTATGGGAAGAGCACTTAGGGCCCCAACCACAAAGCTTATTGCTAGAAAATGGTTTCTGCTAGGTTTGTACCTGAGTTGAAGTCAGTGGACCCCCTAAACTGCTTGCATTGCGGAAAAGACTGCGCCCGAATAATTCTATGAAATGGGGCTACATCGACCCCACAGATGGCCTATCCCGCCAATCTGCGGTCTCCGAGACTTTACGTCGATACCGCACTTCGTTGAATGCTCATCCATGTTACGTCACCTCAGTCAACGAACAGCCAAGAAGCCGGTTTACGAAGTTTGCCTGCCATCTGTGATGAAAAAAGTGACACGGAAAACGTTACGTTAATGATTATCGAGTTTCCCACAACAGTTGTTCACTCGCTACGCTACATGCAAGGGGACACTTTGAGTGTATTTGAACATACCTCGATTAAGATCACTGATAGATCAGAAAAATACCTAACTGAGGTATAGGTGAAGCTTAGAGCTTCAGAAAAATACCTGAAAGAATAGAGATGTGAAGGGTTATTAAGCATTCCGTCGCTTATAGGTTTGACTTTATCTAGTTTCGTTGTTCTCGAGCACAGCTTTGAAATAATGGGTAGCCAGATGCAGTTTTCTTTGTTGATGCTTGTAATTATCCACTTAGTGAAAAAAAACTATTACTTTATTCTTTCACCAGTTTTGAAACTGCTCATCACTGAGTGAATTTCAGGTTTGGCTGACGGTTGGAATGCCTGGTCTGGATACTACTATAATGAAGTTAACGACACAAGGCATCGTTTTTTGCCAGAGCCATTTGGATGCAACGACACTTCTATTCCGGGTATTGCGTTTTTTTCTCCAAGTGTTATCTTGCTTTTCTGAAAGGATGAAAAGCAAAATAAATGCTTTTTGCTACGTAAACTAACATGGACAAATGTCGCTGTGTTTCATTGTTTGATAAGATTCCATCAAATTAGGTCGAACGGCAAACATGCGTGATTACCTCAGCAATAGCGAAATGTGGTTAATTGTAGCAACTGTTGTGTCACAAGTCACGCTTGATTTCTTTGAAATTCCTGCAACTCAATGATCTTCAGCACTGTCCATGACTCGAGTAGCTGTGACATTCAATAGCTGGTGTCCATGGCAGTGGCGGGATAGATCACACGGCTTGTTTGAACAGAACCACTTGTATTATCGTGTCGATTTACAGGCGTTCTTGCTAAGAAACGTAAGAGTGTTTTTTTTAGCTGAGAAACTGCAAACGAAGCAAGTGCATTGCTGCACACCAGAAGTGGAATCTCTAAAATTGGTTTATGAGTTCTTTACCTGGAGTCTTCAGATCTTTTATTCTCACCTCACATTTGCGAATTTCACAGTGAAAGGTGGTTTTTCAATGGAATTTTAAAATCTAAACCGCCAATAGCACAAAAAACAAAAATTGTGGCAAGTTTGGAAATAACAAAGATTATTAAAATGCACAAAACTCAAAGAACGCAAGAATCTTTGCATTTTTTGTAACTCTGAAAATCGAGACGGGTATCAGTTTTCAGTAGAACTATTTTTCCGGGCTTGACTCTCGAGCTTCCGTCTTGAGGTTTCAAGCCTCCGTCTTGACATATTTGAAACAGCGTGGTTCTGGAATCAACTACTGCGCTGTTTTGTTATGCGCTTCTTTAGGTATGAAAATGCCAATAAACCGAGAACAAATTGGAAAATCACATTACCAGTGCCACAGGGTTTATCAGCTAAAAAATGGAAGGAAATTACCAACTCATTGTAATTAGACACTGCTTTTATTCTGAACTTATTCGTAGCTCAAGTTTTTACGTATCCATTTGTGGTAAAGTTTGTGTCAGAACTCACTAAATTTAAATTAAACAATCAATTTTTTATATTTATTTACATATGCGTCTCAAACTTATGATTCATATCAGAAATGGTTAGTATAGCACCTTATATAATACTCAAAACACACACATAAAGCGCTTGAGGTCAAAACTGTCATGCACATCCAATTCTGAAAAGACTCAAACACTATAACGAAAAGTGACTACTGAAATTTCTAATCCTCTTGCAGCAGCGTTGAACAATGGGAAAAATGAAAAGTTGTGAAAAACATCGGACATTTAAAAGAAGAGGAAAAAAGTTTGGATGAAGATTTTTACTGCTGGCAATTGTATAAAAGTCGTTTTTATTCAAGGCGTGAAAATGTCTTGATGAATAAATCACCACTTGATGTTGACGAAAATTCATATTTCTAGAAAAGCAAAATTCGATAAGCTCTGTTAGGGGTTTGTGCTAATTTTACTTGTCTTTGAATGTCACTATCATCCTTCAATGGCGGACGACCCACAACGCTAGACGTTTTACTTGTATACTTGCTCAGCAAACTCAACACGCACGCCATTTATATAAACAGTCAGGGTTGAAGGTTGGTTAATTTTCTTGGGAAAAGTTGTCATGGCAACGTTTTTAATGTTTTCAGCAACATCACATCAATTAGAGTGAAATTTAACTGTTTCTCCTTTTTGTTTTAGCAACTTAAACGTTTAAAACCCAAAGATGTTTTGCATATATTTTTTATTGCAGGAAGGTCTGGACATCCAGAATGTTCTCGAACATGGTATTTCTGGAAACTTCGGCCTGATCGAGTTACTATTCTGTCAACTGCAATAGTATGGGTGTGCTACTCCCTTCACCAAATCTTCGTATGGACATTGATATATCGAGCTCAACTTCTAACTTCACACACACCTGAAGGAAAACCCAAATTTCAGTAAGAGTAGTAAATATTTACTGATGTTGCATGTGTTCCCGGTACAAAATAGTCCAAATTTAGTTTGTTACAAACTTTGAAAAAGCAGCAGTTTGTTTATACGTTTTCGTATAATCACTGCTGCAATTTGTACAAATTTTGATACACAATGTTTGACATTGGATTCCAAAGCATGAGCTGTGTCGTGAAATCAAACTGCTCTAAGCCACTCGGTGCAGCCTTGCAAGAAAATGAAGGGTTTTATTAAACAGCGCCATTTGGTTATTTGCTAATGGCACAGGACAAGTGAAATGTATGACCTTATAGTTTTGCACAGAACGTGACATTTTCAAATAACAAGAAACCTGATGAAACATACAGTAGTTACGTTACCTGTATCAGCAACCATAACCTTGCCTTTAAAATGAAGGTGTTATGTTTTGCAAAGATTTTACTATTTTGCAATGAACTGTACACCTTTGCACTTATCTTTGCTCTTATCAATCAGTGATATTCGTCTGGATAATGCGCCGTCCAACGTAATTTAAGATTACTGTGATATAACACCAAGTCATCGACTTAAATACGAAATCTTTTGCTCTAGGACTTCATACCAGGGTCAAATTGATACAAATTCCGTAACTACATTTATGCGTCACTTGTGTTATGTTTTCCTCGTTAGGCAATAAAAGTTTTCTAGACCTTACACTTACCTTTACTTTTGAGCTTTTGAAAAAGTGCATCAATTGTACGATGCCTGACTGCTAATGCAAATCTGGTTCCAAAATTCTTCGATCCAGTTTCTCTAATTCTCCGTGACTGTTCAACTCACACAAAAAATCCTGTCAAACGTTTCGACAAGCTTGTTATCGCAGTAAGTTGCTCAGGTTTTAGGCCAATACTGAACGCTGCATCAACGCAAAAGATCTAATGGACACTGCGTCGATTTTCCGAAACATTAACTGGAGTTTTCCTTGAATAACAGGTTTTGTATAATTAAAAACAAAAGTAGACAAAGCCGTCATGTTTGGGAAGATACAGTCTTCAGCGGAACGTTCCCTGCAAAAGGAAGAATGCCGAGGCATAAGAGAGTCGTTTGCTTTTTAACAGAAGGCTTGATGTGAATACAATTGGCGCTATCGATTAAACAAACAAAAAAGCATTTAAAACAGTTCTATCAAAATGTACCAAAGTCTTTTTTCACTTAGAAAATTTGAAGCGGTCTTGTGCTGTCGTAAGCAATGAATCAGTTATTGATCGATTCCAGGGTTATCTGCAACAATCACAACCGAGTTATTAAGTGTTTTTATTACACAGATTGTGTGACGGTAAATAAAAATGACCAGTGATTTCTATATCAGTAAAAAACACAACAAACCAAGAACCAAGCAATATTGGTAGCTACTTGCTGAAATGTCACCCCGAGTTCGTATTTTGGAAAAAGGCTGCAAAAAAAGTTTTTGTGAGTTTTAGCTGCAGTAGTTCTTGATGCAAAAAAAGCACCCAAAGAACCAAAAAACATTTTCACGCTTCCACGCATTTTAGAATAGGTTAAAGGTCGCTCACGTGTCATATGCAGATAGATGCGGTTGGCTCCTAAGAATAGTGCACAAGGAACATAAGAACTTTTGTTTCGCCAGTAAACACAGTTCAAACAAAATATCACATTACTTTGTGCAAGATTTCGCACTTATGATATAATATCATGGCAAATCCCCGGCTTGATCAAATTAGTAGAAAAACATCAAAACTCTGTTTGCAGTAAATGCCTTTTTTACTCCCAATGGCGACACTAAACAACCTGAAACAAAAAAATTGTCGAACGCATTGCAGACATTTTACACCATAATGCCCAATCCTTGCGCTTGCGAAAGGCAAATTGGACGTCTGCTGGGACAAATTGCCCGGCACACCTACTTTCATCAGCCCAATTTCATGGAAACCAAGGTTGCTCTGCGCATCGTGAATTACTGCAAAGATGGTCAATTTTATGTCGGACATGAGGTTGATTGGATTGGTGCCTTATTTGCTACAGGCAAAGTCGCCAAGTTGTCCACGCCCTTAATTTGCTGTGCATTCAGTTGCTCTGCATTTTTCTGTCCCCTGTTTTTTGTGAGAGCGTATGAACTTCAGAGAAATTAATTGATTTTCCTGCGTATAAGTGTCTTTTTATTCCGAAACTGCGCTGTCTGTCCACTCGCTTGAATAAACGAAATAGCGCTTAAATAGATCTTCAAAACTGGCGCTTTGCTGTCAAACTTGAACACTACTTTTAATATAACATGAAGCTAATTGCAATACAACCACTCAGAATTTTGGTTCTTAACATTTTTAGCAAGATATTTACAGTTATATAAGTCCAAAGACGGTATTAAACGTTAGAGAGCATATTGCTGTGAATTTTTGTCTGCAAACAAGTTAAACAACTAACGTCCAACAGATTTATTCTGACCAAAACGAGCAAATAACGAAGTGTACTGCCAGGTTTGGGTAATTGTCACATCAGTAACACGAGTTCATGTCCGAATTCGTCATTGCTGACCTGAGTGCGAGTCTTGAGTCTTGGCACTGGAACACTGGTAGAAAATATTAGTTGGAGACTAAAAGTCANAGCGTTACACTTGGTGCAGTCGTTTGTANCGTCTTCGAGCTAAATGATTTCCCGGCCTTCAAACGCGTCGTCTTCAGACATGACTTCGTTGTTGTAGCATTTCATNTTGTGAGAAAACAAGCCCAGTGCAGACAACTTCAAACCGCACACTGGGCGTCTCTGTTTAAAATTCGTACCAACTATGCTAGCCTCAGCTATAAATGAGCNAGGCCCTTTGAGAGAATTNATACCAGACGGTAATACCGATACGGGGACCCGTAACNTCTGGGAATTTCGTCGAAACTTCTAGATCTTGTTTGTACAATAGTCAGAATATAGATGAAACAGCTGCCATGCTAAGAGTTACAGATATATTAACTGTTATACTGGTAACTGGCTTACACTATGGCTAATAATTATTAGCTTTGTATGTTTCAATAAGTAGTACTTAGGCAAAATATCTTCCTAGCACAATCATAGTTCTTTACTGTATATCATGATATTAAACACAATCCAGAAAATACATTCTTCATTTTTGCTCAGTATAGACTGTAGAGCAAGTAAAAATGCTTCTCGGCCGTATTTTTGAAAAAAAAAGGAAGCGGCGACTTTTTATTTTTCAAGATGGTCGCAGCGATCGGAGTTCACCTTTTGTCAGTCAGGAGAAGCAGTCATTCCTCTCCGCTCGCGACATTTCTTTCAGCACGTCCACCGCCTACCACCCTACTGGGAACAGCCAGTGCGAACGGTTCAACCAAACCATTTGGCGAACCATTAAATTGTTGTTGCACGGACGTGGTCTTCTCGAAGATCGATGGGAAGAGGTGTTGGCCGAGGCGCTCCATGCTGTCCGATCGCTGGTCTGCCTGACTACTAATGAAACACCCCACGAAAGACTGTTTCGTTTTCCTCGGAGATCCATGAATGGTATGGCACTACCTTCATAGCTGTTGACGCCCGGGACTGTGTTGCTGCGTCGACATGTGCGAAATAAGGGTGACCCCTTTTGTGATCCAATGGAGCTTGTGGGAGGGAATTCCACTTATTCGGTTGTGCGTTTACCGGATGGCAGAGAAAGTACAGTCTCTTCCTCCGATCTGGCTCCGTGCCCTCCTGCTCACAACGACAGCACGGACCCACCAACCACTGACTCCTCCCTCCCGGAATCTGACGGTGTGGGCGGCGACGACTTGGGAGATGTACCAGCGGACGAAGCTGACAGCGTACGAAGTGAAGGACAAAATGACGAAAGTTCTGTTCCAGAGGACATTGTCAGTGACACTAAACCGGCTTTGCCGCGCCGGTCTACACGTAGCCGCAAAACCCCTGATCGGTACGGTTTTAATGTCGCTTCAATTTGAACGGGGGTGATTGTGGAGATGCGTGTGTTGTTGCCTCGCCGCTTTAATTTGTTTATCCGCGGAACGTTGATTGCTGCCACGGGAGCTCGGGGCAGTTGGCGTTTGTATTTCACGGCGAGTGTTGAGCGAGCCTTCTTGTTGTCGCTATTACGTGTTATTGACACTGCTCTTTGTTTCTGCAGATGGTAACTGCGATTTTATGTTAATTAAAGCCTAGCGTACTAGAGTCGCCTCGCAGGCCGGATCGTGTCAATTGCGAATACTATTTTCCGAATTATACAAAACCATGGTAAATAAAGTAGCTTTCGTTGGTTTTAGGGGGGGAAATCGACCCCCCCCCTGAATCCACCCCTGCTGTAAAGTTGTGCAATATGGCGTGAGATGCGTTTTCGAAATTACGAGTAGTAAGCTCTGCACCTCTTCTTATTAATCGTCGGCATGACAACGAGTAATAAGAAGTGATGCAGAGCCAAAAGCAGAAGCAGGAACCACTCTGAAAAAGAATTCTTGATGAACACGCGTTAAAAAAACACGGAACTTTAGTAAAGATGGCTGAGACCTTCCTACAGTAGGCCTATGCTAAAACGTTTCACAAAAAAATTATGAAAAGCCCCACATTTTCAGTGTCGCAATATAGCAGTAGAGATCCTATGGGAAATGCCCCCACCGCCTTCAACTAAGGTGAGCAGACGACGTCCTCCGACTGCACCACTGCACGTAGGAATGATCTTATTTTGATTCTTCGCCTTTAAAATAGCCACATTGCGCTCTGTTCTTTTACGCAAGTTTCTACTGACTTAATTTTGCTGATTTTGTTTTTCAAGCCAAAACTGCGTTAAAATGATTTGTGCTTAAAAGCTAAGCCTCTCTAACAGGCCACTGATTTTTCTAGACAGGATTATTTGAACAGCCGTTGCTTGGCAAGTCCTGCTTGTAACTCGCTACAGGCCAAAGATCCGGCTTGACTTAACTTTTCTTGCAGATGTTTTATTGGCTGATTTAGCTGAAACAGGATAGTTCAAGGATCGTTTCGGTGTGTGCATCCCCCCCAGTGACTTTCCGAAGAAAAAAGCACGAGTCTTGTGCGCTTATGGTGACGACGATAAGGTAGCACAGACCAAACACGTTTCTTAACTTTTGAGCGAATTAAATTTTGTCTATCGCTTGTTTAGTAGAGTCTTACCTGGAACCGTCGCAGTAACACACGGAGAGGGTGGTCCCGTCGTTGGAAAGCACCCTGGCCGGTAAGAATGATTTCTGAGCAGGAGTGATTGCAATCGCGTAGTGACCTGTCGCAGAAGATTTCGAAACAGTTTAAATTACAAGGAAAGCTCTTGGTCCAAGCCAAATATTTGAAGTTTTTACATTCTGCAGTTAAGCGTTCATTGTTTCTGCAAAAACTTCATCGCCGTACATAACTTTGTTAAGTTTATGTTCTTGCTGATAGTTCCGCGCGCTGTTGTAGGAGGCGGGAGTTCAGCGGGTGCAACCGCAACCACAAAACGTTTGATTTGGTGAAAATCCGGGCAAATTAACTTAAAATCTGTGGACATTTGGGCGAAATGTGTGAAAACATTAGCAAAATCGCTGTATGTGCTTCGATTTTCCAAAAATGACACCCAAAATGAAAGTTCAGATGTTTTTTTGGAAGTCACATTCTTTGGAGATTTTCGGGCAAGTTTAGGTAAATTTGGGCAAAAATCCTTCGCACCCCCAAACATTTACCTGTTCCTACACCTATGTTTCTGCGAATAGACGACGCTATACCTTTATCAGCGTAGCGTTTAACTTTTTATTCGAATCCACTTAAATAAGCTGAAAAACACCTGATGTGCTAAACGCAAATCTCCTCTGAAAGAAGCTCAACGTAGCTTCTGGTTTCAACAATCCACTGAATAAATTTCTATTAAAAAACGTTCTAGTCGGTTTCCATAAAATGGTTTACGAACTCGTTGACTACAATAATATTATTTCAGAGAGTTTAAGACAAACACTTTTCAAACTATCCAAATGGACGAAAGAGTTGCATGGTTTGGAAATCCTTTAAACAGGCGTTAACCAGCCATACTGTAAATAGGTTAGTAGGCCTAAATACAAGCAGAACTTTATATAAAACGGCAAACAAATTGTAAGTTAAAGCGATGCGAAAATTCGGACATATGCGTGTGGTAAAAAATCAGCGTGAGAAACCTTTCCAGTTGCCATCAACAAACTTGGTTTAAGGCGTTCCCGCCATTAAGCATGTAACTGATATTTAAAGTCCATCTTCTTTGTTCACTGTGTGTTGGCAAATTGCTTTAAGTGTTGTTCTGCGCAAGGCTGTGGACCGGAAACCCAAATTTCACGCTCCGGTTCGGACTCCGGCGGCTCCAACATCTAAACGTTTGTGGTATTGTGACGTAGGTCACAATTAGTAATACGTTAATGGACTTTGTTACAATTTCGTCCTAGAAGTAACGCAAGTATGCAAACCAATATGTGCAGCACTAACACCGAGATGCTGTTCCTGACGGCCTGGGCTGGTGCGAACTGAGCGAATGCTTAGTGACAACAGCGTATTACGATTGACGAATGATCTGTGAATTAAAAATTTCCGGCGAGCCTACCTGTATTGCAGGTTCGCATAGCCTAAAAGACGCTTTCTATGTAACACACGCTCTCTTCTAAGAACGTGCACTTCGCACAAAGAACTTTCTGCAGTTAGCTGGCCTTCGAATTGCCGTACTTTTTATTCTGGCATCAATTTGATTTTTCAACTGTGAAGTGATCAAAACAAAGTTCTGGCTGGTGGTAACATTTCGCGAGGCCACTAGACCTTGCGCTGTTTGCACTGTGATGTTCATTGGCTTATTTATTGCAGCAAAAATACAGTTTTATGACTCATAATAAGAACAATAATAAAGCACGATGCAAGAAATCTTTCTTAGTCGTTAAGATGGCAATTTGAATTTGTGGTGAATAGAAAGCTGCTTAGAATGAAGTCGACGACAAAACAGGAAAACAATCGAACTTTAAAAATATCAGTTTATTCTCCTTTACATATTCAGGCCCTAGCCCCAGAGGTCTACAACACAAGTGACTCTGGATTCGGCTCCAGAAGAATTTGGTCCATTGAAAACTGAAAACCATCATATTATCTGTACAACTCGCTTGCCCCAAGGGCGTACGCAAGGGGGATAAACCCCCTTGAGCTTGATATGTTGCAAATGCTTTATTACCTGCGCAAAGGATATTATATATGCTTTCGTGTATCTTTTTGCTTGTTTGTCGTCAACTTAAACGAAAATATTACAGAATGAATTTGCATGAAAATTTTAAGGAGCATTGTAAATGGGACAAAAGAACTAATTAGGTTTTAGTATGAATCAGTATTATCGTCTCTATGCAGGAACCACCTCACACCTTTTTGCCGACCTTTCGTAAACCAGGCTACGATTGTGTTACGTTATAGTCAGGTGTGTATGGAAAAGACGTTTTGTGGCTTATTGATGCTCAGAAAGTAAAAAGATTTACTTGATTCTGTGCATCTTTCTACCTGGGGTTTTCCGTACAAATCTGGAATTTTTGGATGGGTCTATATTGGGTTTTTCAAAAAAACTCATTGGCAGCCCTGCTATAGCATGGTTGAACTGGTTAAACGAACTCAAAGTCAGCAGCTGTTAAAACACAGAAGGATTTAGGCATTTGATTGTGTCTCAGCAGAGAAAAAGCAAAGCTAAAATTTTGCTGGACTTATATTCTAAGAAATGTAGAGACGATTCTACGGAAAATGTCATTGTATATGTTCTTACGTGGAGACAGGTAGTTCTGTTAGCGCTGGAAGTGCATGCGGCAGTAGCAGTGGCAAATAGAAGCTACCGCACGGTTTTACAGAAGAATTCCAGGCGTCCAATCAGGCCCGTAACCAGCTTGGGACACCAAGGGGGGCGAAGAGTTTTCTCAGAGGGGCCCAAATTTTTTACTTTATGTCCAAAACATTTTTCCAGGGGGGCGAAAATTTTTCTAGGGGAGCTTCGACCCCCTGCGCCCCATGGTTACGGGCCAGCGTCCAAGAAACCACAATCTAGCTCTGCTCTAAAACTGCCAGCAAATGACATTACATTTTGTGTAGGAAAAACTTACTCTAACGCAGAAAAGCTTCGAATATTGAAGAATCTTTGGACACCTGTCCTCCGATTTCCCCTTCAATGGCTAAAAAACGTACTTACGCAGACACGAAGTACGACCAGTGATTTCAGAATGAACGCGCTTGCATTGTTAAGTGTTCTTGGAAATAACACTCCCTCCCCGGAATAGATTATTACCAGATTAAGTGAGACATCGAACAGGCATATGAGTTTTTAACTGCTTGACAACGTTAGCGTTGCTTATTGTATTGCTGCTAGAGTTTATTTTTCCTCTCATATTTTCGTTTTTGTTGCGAAGTAAAATTTGGCATTATAACGAATGAGACGTAATGAAACCCCACATAAATTTTCTGCGTACGCCACTGCTTACCCCACAAGCTAGGGCTGTGGAACCGGAACCCAGAATTCCAGGATCCGGCTCCACCATCTAAACGTTTCTGGCTCCAGCTCCGGTCGAAACATTCGAAATTGCTTGGGATCCGGCTTCACAGCCCTGGTTCTGCGTCGCTATTTTCACTGGAAGATTGCGCTTTAACTCATGACGGGTTGTACGAGTCGCACTCCGTGCATGTACTCACCCTCATATACTTTGCAAAAAAAACTCTTTTCCAACAGGATCAACGTTCTGAGTTAATCAATTTCCATCCAGGTGAACTCTTTTGCTTCTAACTATGCCTACTGCCAGGGGGGTACGCAGAAAATTTCCGAGGGGGGTCCAAAGTTTCGTCACAATCATGTGACGTCACAAAGCAACTTTAGGGGAAGCTCCGAAGGCACAACCATCCTAGTGGGGTCCGGGGGCATGCCCCCGGGAAAATTTTGCTAAATTACACCTAAAAATACGCATTTTTGTACATTCTGGAAGCAAATTTTAGTATAATGCTTTTACGAGACTTATTATCCTGTGAGACAGAAAACTGAACTTTTGTTGTCTGAGGCTCATGAAATAAACCTATATGCGTACTTGGATGTTATAAGTTTTAGACATGTATCGCTTATCGAAGACGCTTACTGAAGTTTGTGGGCTCAAATCTCACGCCAGCCGAAGCTTTTTCTGGTGTTCATTGTTACCAGTGTTAAATTACTTAACAGCCACATGTGAAACAATTTTGTCAGTGAAAGAACAAAATCGTAAAATGAAAATCAAGCAGAGGAAACGTACAGTAGCCATAAAAAAATTTGCATGGTGCGTATATCAGTGACCAGAAAACAAAGTCAGTTTATTTTAAATTGAGGCCCTTGCCCCCCCTTAGTTACGCCACTGCCGAATACTGTTTATACATTTTTCGATTTTTAGGGTCTGAGGGGGCCATGGCACATGCCCCCCCTCCGTACGCTATTGCCCACTGCACTCTATTACATACAAAGGCGGGAGCTGCTGCAACTCTATACAGGGACAACCTTATTCACCAAGAAAACATGTTGATTCCTTCCCGTACATACAGTAGCAGCTAGAGTTCAGGAGATGATGATTACCATCTGAAGCTGTGAGAGCGCGTTCCACCCAAGTCAAATCCCGGTAAAACTACAAACGAAAACTCAACTTACCAGGCTCAAGTTTTCTGTGTCGACTGTATTCACCAAAAATACACGACAACATTTGTACGGAATGGCTCCCATCCTCCCATTGAATATGGAAGTTCTGGCCCTTGCCGACGCGGTCTTTGCACAACGCTGCAACGGTCAGATGTGTAGCAGACACCTTATGGTCTGTACATTCATTCCCATAAAACAGCCAAAAAGCTCAAGAAACAAAAAAAACAGTACGTACTAAATCCGGTACGGCTACAAGAAAAACGTGACTGCTATGACGAAGAATATCCGACCGTTGCCTAGCAACGAAAAACAACCGGCTCGAAAGGACTAATCCAAACCAACAGAGATAAGCCTTTCTCACTGTTGCTAAGCAACAAAATCAAATAATGCAAACTGTTTGAACTAACCAATCAAACGTAAACGAAAAAACGTAATTGCTGAATCGTGATCACACGCCCCCAAATTGTCACTAAAAATAGAAAAGTCTTGTGACCAGTCACATGACAATCCGCCTATAAAAAGGCCGAT
>JGI24158J21664_10002098_pt1 | contig 23736 bp, 17 predicted proteins | sample Ectturendosymbi3_FD_21664 | JGI IMG/M metagenome (IMG submission 21664) | reverse complement strand
AGTGCAGTTTGCCCGCCCTAGGAAGCATTTGATCAGTTACGCTGTTGTGTTTGTTTCAGAGTTTCATTGCTCGCTTGTTCAGCTCCATGATTGAGCGGTGTACTTAGTGAATTAAAGCCTGGCTTTCTGCAGTTTGTGTTTAGTAGAATTCGCAGGCGAGTGCACGACAAGTAAATTTCTGTAAATGTTTCACGGCGAAGATCAAAAGAAGATAGTCATCGACGTTTTTGCTCAAAATACATTTTTTTAAAGTCAAGAAATGCCAAAAAACGTCGAAGCAGACGCACGGTTTCGTCCGTTTCTGAACGTTTATGAGTGCGGACATTATTGTTTAGAATTTTTGGAGGCCTGCAACCCCGTACCCTGTGGGCACGACCTCACTGGTTAGGGGACAGAAAAGAATGAAATTGATCAGTGGCAGAACAAATGGCTCTTTATCTTGCTGTTCAGTTCATTTCGATAGCTTCTGTTTAACTGTTTTTTCTTTTTGAGGTCCTCTGGCCAAAGTTAGGCTTGACTGCTTCGTTTTGTACCACACCTTGGAAATTCGGCGAAGCTGTAACAAATCTTCGTCTCTGATGTTTGTCTCACCCCGTTAAGGAAGACAATTCTTTTTTCTTCCGCCAACGGGGTACTCTCTTTAACCTTTGCATATGCTTTCTTATCACTGTTACCTTATTTCTCATGCTACTGTAGAACAATTTGAAAATATTTTATTGAAAGTTTTGTTATACGGATTTTCCGAAGAAAGTATCCCAATTTCTTTGGGGAAATACACTCATAGAAAGTTGTTTTGTTTTGGTTCGTGCTGCATGGAGTTCAATACTATGTTTTTCCAGACCCTTTTGCGAGCAATTTTGCTTTCATGTTAGGTAAAATTTGCATCGAGGAAGTCTTTTTTTACTGTTTTCATTAGTATTAAATATTTCATTTTTAAACATAGTATGTTTCATTCATTCTGTTCATTTTTGGCTTTCCGGCTTTTTGCATTGCAACCGACCCATCGTCTGTGTAGAGGCCAATAAGGCATCAATGGAGAGGAATCCTTCCACAGCAATTAATCAGACTCTATGATCTTGAGCATATCTTCGCTTACTGAGCAGGAATCTTCAGCTGTTATTCAAATTGAGTGCTCAAGTTTAAATTACCAATCGTATCGCATAAGCTAGCTCGATCAGAATTGCCCAACACCAATTGCTTCCTGCTGTCTTTTAATCTGTGGATCGTTGCCTTTGGGCGTATCGCTTTTTTATTTCTTATTATTATGGTTGTTTTGCTTTAATGATGGGAACTGACCAACAATTACATCTGTTCAATGTCGCCTTCCGTGACATTCACTTTACAGCCAAATTCGGTAAGTACGAAGCACCTGTTACGAGCGAAAGCTTTGCATTGCTTGCCCAAAGCCCGGAAACAAGCAAAAAATATGATTGGCTTTTGAGGCATTAAATAGAACTTGTGTTGTGAACATAGCACAGGCTAAGCACCTCTGCACCTCCCTGTACGTTTGTAACTTCGTTACAAAACCATTTAACCTCAAAACAGGAAATATTCAAACGTTTTCAAATTGAGGAAACATTGTTAATGTCTGCGTGGTCTACTTATAAGTATAAGTAATATAGACAAAAACGTATGAATTTTTAGGCCCAGGCAATTTAAATTTTGATTCGCATGGTAGTTTATGCAGATTACTATTGAAAGGCCTTGCTAATTGTGATAGCTTTGATTACTATAACCTATTCCACAACTTTAATTATTGGGTTGAAAAGAACTCCACTGACCAAGCTACCTACTACCTAGTTTGACTCTTTCTAGGCAGAGATCAAACAAAATAACGGTTAATCGCTCCATCACTCGTGGAGATGTGTGCACGAACAGTAACTTGTTCAATTCCTCGTGTTGGCTTATTTGATTTTTATTTTATCACGTCACCAATTCATGGAAATCGAGCATGAAATGACAGACCGATGGTGGACAAAGAGATTCCACTTGATAACGATTATGAGTGTCTGAATTCTGTAAAATCTGCATTTCAAAATTTTTACAGGAAAAGATGTTCCAAATGTAGGAACTTCAAATCAGAATTAGTTTTCAGGAAAGGATGTAAGATCTGGATGTTTCGACGTTGGCTATAATTGAAAATAACTATTAAAGAACTTTGAAACATTATTTAAGTGTCCTCTATGAAATATTTTTCCACTTTATGAAAATGTACGAAAATGACCACACTTGACACGCAAACACACCCCTCTATAATCTCGAGCATTTGAATCAACCGTCGTCGTTAATCAGTCAACGAGTCGATAGAAACGAGTTTCAAAGAGTGGCTCCGCACGAGTCGAAGCAAAGGGAGCACCGATGTGTCTTCCTCCCTCAGTGTGGCGCTGCTAGTTTAACGCGGCGCTTTTCTGGGACTTGCCGCCTTGCAACTGCGAGATGCGTTCTTCTTTCGCTTTGTTTTCGTCCTTCAGCTTCTGAATGTGCTCGGCGAGATAACTGTAACAGTACGTTTCTGACCAAAGCACTTCAAGAGTGACAGCAAAAAATAGGAGCTGTTTCTGATGAAAAAAACTAATTATTGTTTCTTGTAGCCCCACACCACGAATGCATCAATGCCCCCTTCCATCTCCACGCTTGTTTTTGTTCAAAAATGAAAAAATAAATGCTCTTTTTTCTATTTAAAATGCTCTTGTTTTTTCTCTTTGTTAAACGCTCTTGTTTCTTTCTCTTTGTTTCTTTTCCAAAGAACCTGAAAACCCTTTACACCAAAATCGAAAAAATTCATCCAGCCATAGGAAACTGGGAGTTGTTTATCGCTGGTCGCTAAAAATATCATGAAAAATTTCCATGAAAACCTTTTAGGGACATCAGTTGCTTAAACGCTTCCCGGCACTCCTGGCGCAAAGAAGATGCACCACGGCCTGCTTAAGACATCTTAAGTAGGCCGTGGATGCACAACCACTAGCTGAACAAATAGAAAAAAAAACTATTTCAGGGGCGCAACAAGTTGACTTTATTTTCAAACAAACAAAAACACTATCACGAGCGCTACATTTATCCGCAATCATTCTGGCATTATTTGTCGTTTCGCAAACAAACACTTCGCGGCATATACGCACGTGCACTTTTCGGCGTGTTCCTTCTGCAGCGATTTGAGCGCAGTCATCGCCGAGCGGCGATCGGCGACCTGTCTCCCGTCGTCCGCGTTGACCGCCATCTGACTGGGGGGCTTCGACGCCACGCGACTGGGCGTGTTTGCGCCGCGCGATAGCAGCGTCACGTCAATCTGCGTTTCGCGCGTCTAATCAGTTCCAGGAAACAAGCATTAAAATCACCATTGGGATGGAGAGGCCTTGACAACCTGACAAACCTTGACGAACCATCATCGAAAAATTCGTATAACCAAATGCCAACAGATGTGAATCACTGCAGTTATATTCAGTGGCGTAACTGACAGGGGGGCGAACCGGGCCCCTGGCAAACTAAATGTTAAAAACGGCCCCCACTCAACTTATATTCTGGTGTTACGTATTCCTTTGGTTTTCAGTAGGTTGTTATTTTTATGCGATTTCGGAGTGATTTCGGGCTTTAGGATAGAAATCCACATCCGGATTCACTAATATTTCTCAATTTTTTTCTGAGTGTTGGCCAGTGGGCCCCCTTCAGCTAAATTTCCCACCTGACTCAAACCTTTAGTTACGCCACTGGTTATAATGTTGTTATTTTTCGGATGACAGCGCATTACAACATGTGTTTTCATGGAACCCTAAACGTCTGAGTTAAAGCAAGTCTAAAGTCTTTCCAAACGAAGAAGCGTCAACAAACTCTTGTTTTATTAGAACATGCTTTACTTTCATAAAAACTGATGGAGTGCCATCCCTTACGTCAAACAATTATGTAACCAATGAAAGCAGAAATATTGAAACTTTCACTTCCTAGGGTGCTTAACACAAACGAGTTAGTCGTGGCCCTTTTAAAAAATTCCTAAAAATAAAAAACCTGTAATTGATTGACTGTTTAATGCAGGACGACTGGCATGACAAACACATGAGGAGCGCATCCCATAAAAGACGACATGCAGCCAAGTCAACCAAGCAAACATTAAGTAGATATTGCATTCACATCATTGGACATTAACTGGCATGTTACGCTTCGTCGTCTGTTTCATAAGGTCAAAGGTCAAAATGATCGTAAACAGAGACGAACCGGCACGGACTCCATTGAAAAAGGGTTTATGGTTTGGTTGTAGCTGAGCGGAGATCGGGCGGGAGAGGGGGGGGCAGCTCCAGGAGACTTCGGAGTGGAATATAATCGATTCGGGTGGTTCTTATCCATGGGTCTGAAACAATCGGGACTATGTCTAAGACTATACAGAGTTCGGTAAGAAATACTGAGCAGCAAAACCTGATTAATATAGACTTCAATGCTGCCAGTTCCATTTACCGCCTCAAATTCTAAACCATTGTGCAAACTGAATGTTTTTGATATGGTCAAGTGTTCCGTAACCACTCTTCCTTTGAAAAACAAGTTTTGTGTTTCTGTCAACTTTTCTAAGTCTTGACCTCGAGCAATTTTTCTGAATTGTTCGCAGCAGTCCTTGCGAAAATCTAAGATCTTCCGTTAATCGAATGTTTTGCAATATCGTGACCATATGGAATTCCAAACAAGCAGTAGATCAAGGAAGNTCAGCAGCAAGCTCACGNCATTTTGAAACCCACACCTTCAATTTTTGTATTGCCCGCATGTAGCTCAAAACTCTGATTTCACACAATGTTCCGCTGGGTGTCGCAACAACCTGGCGGTACCACTGGTGGTGTAAACGCATGACGTTGACGCACTTTCAGAGAAGAGATGCAAAACACAGAAGTCAAAGTAGCTGAATTTTGCGTATATTCAATGCTATTTATTAATTATTTTTAAAGCATTGCCAGCAGCTATCAAGTGTGGTTCAGCTCGTGTAGATGGATACCTACGTAGGTGTAGTTGAGGGGGAATTCCTCCTGGATGAGGCAAAGATTATCGTTTTGCGGTCGTTGAGGGCCCGAACCATCTCCTCCAGAATTTCCAGTTCCATGCGAGTTTCTATAAATTGCAAAATTTATGTGCGCAAAAAACAAACAAAGAACTCATTAACGCAGAACAATATTTCAGGACTGAGGATGTGAAATCGATTTCCTATAAAACCAATTTGAAACCAATTTGCTGTTCGATTCGTTACAGAAGACTAAGTACTTGAAATTTTCTTATAATGTCAAAACACCCCAGCAGTGCTTGATAAATAGGTGAAGTAGAACGTTTTGCGCAATGTTAGAGCACACTGCTCTTTGTAAAACCGTAGCATCAGCTTGGAACTTTTGCAAAGTTTTGTCAGAAACATAGCAACGCACAAGGATGCATTTGAATGGCGTCACGTCGGTGGTTTTCAAAAAACGACTGTTTCCATCCCCGGCGAAGATTTAAAGAATGACGCACGAGAGATTTAATTAACCATGACTTCTGCAGGAGCCGGCCCTGAGCCTCGATGCATCCTCATAGCTCCTTAGCATTTTCAGCACTCGGTGTCAACAGGTCGTATGCGCCTCTAGTGGAAACGGGCCAGCCTCAGTACTGGCGCTCAGCGGTGTCAATTATGTATGCAGTAGTCTCCAGTTTTGTGTAAGCATCAGCACTTCCCGACTCTTTAGTTCATTGCCTTCTGCTCGATTGATTGAGGTATTTCTGACAAAAAAACAACTGTTTCCTAAACGTTTTGTGTGTGATTTACGTGATTTCACCTTAAACTAGTGATTCTTGCATTCTAATGCCGTTCAAAGCTGTGCAGTGAAAGGAAAATCGATGAAAAAGAACATGGACGACTACCAGTAACATCTTTCTCGCATGCTTCGATTTTCGTCCTCTGCTCCAGGTTAGTCTGACGCAGTTCGGAGTTCAGCTGCAACAGCGATTCTCGTTCCGCTTCGCCAGTTCGCACCAGTTCGTCACGGGCTTGGATTTCATTCATCAGTTCGTTGATGTATCTGTTCTGCTTCGACAACTGCCGAAGCCCAACACAGGGAAAAGTCAAAAGTCGCAACTCTGGGGCAACTTGAAAACACGATGATCAGATCGAAAGTTTTATTTCAGAGAGCTACGCGCAAGCATCAAAAGGTGAAAAAGTTCTTGCTCGTGCACACGTTACCAGAAAGACATCTTTGGACAATTTAGTTTTTTTTCCATCAGGCTTAACTTACAACACACAGAATTACATGCAGCTTCTGACATTACCTGGACTTGGAACGTTTTGCTAATGGGGTTTGAGCCTGCTTATTTTCGCAGGGCGAAATACTGGAACTGTTGAAACAGCAGGAGCGTAGCCGAGTAGCTTACGGTTCGAGTCCTCACTGTGTCAACTGCAACTATGTTGTTGGGAGTTTGTTATCACGTTAGCAAGTTTTTGTTGCAACGGAATCGCCAAACGCAATAATAAATTTTGGTGAACACTCAAAATGCAACAAAAATAGTGATCAAGCAAAACTACTCAAGCCGGATAAATCTGCCAGTGTCCACGAAACCTTCTAGCAAGGTGAGCATTGCTATTGCGGGCTTGGATGATTCTATTACATGTCCAGACTGCACCACACGAACCACCCCTGACCATCTACCAGCTTTCGTTCGCGTCACCACCATCCACCTGCAGTTCCAACTCGACGCAGCGCGCGCGGCATTTCGCGTCGTCCTCCCTCTCTTCGTTCAAGCGCTCGATTTCCTTTTTTTGTTCCATCGAGAGCGAACGAAGAGAAGAGATTTCGTAGGCCAGCTCGTCCGCTTCGCGCTCTTTCCTGGCGATGATGTCGCGGAGATTTTGCTCCATTCGACAGCGGCGTCTGAGGAAAGACAAACATTAAATGTCATGCTGAGAAGCGCGGCTACGAGCTAATTGCAACCATGCGATCGTTACTTCTCATGCGTGCCAGCCTGTTTCCAGGTCATGTGCACCAGCCCCACTGTGGGCAATTCGTTTTTCAACCTAATTGTTGAAATACTTACAATTTACGCTTAAAACTGGTTCATTCAGTACCTGAGCTTTTACTGCGCTCTGTCGAGCTGTCCTATCGAAATCTGCATAAGGTTTGCATTTTTGGAGCAGATGGCGTGTTTGACCAATTTTGCCCTTGGGTACCTTTCGTGTAACAAGAGGATGTGGCTAAGTGTGCCAAGATGACCTGACGTGCGAGATGAAAAGTCACACGCCAGTTAAACTTGTATTTTATGGGCAAAACGAGTTGGAAACAAATTATTCGGCCATCCTGGCATTAAGAACCTTACGTGCCTGAAAATTGTAAAAATATCCTTGAAAATAACACACTTTCATATCTCAAGCTAATCTGCTTTTGTTGCATATAGAATCGCAAGCCCGAGCTGAGCACAATTTTGATCTTCAGCCGATCGGCAATAACGGCTACCGGCGGATTTTGTGCAATGTTCCCGCATTTTTGGGGAAGGCGTGCCTCACACATTTTCTTTTGCGAAAATGTGTTTATTTTTGAAAAAATAAAAATTTTTCGATGTCCAACAAGTTTGTTTTTTCGTATCAGATGAGTTTCAGAACAATTGCTGAGTTAATGAAAAACCTGCCTGGAAGCCTAAAACGTGTTCGTAAGCTTCGGTTATGATGAGGAATCTTTTTGCCTAATTTGGCCTATGATACCAACGGTTTTAGTGTTTCCTCTGGACACGAGCAGGGTTAAAAGCGAATGTTGTTTAAAAAATGGGCATCGTACATTTAATTACAACAGGTCGTGCGGAAATTTTTGTCTCATCAAGAACTTGAAAGATGTCATTCCCTTAAATCAGTGATTCTCAACGCGGTCCAGGTTGACCACCTGTGGTCCACCTGGAATTTCTAGTGGTCTACAGAGAATTCCATAACTTCTTGATAAAACGTTCCTGAATATTGTAACTTTTATTGTACAATAAATTTCGTCTAGTTGCGACAGTTTCGACTAGTTGTTCATGAGATGTCTACACAGCAAAGTGGTCTATTGAACATTTTTAAAAAGATGGTCCATGGGCCAAAAATGTTGAGAACCATTGCCACAAATTGTTGTTAAGGGTCAGTCACACAGTATTTCCGTAGAACTGGATGCCTTGTGAAAAATAAGGAAATATCTCTGGGGGAGAAAGGTCCCTCTTCTCTGAACATGTTTTTCATGATTCTATGAGGCTGTTTCAAAAACACTGTATTAAGGTGAGCAAGCTTCTACTCAATTGTGCTTCACCTGATTTCTTCATCAGCTCTGTCTTTGTAGTCTCTCCAGTCGTGAAGCAATCCGTCGATACGCTTGGACGCTTCGCCGCGAATGATCTTGGCGCGATCGGAGAGCATCGTTTGACGACCGCTTGAGGCAGAAGAGACCTGGCTGTCGTACTTGCGCCTGAAAGAATATTGTCTGTTTTGATTTTTTTCAGAAGCGGAGAAAAGTAACGATTATTTCAATCGCCACTGGCTTCTCGTTGTATACTTTTTCAAAATCGTGTATTTTTCAGGGGTGTAGTGGGACACACTTTTTCATGTTTTCGTTTATAGTGTAATGAAAGTGAACATTTCATTAAATATTGATTTAAAAATGAGTTTGAAGTGCTGTTGAAATGGCTAGTTTTTTCGTGCATTCTCATACTTCTTTCTTAACACTACACCCCTGGTATTTTGGATATTTCTATTACTGTTCGACTTGAAAAGTGAGTGAAGGCTGAACCTCGGAAAATATTTCCCGATTTAGGGAAGTTCGCTCTATGATACTTAGCTTCGTCTAATAATGTGCAGCTTAAGAAAAACATATTTCAATTTGTTCCAGTATGTGTGTGATTGTTGGTGATCCTCCAAAACAAGCTACCTCGGCCGTTCAAGTAAGAAAAAGTGCCTACTAAGTCCATCTGTTGCTTATACATTGCAAGCTAATGCACTGCCAGGTCCGTAACCACCTTGGGACACCAGGGGGGTGAAAAATTTCCTGAGAGAGGCCCAATTTTTTAAACTATGTCCAATAGTTTTAAAAAAATGTCCAACGTATCTTTCCAGGAGGGGATAAAAAAAATTTAGTCTGGGCTTCGCCACCACTGCGCCCTTCCTAGTTACGGGCCTGTGTATTGCTGGACCGAAGCTGGCTGGGAACGGCTTTTTAGTTTCACCCTCCTCCATAACAGCAGATACGGAATACTTTTCTTGCTTCTTGGTTGATTGTCCTGGAAACTGAAACTTCACTACTGTCTCTACGCTGAAACCGAATTTTAAATCTTTATTCCAGGTAAGCTGTCATTGTCATAGTCGAGGAATGCGAAAGAACGTCGCCAACCCCCACTTCTTTCGAGGGTATTTCGTTCTCCTACTTTCTTATGAGGTACTAACGTACTGGCGCTTTTGTTGTCATTTTTTGTGAATCTTAAACGAAGAAAACGACTAGGTTTCCTGCGCCAAGCCTCGACTTCGTTTTGACAAAGCATTCCCTCACTTCTTTTTGCATGGTCTCACAACACGCACTGCCTGGTGATGTGCTTTTCCTGTTGTGACAAGGCAGGACGCTATGCTTTCCAGAAATAATATCAAAACCTTTTATTGTCAGTTTAAGAGTAATAAAAAGAAAGTTTTTTTAACAGAAAATGCTGATTCAAAACTTGTTTGTTGCAAATTTAATAAATTATTTCATTACAAGTAACTAGTCTCCACAAAGGCTACGAAGTTGAATCATCCAGCAAATATTTTTTATATAGAATGTCGATTTCACGTAACACTACGCATCCTCAGCCCTGCAATCTCATCAAGGTTTCGTCGCTTTTATGGAGACTAGTTACTTGCACATATGTACAAGTCTGAATAATCGCAGAGTGAAGAAAGCAGAGCTTGATTCCTCGTGTGGGCTGATTCCTCGAGAGCTTGCAGCAAATCGAGAGCTTTTAATTATTTTTATTACATTAGATACGTTTTCAATTTATGGCACTTTACCGGCTAGATGAAGGCTTCGGCGCTTCCGATGGCGGTGGAGGTTCCACCTCCTTGTTGTTGTGAAGATAGCACTCCGTTTCATCGTACAGTCTATCGCTGTCTTTCCGCAGTTGCTTTAGCTGATCTTTTAGCTGCTTATTCTTTTCTCGCAGCTCAGAAAGCATAATCTTGGCCCACGCGTTCGGCCAATATCATGACCTGTTTGCTTGTGGACAAAAAAAGCAGCAAACCCTAGTAAACGTAGTTGTCAAATTGCTTTTCACTCTGTGAAGGTAGACGATTGTGACGCAACTGTTGTTAGTGTTTTATCACCACAGCTGCTTGAAACCCAGCAGATGATCTACGAGCAGAAAGCAATGAAAGAGTTTGGCTAAAAGCAGCAGCCAACATCAGGTCCGCAGTATCTGCCTGCGGACATGGAAGAACTGCGTGGTACCAAGCAAGTCCTTTGACTGTTATGGGAAACTGCGTGCCGAATTGTAAAGGTTAGTTTAAGTACGTATTGTTGTCGAGTTGGACAACTCTTCAAAAATTGTTGCATGTAAATAATATAATTTATCAAACTAGACCTCGGCTCTCCAATCTAAAACAAAGTACAGACATATAGACCTTAGCGTGAAGGAGAATTCAGTAAATTCGACTTTTTATACATTTGGTTACGTGTAGTTTTTGAGGTGATTTCCTGCAAGTTAGCAAAACAGCTAATTTGAGGTAACAAAGTTTGTAGAAAATATGCTAAGAGTGATATAAACAACTGGGTGACAATTGCCAATATTAGAACAAGTTACACTATTTTTGAAACAGCTTATGCATCATGAATATCGCAATGAGATTCGGCCAAGATCACAACAAAACAGGGTTATCTAAAATACTCTTTGTTTGAATCTTACTGGATATCAAGCCCTACGATGAGTTGTGACAAACTTCATTTCACATAAAGAAAATTTTACAAAATGGGCTAAATTTAGCAGAGGTGGTTAAAAACCAAGGCTAACGGTTTCATTACTTTAAAAAAATATTTCAGAGTGGTAGTTTTTTTGTTCATGATATCTTCCGTTTACGTTACTGGCTTTGTCAACTGCCAAAACTTTTGATGCCTTGAACTTCGTATTGTGCGAATTAGGAAACCTTTGTGAAATGAAACTTTTTCAAAGACGAGTAAGATTTCTTCCAATGTTATCTCTACAAGATGGTGATGGTTTGCTACACTGCCGTCAAATCTTTGTTTTTGAAAGAGAAGAAAGTTTCATTAAACTCGTTTCGAACTTCTCTCCGAGTGTCACGAGTGGTCTGCGGCGCCCATCTCCGCTTGCTTGCGCCGGACCCCATGCGGCTGCTTTCGCAGCAAATGGTGCACTGGTGGCAAGCCAAATAAGAAATTTCCGAAATTTTGAAATTTCGTAATTATTTAAATAAAATGAGTGATTATTTAAATCAAATGAGATTGCGGCGTCATTCTGCACATTCTCAGAGCAAGATTGGCAGAAATTAACTCGTTGCGTAAATTAAATATGCATAAACGCTGGTAATTTACGTTGTTTTTCTTTGAACACACTTTAAACAAAAACTATTTGCTATGCTGCTGATGTTTCAGGCGCAACTGTGTCGCTGCTTGATATACTGTAAGCTGCCCTAATGAATTCACTATACACTAAATGGCTTTTCCAATGTTTCTGGAAGGAACCTTTTCATTGCAGAAAATTTTAGAATTGTTTTCTTTTGTTGTTGATTATTATAAATCATATTTAATAAGTAGTATGATTTCATAAGATTTTTCTATTTCGTGGAGTATATGCGAAAGAAAAGTACTTTGTTGTGCTTCACAATTTTAAAATGTGCTTTTGGTTGAGCTTGGAATTGGCTTTAATTGAATCTGTCCGGTAAAAAGATGAATATATTACCGGTAAGCAGTATTTTAGCTTAAACTGGTTTGAAATTTGCAAACGCCAAGTTAGATCGATCTTTAGAACAGTTATTTTAAAACGTGAAAAATTTCTATGAATGCGCGATGCCTACTGAAGCTTATTTTCAAGAAACGTTTTTTCAGTTTATCTCTGTTCCGTCCGTCAGTTTGTCGTTTCAATGTTCTTCAGCAAATGAACTGAAGCCCAACATTTTTGAGTTCACTACTTTCGTCTACTTTGTTGGCAATTTTACAGTTTTATTAGAAAATTTTTTTATTTTCACTTCTTTGTTTCGCGGAGCATGTTTTTTGCTTGGTTTTAATGGTGTGTTCACAAGATTGTTTTCAGCAATGTCGGATCTTGAGAATACTTCATGAAATACTCGGCAATGCAACGTTGATTAAATTTGACTCACTTAAAACACGTTAAAGCCATTTCTTAACAATTTTGTGAAATTACAAAACTTTTCACAATGAGCAATCTGTAATTTATGAAGCAACTTACTAACGTGCTTTTTTATTATGTGTGTTCCCTAAAAAGCTTTTACCATGACCGAACTTTATCCACGTATTTTGGAACAAAAATTGAATAAAATCAGGTGTTTTAAGAAAAACTCTAGGTTAACATATCAGAGCAATTTTCCTGCAGCCCAGCGGCACTTTGCATCTTCGCCGAGCGATTAATGACTCAGCTATATGCATATTTTTTTGGTTAATGACTCAACTGTTTCCATATTTTGTTGGTTAATGACTCAGCTATTTGCATATTTTGGCGGTTAATGACTCAGCTATTTGCATATTTTGGCGGTTAATGGCTCAGTAATTTGCATACGTTGTGGGAAATTCCATCGTACATGCCACGACGCTTGTGGACTGTTTAGTTTTGAAAGCGGACTTGACGCTCCATTTCTTTTCGGTCATGTTACAATTGGTTTCTTGCTTGATCCGGAACATGAGTGTAACCAAAAAATGTCAAGTTCGCGACACTTTGGGGAAAGGGAACACCCCCTGCTCTGCTTTATGGCGCATCCCGTTATTGACGACGGTCAGCTCAGTGCTTCTCCATTTTTTCTACGTAGTTGTTAATTGACAATGAATATCCGTCATTCGGGGAGGGACGCCATCTGTTGCGATCGGCAGTAAGTGTTTCCCATGACTGTGGAGAGATGTAAAAGCTCGCCATGTCACGCTTGATGACGTCCTTGTAGCGCAGTTTGGATCTGCCAGTTCTACGTGGCGCTGTATACAATTCTCCGTAAAGGATATCACGTTGCCCAGCCAGCGCAGATACCGCTGCCTCATGATGGTGATGAGGTCATATGAGCAGTGCCGTCGCCAGCCCAAAATTTTTGGGGAACCATATATTTTGCTTCAAGCGAGAAACAGTATTTCGTTTGGGAGACCGCCTCTCGAAGCACAAAACGACAAGATATGCAAGAATTTGGAGGACATGATCCTTTGCCCCACTGGCTACGCCTATGCATATGAGACGGTGATATGTATGACGGTGGAGGTGGGAACTTTGTCCCTACACGAGGCACCAAAGATGGAGCGGAGGCGCGTGAAGTAAAAAACGTTGTGACGGTTTTCGTGGCGGGGATGTGTTGACCCGTTTTGCTGCTGCATTGCAGAACACTCAGGACGCACAAGGAGTAGACCCTGATATTTAGTTTGATAGTGAGATGGCGATTGTTCCGAACCCGAGAACTGAGTGGCCCGAAATTTCGAAGCCTTTCCAATTCTTCGGTTGATTTCGTCGTCGAGGTTGCTGGAAGAGTTGACAACAGATACCAGATAAGACCACTTGTCAACGACTTTAAGCAGTGAACCATTGATGAGAATGCGTGGTGGATTGGGTGTTCCGGTTGACATTACGATAGTTTGCTTCAAGCGGATGGTCATGCTACAAAGTCAGGCCTGAGCGAAGCGAACGTAGAGGATTTGCAAGTGCGTCTCGGGGTGAGCAACTAGAGCAGCGCCCCCCCAATCAAGTAAAGTTTTCGAGAGAACCTTGCTACGGAAGATGTTAAGTGCAACAAAATAGGATTTCAAAATGATATCAAGGTCTCATACATAAAGTTTCCAAATTTCCTGTAAACAATCGCGGCTTTGATTTAAACAGAAAGATTCATTATAAATGTTTTTAACGTAATAAAAAGAGGTGAATGATAAGAAAAGTTTCAAACCGTAGTTGAGTCCCTGCAAATGCTAGCAAAGACAGTCGTTACAAGGAGATAAATCTAGGTGGGAAACGTTATTGGATGAACACAAATCTGGTAAAGGTACTCATTTTTAGCTGAGGCGGAGCAGTCTTGAAACAGAGTGGGAAATGGGCCGTTTTCAAAAAATGTTCACAAACTAACCTAAAGCATTTCCAAACATGTAGAAAAGCATCAGTCGTTGATATGAATCCTGTGATAATTTTTTGAGATCTAACCAATTTTACTGCATTGTTTTGTAAGTTGGCAACAGCGATAAAAGTGACCTGCGCACCTATTCATCGATAAAACTGTATTTTTTACTGTAGCGCCATTGGCTCCAATAAAGAAATTTCTAAAAATTCACGAAACATCACTCTCTATCGAAAAACATCTTTTCGCCGACACTATGATCTTATTGCAACGTATATTTCGCATAAGAAGTAGGCATCTTCAGGTCTCATTCAAATAGGAACGTCAGAAAATATTATTTTCGAGGCGAACACCTCAAAGTAACAAGGCATAAAACTTTGGTCTGTTGCTCGTTTCAGATTGCTGCAGAAACAATTTCACGATCCAAGGAGACCTTTCGTTGAGGATAAGGCATGGAAACAAAGTCGGGCTTATGGAGTCCGCCTACATTAAAAAGTTAAGCAGGGAAGCTTTCAACGCGCAAGAAAGATTAAAAAGAGGTTTGGGTGCTTTATTTTAAATTCCAGAGCAGAAGCAGTGAAAGCATCAGCGTAGGAAAGGGGGCAAGTGGGCCTTGCCCCTCCCGGAGTTTGAAGTTTGACATTTTCTTATTACATTTTTAGCAAAAAAAGGTTGTTTTCCTATAGTTTTCAGAGGGAAAAATGAAACTTTACCAGTTTTGACCTTTGCTGGAAAAAACCTTTTTAGCTACCTCTGGAAAAATCCACTATTGCCCCCTCACCTCCTGGAAAAAATCCTTCCGACCACCATGGGTGAAAGCTGTGATCGTTCGACATTTGACGTCACGTATTTGACATCACGTACTGATGCTTTTGTGTAAATCGCCCCAGAGCGAAGACATTATTGGGCGAGCCTTCTGAGAATCGGGCCGGAAAAGACCGTCCGAAGCTGCGAAAACTCAAATACGATGCTATAACAGCTGCATACAAACTTCGACCGGGATTTTTCTTCTCCATCGAAAAGCATTCTTTAAAACCGTTCCCGCAGACATTTCAAAGCAAATTAGTTGCGATTGTCTTGAAGTTTTTTGCAAGTTTGCGCAATGCGAACATACAGCTCGAGTTCCAGTGATGTGCTCTGGAGAGTAAAACTTAAGGGAGGCCGGTCGATCAAGCGGACGCGAAAGCTTCGATGAGCTTTTGCTTTGTTCCTGGGCGAGAACACGTAAAATCTTATTTTTGACATATCTATTTCAACAAATGAATGTGAAAATGCTTGTGCAAGATAAACGTGTATTATAGGAAATAGCTCTTGCTTTTCAAATCCACGTGTTTGCCTAAAACAACATTTTAGCAAAAACCTGGTTTGCTTTTTTGCCCAAAGCTAAAGCAGACAACCAGGACCGGATTTACCTACAGGCTATATAGGCTTAAGCCTAGGGCCTCAAGATCCAAGGGGGCCTCCAGCAAACTGTGGTACGCATAGAGTCAGTTGCCGGTATAGGATCAGTTCGACAATTATTCGTCTAAATTTTATGCCTTAAGTATTCGTGAAATTTAGTTTTTTGCACCTATTCAGATTCCGTGTTGATAACGCCAGGGTCTTCCAACGAGTTTATGGAAACCAAACTTTGCAGAAGTTATTTTCTAAGCTAACCTCACCAGTAAAAAAAGGTAGGCTTGGAACTAGAACGTAAGGGGGAGCTGATGCACCCCTCGTTTCCATGAATGTCAATATGACCGCTGGCCAAGCCGCATGTCGACTATTGTGTCGATATACTCAGTGCTCGTTGGCTGCGTCCTGTATTTGCGGAATCGTACCGATTGTTACGTGTGAATCAGGCGAAAGAACTTGTGACTGTTCGTGTTTGAAATGCACTTGATCAAAGCTTAAAAATTGCACTGCAGATAAGAGCTATATGTGTACCACACCCTGCACGCTGTGCAGGGCTAGCAGCATTACCTACAATAAAAATACAGTTGCTTCTTCTGAACAATGCTGCAGTTGTGTTAGCGTTTCTGTTACGTAAAGCTCGTTTGATATTTTTAGATTCGATTTTTTCCACTGAAATTTTCTTTAACAAAGTCATTCAGAAATCAGATTGCTATTGAGTACTTGCGCAAGCTTGTACTTCTCTCGTGCTAAGCAAATCAGAGATCTTACTGAACTTGAACAACAAGTAAAAGTCACTTTGGCAACTGGCAACCACAGAATTCTACCTCAAAGAGACAAAAGGATAACAGCAACAAAATGACAAAAGCGCGTTTGGGTCTGATGCCTTAGAGTAGTGGCTCTTAGTTTATCCAACCCTGGGGACTCTTGTTTCTTAGCTTGATGGTTACTACAGCAACTGCTCGGGAGTAAGGTCTTTTCGAGATTCAAAAGAATTAAAATTAGGAATTACAGGGTGGCAATGTTCCAAGAGAGGTTGCTCACGTTAGGCATTCGGTGCATTAAATGTGACAAACTTAGGCATACAAATTTTAATGAATTCCTAGATGATTTTGTTATGAAGAAGGCCAGGACAAAAACTTTTTAAATTGTTTCCTGTGCTCTGTTTAGTTTTCTTTGATTCGGTGATTGTGGTATTTTGTACATTTTTCAATAAAGACAGCATAAGGGAAGTTTAAAACACTCCCGTCGCCACGGGGAGCATTGGAGGGCTCACTCAGCATCTCCAAATTGAAACATGAAGCACTGTAATCGGTGGAGATTTTATCAAATTTTCAGAACGTCACGTCCCATTGCGCAAATGTAAAGCCCCCTATAGTGAAGGCTTTCTGGCGACGGTTCTGGTTTAAATCTCACACGCTTTCTCGCGACCATCTCGTTGCGAATTGCGTTCAATTCTTATAGCAGTCTGAAAAAGTAACAAACGCGCGAATCGTGAACCTAGCAGTTGCAACCATTTGGGTGCGTTTTACTTGACGTGCTTTGCTCGTGTGGGGAGGGGGCCTCTCAAGTGGATTAACCTAGGGCCTCGCATCAGCTCAATCCGGCCCTGGAGACAACATAACAAAATTTCATTACGTACAGTACATAAATCCTTCCGTCACGAAAATCCAAAGTGTAAGTCGCGGTTTGATAATAAATTAGTGGCTTATGAGACGTGCGAGTATGGTTGGAAGCAAACAAATCTGGCAGGATTAACAGGTACAAGTTTTTTAAAAAGAGTTGCGTAACGCTTGGATCGAGCGCATCTTTGAAAAACGCCTGACGATCGGTGGCATACACGCGACTGACTGTAGAGTGTTTGTTGCACGTGGACCTTGAGTGCCAAAGAAAGTTAATCTGGTCAAAAACGACGAAGGGCGCTGTTCCCCAGAACCAGTCCTGCACCCGATAAAAACTGCAGACAAAATATTTCTGCTGCGCGTAAAGTCAACGTAAAGCTACAGTCAGTGTCCCTCTCCTTGTTGATTCTCGCATAGAAAACATTATAGATCTCCGTAAAGGTTAGACTCGATGTTTGGCCCCCTCTAACAAACTCCCCCATGCATTCAATAGAGCGATGTACTTGGAAGTCATTGCAGTTCTTCATTATAAAAATTATGATGGCGACATTCATGCGAGTGTCTTGAAAGCTTGTATTTCATCAAAGTACAGTAAATGCATTAGCGCCATCAAGCGTATACTCAATACTACCACAATGTATACATCCTCGTCTTCTTTCGTGCATTTGTGTCTTTCTCTTTACTGCGATGCATGTTTAAAATCTAGCGTTTTGCGTGTGGGAGTGAAGACGTTACACACAATACAATACAATGAAGACCTGGTGTCAAGCGAAATTTCTGACCTCTGCGAAATTTCTGACCTATTACTGTTTTGAAGTTATTGTGCTTCTCGTGAAAGGAATAAAGTTTGGGGATTACTTTTTTCATGTGTGTTGTACAAATTAAAACTTTTTGGTAAGATGCCAGATACCCACAACAAGCTTACACAGTACGGGAATAATTATAACCACTGAAAAATGTTAGGCTTAGCCTTAGACCTCAATTATTTTTCTTTTTCTAACCCTAACCCGACACACTTACCTAAACACCAAACCCCAAGCTCTAATCATCAGTTTTCTCAGCGTATTGAAATGTAGAACATTACTCTGTGCATGCGCACATAGCGTTACGTCAGAAATTTCGCTTGACACCGAGCCACGTCTGGTTCGAACACATCTGTGATCAGCGTGGATGCTGTTAAACTTCCTTAGAAGCCCATTTGACTGTTCGCACTGCAAGGCAAGCGACCTGCCAGTCACTTTGTGCTCGTTTCTGATACATTTCCCGGGAAGTTTAACAATCGTCTGCAATCATACTTTTAATCTACTTCGGTGTAAAAAAAACTTGTAGGAGACTAGCAGAGCACAAAAACTTAAGAGTTGCCACAAAATTCTAGCAGGTGAGGTGGCAAAGCGACAAAAACTCTTTTCACTGGTAACAAAAATAGGGTTGGCTTGCCTTTAGAAAGCGTGTAACGCTAAATGCTCAAAAGTGGTTCCGGCACGTCTGTTTCAACTAATGTGGCGCAGTGCAGATAATAATGTACAGCATTTGTTCAGAATACTCTCTTGCAGCATTTTGAATTTATTTCATTATGTTAAAGACACTGAAGGAGCAACACGGAATGTCTGGCAGATTCATGCGAAACTGCAACAAATTTTTGAAAGAGCTATTTCGAAGTTACCGCGCATCGAATTTATTTATTTTATTTTTTTAATTTTAATTCAACGAAAGAAGAACGATTTATTGCTTCTCAGCTGGACGCACTACCACTGTCCGAGAAGAAACGGCAAAGGAACTATTGGATGGTTTCGACCGTTCGTCTCGTCCGCCGCAGCGGAAAAGCTGTCCGGACAGTTATGAAAGCGAAAAGATGAAGAAAGAACTCTTCTTTCAAGATCTGCAAGCGCATTATTTCATTACCACCGGAGGTGCTGTTGCTTGCGGGTTTCTTTTGTGTGACACAGATTTTCACGCACCGTCAATGGTTTTTCTCAAATGCAGGGCCGCTGCGTCACGGTGATTCCCCTTCATACACAAAGTTTGCTTTAAAAATTCACGGAATAGAAAACGTTGATCAGGTGAAAGTGTCAGTTCCGGGCGCATGCAATATGCGTACAGAAAAATCATGTTCGAAACTCCAATCCTTGGTCTTTGCGCTGCAACGTATTATTTGCATCACAATGGCATTGAAAAGAGGCGATGTTATTCCAGGTCACTGCAGCAAATATGATGTTTGCAGTGAACGAACGATAAACGTCCCCTACTTTTGTAGCTTTTGTACGAAACGCGGCTATATGGCGGTAAAGCAAATTTATAAACAGGTTGAAGAAAACAATGCAAGAGATTGAAGGATACGGGTAGATGAAAAAGCGACTGATTTTGTACTGAAAGTTTGTCCAAAAACAACTGCTAGCAGGTCTGCTGATACTTATCAATATTTTACTATGCAGCTAATCTACTGTAGTGTAAATCATTTTGTGGGTTACTTTCTACGGTTAAGTTTTCTGTTTACACTGTCGGTGAGCCTTCTATAGCCCAGCCTAGTCTGAAATTACGCAATAACATGCACTCTTAGCTGGTTGAAGTTGAAGGGTACTTTTGCTGTTTTCCTTTGAATAATGAAGTGAGCTGCAACAGTCAAGAAAGATCGTAGGAAAAAACACCATAGTCTACGTTAGCTTTGCGCACATTCCTGCTGCTTATTTAACTTTTTTCCCGTTACTCAGCAACCCAATCGCATCGAAATGAAACAAGAGTTTAAATACTTACGTATACGGTTATGTGGTAATAGGATGGTAATTTGTGTATACACGTTGCATAGGTTTTATTTCCAGTGAAATAAACACATTCACCCTGCTCGAACTCCGTAAAATAAGCTTTGTATTAACATTTTCGCCCCCCTTCCCACTGTGCACGAAAACATTTTTTTAAAACTCACAAAAATGTCACGTCAATGCACGTTTGTGCTCCGGGAATCATCGATCACAAAAAATAACTGCAAATTTAAGGGGGGTTTGAGCTGCTTAGCCCCCTGGATCCACCTCTGGATACCGCTGAACATCTGAAAAGCATTAAGTTTTGTGCATATATTCTTGGCTGAACAGCTGCGTGTGTTCAATATCGTCAGCAGGTTCACGAACGATTTATCGTTTCCCAATGTAAGCGTCTTTGTCGCGTAGCAACAGTGAGGCAAAATTGCGCCAAACCTACCTATTGAGGCAAACGAGAAAGCGGCTATTGTTTATTCTTGGTTTCATAAGGCTTTAATGTGAACTTGTCATTCGTTTTCCGGAATGTGACAATTGGCACAACGACTACTGATGCCTCAAAACGTTTTCATAAACCTTGCTTTGCGTCTATTCATTCCTCTTTATTTGATGATGTACCGTACACTGCGAAGAGCGTCATCCGCTCAACAAGTACATTCAACAGACGTGCATACATATGTATCACTTGCAAAATGAGTTTGTTAGAAAAACGTGTAGAGTTTCAAACGTATGACTTTGACATGAAAAGGGTATTTTTCAAGTTGGTCAACTAATACATATAACTGAAATACAAGTCAGCTGTGCACTAGAGTCCTGCGTGGGGCTTGTTAACCCGCACGGGTTGCTGGTACTCGTATTTTCGGGACGGGTGCGGCGACCCCCTATCTATGCGGGCGGAGCGGACACGAGATAAGACATCCTTTGTGCGGGTGACTGAATGTTGGCCAAATGCATGAGAAAGTGACATGAGCAAGAAATTTAATGCTACAGAATGCTGGTGATACAAGAGCGTAGAGACATTCTCCGTCGGTGGCGAGACCACAGATTGGAGTTTCCAGCTGTCAGTGATCTTGCAAGAAATACGTTCTGGGTGATGGCAGCCAGGGCTGCTAATAAACGAGTGTTTGCTGTGGTTGGACATTTCGTGAATAGCAGAACAGAAAATTTAAAGAGTTCGTCAGTGCACGACGTGCTCTTTTCAACAATGCTTTGAAAGCTAAGAAAGAAGCGCAGAAGGTTGACTAAAAGCTTTCACGTTTTTACTTTGCAGTGTTTTGCAAGAGTCGGCTGTGAACTGAACCACTGAGTAAATTGCCACTAGCGATGAAACACATTGCATGAGTTTTTAGATGGTTTTCAGACACAGCGACAGGTGCAGGTTTGGGACGGAAACAGTGCGGAACGGGGGGGTTGGTTGTGAGGGTGTGTGGGGCGAGTGCAGGTTTAAATTTGGCCAGTGCGGCCAGTGCGGGGTGTGAGCGGAGAAAACATTTCAACACGTGCAGGATTCTGGTGTGCACAGCCTGTGTCCGTGGATAATAACCTACGGGGCAGTGCACATGTACATTAAAATATACGTTCAACTGGCCGTGCATTGATGAGATATGTGGCTTCTGAAGTTAGTCTAGAGCAGGAACAATGTATGCAGGGCTTTTCTGTACTACAAGCCTTTAATGCGATGTTTTGCAAACTGTGCTTAAATAATTTCATTAAAAGTTTTGACAATTCGTTACGCTGTTGGTCACGAGTATATTAATGTTATTGCATAAATCCTATTTCTTCGTAATGGGCATTGCATAACAAATAATTTGGATTCACTGCGGCCGACAATAACCAAAAGATTGTGCCACCTGTGCTACAACGCAACATCAGGGTTGATTTCTCTTGTATTTTGCTAAGACCATAGAATGATTTATGGTTTTTATTTAACCAACAGTTACTTGAACACAACATAACTGCACAAAGCAATTAACTAAATTCTAGCAACCAAGCTTGTGCTTTTTTCCCGATACAAAACCCTGGGGTTCCGGCGCGCAGGGCCTACGAGAGGGGGGTACCAAAGGTTGATCGTACCCGGGCCCGGGAGGATGAAATTGCGCGCGCAAAGTTTTCTGCAATTAAGCCCGAAATTGATGGTCGCTTTCTCCAAGTGCGGTGCTGGTAACTATATTTGTAAGTGTTAACACGGTACGTGTTTTATCGATATTCAGGTTACTATAGAAACAAGCTACACTTTTGAAGGGGTCACAAAAGCTAGGGGCCTGGTATTCGCACCCTCTGGACCTGGCACAATTGCTCTCAGAGGCCCTGCCAGCGCGTTCATTTTTTTGGTGTTGTTCGACTGGTTTGCCACAAAATCTCTGAGCCGCGAAATTTTTCTCTTGAATCGTTAACCCTGAACCATTGTTCCCTCTAAGGTGCGCAAATGCGTAGTTCCACCAGACTGCATTTGCGCAATGAAATCTCATTCTCGTGCACTTGCAACAATGCAAATTTAATAGCGTATATATATCGCATAGTCCTTATAACCCTTCATTGGTTGTGTGTCTACATGGTTGCGCATTGCGCAATTGCATGCTCAGCAAAACAAACATTTGCTCAAAGTAAAATTTTCTTAAAGAGAACACTGCCCTGGATTTCGACAGCATCATTGCTTTGCATAGTTATTTTCAGAGATTTTGCTCAATTTTGTATGTGACTGCAAATCGCTTTTTTTACTTTACTGTCAGAACTTGATCAATGCATTTGTTTCATGCAGACAAGGCATCACTCTTAAATTCTACTGAAAAGCGATAAGCGTTCAAGAATTACAACGCTATTCGAACCAACTAGGCATTTTCTTTTGTCTGCAAAACTTGTATTGAAAACATCAAGTTTTTGTCTGGTTTAAATGTTCATTTCCTGGTCTCAAAATTATAATTGTTACGAACGAAGGTGGAAGAAGAAGAGCAAGTTTTGACTTATCCGAGTTACAGTCTCAAGGAGAACGACACACACAATCAGACAAGATTTTGCGAGGTAATGTATGACAAGCGTTTTGCAGTTTTTTCGACAACTTCATGTGAGCGACAGTTCAGATCACAACGCGCAGCCATTTTGCGCCGAAATGTCAAGCTTTGTCAAGATAAAAGCTCAAGCTTAGCGAAAAACTGAACCTGGCACGACACGACAAGTACACCGGCCGAGCACAAAAAAGCAATGGGGTATTGCTGTTGGTTTTTCACTCGGAAAATGAGTATTTCTGGCTTGCACTAACGATAACCAAAAAATTCTCTCCAAACGACAATCAAATTAGTGCATTATGTCATGACTAATTTCGAGGTGATCCATATATTGCGGTTTCTTCAGGCACAACTTCCAGCTTTTGCATGAAACAAACCTAATATATAATAATCGTTTGATTTTTATTTTATATGGTATGCTTTCCAAAAAAAGCCTTCAAGCACTTCGCTGTTGACATGGCAGATTGTAGAAGGTAGAGACATGCAGTTTCTTTTGTTCGTCGAGTCATTACCACGGATGTAATATTTCAAACTACCTGCTTTTTCTGTTTTGGAAAAGCATATCAAGTTAAATTCACGTTTTCCATAATTTCCTTTCTGAGCAGCGCAGTCTTTGAGCTGCCTAACCGCTGTTGCAACCTCTCCGGTGGTGTTGCGTTGATTGTGCGATTCACCACGAACGGGATGTGCGCGAAGAACAAAAATATATGTGTGTGGCGCGAACAAGCAATAATAGA
>JGI24158J21664_10002097_pt1 | contig 23744 bp, 18 predicted proteins | sample Ectturendosymbi3_FD_21664 | JGI IMG/M metagenome (IMG submission 21664) | reverse complement strand
ATAATGTGTGGTTGTAATTTGAAATAAATAGCTTTTTAATCAAAGTCACAATTGAAATTTTCATGGGTACACATCTTTTTGGGTCACCCTGTACTAACGCGTTTGTCATGGAACCCCCATTAAGAAAAATTTAAAAAACACGAATTACTTGTAAGAATATCAAATATTTCGTTATTAGACACTTCAAAAAATAAACAGTTATTACAGAAGTTAAAAAGTACGAAATTTAATGGCTTGGTTGTTCTTGCATTTTTGGGATGTAGCTGCTACATTCAGAATTTGGTCATCTGGCAAAATGAACCCATATCTCAAATATGTGTTGTCCCATTTTCTAAGTTTAGCAGTTGAATTACATTTGGTTCGCTTTGGATTAGGAGCCTCTTTACATTTGAACTACATTGCTCATTACTGTCCATAGGTGTAGGAACAAGCAAATTTTTGGGGGTACGAAGGATTTTTGCCCGAATTTTCCCAAACTTGTCAGAAAAGTTGTGCGACTTTTGCCAAAAAATTATCTGCCACAAAGATTATTAAGATCTTTTTGGTGTGACCTCCAAAAAACGGTCTTAATTTGTTTTTCTGCAAACTTTGGGCACAATTTTTGTCCGGGTTTTCAAGAATTTTGCCTAGATATTCAGGGATTTTGCCCAGATTTTTGACAAATCAAAATTTTTGGAGGTGCGCTTGCACTCCACCTCCTACACCGCTGCTACCGTCCACACCTTCCCTGTTGTTATTATTACGCTTCACATAAGAAAATATGTTATTTTTCTTGACCTGGCTTGACTAAATAGTAAAAAGTTGGTTTCACACTGTTTTTACTTTTTTTCTACAAAGGTTGAACAGCGACTCTAGTCTGTGACTCAGTCTACTCCCTACTATCAGCCTACTCCACTGTGAACTGTACATCGACAACATCGTGCAATTGTGATGCAACAATATGCACAACAATGAACAACAAATAACGGAACAACTCTCAATATCGCCTGTTCCGCTATCTGCATTCAACCTCCTGTATAACTAACTAGCCTACTTGGAGTCTGAAAGTGGAACGGTGATCTAAAAAATTCATAAAGACGCATCAACATACTGAAGCAAAAAATAATTTCCCATATAAAATGGGGAACCTTTGAAACTCACAGAACCCCACAACATGTTTTGTGGAACCCCGGTTGAAGAGCACTGATTTAGGATGTTTTACTTGACGTGTTTTACTCGTGTGTGCAAGATTTTTACAGTCCTTGTCCTTGCAGCCGCTACATAGGCTGTATGTGCAGTGTGTTTGGTTTTTACGAAATTGTATATTTTGGGTGCTACTGTTGAACACGGCGAAGAAAAAGAGATGTAAAGTTGACGTAGGCCATGTGCTTTTTCAAAAATCTAATCGTGACGTTTTTGTTTGTCTCCCCTGTCGAAATTGCTGTAGTGTTCCCGCTAGCCAAGCATGCCTTAACATAATTCCTTGTCATTGAACGCTTTTGTGCCGAAAGTAAGAACAAGGGCAGTCATCGTGGAGCACTCGCAGTAAGCTTCTATAATTTTTTATTGACTGTACTTTTAGAGCAGGGGTTCCCAACCTTTTGTTTCCCATGTACCCTTTAAGCATTCTGGCACATGAGCATGTACCCCTTCAACATTTCGACAATGAACAATAACGATGTAGGCTGCCCCTAAAATCTCGTATGACAAGGTATTTTATCATAGTTATTCATAGATGGTGTCCGTTCAAAACAGACCATTCATAGCAGACCATGGGCGTCCGTAGAAATTTTTCCTGGGGGGGTAACGTCGACATTTTGCTTATACTTTCAAGTTGCTGACTATGCAATGCAAATGGACTTTCACAAAACACTTTCCCCGTTCTACCAGGCCTGTAGCCAGGTTTTAAGGTTTGGTGGGCAGCATACATTTTGGAGGGGAAAGATTTTTTAAATTATATGTTTAAAAAATTTTTACTGGACAAAACACAATTTGGAGACTCACAAAAGTATTTGGGGTGGTACTGCCCCCGAATGCCACCCCGTGGCTACGTACCGGGTTTCTGCACCACAAAAACGCCGCTTGTTACGGCCAGGCCCGTCGCCAGGATTTAGCAGCATGGGGGCCAAAAACCAGAAGGAGGGGCCAAAAAGCAGACGGGGGCACATTTTTAAAATACTGTATTGGATGTATGCAGCAACCAGGAGGCCAAACGTGAAATGGGGAGCCGGGCACCACTGGCCTCCCCGCTGGCGACGTGTTACGGCTACAGTCTGGTTACCGCTACAGTCACAAAAATGCGTTTATTTGGCAGCAATAGCCAAGTGTATTAAGATAGCGTTTACAAAATAACCTATCTCCAGATTTTCAAAGCAGGGCGATTTTTTCAAAGAAGCATTGTCCTGCTCTTTAAAGAAACCATAAATTATTACGTTAATTTATCTAGCAAGACTTGTCAGAGTCCCTTCGAAACAGGAGCTGCAAACACCTGGACTCCAGATTCTGGAGTCTCGGTAAGAGCTGCAATCGTCTCTGAGAACTCACTCAGATACCAGAAATAAACCTGAACGGATGAGACGTATTCCAACAAGTCACATAGTCCTGTGCTATTTCAAAAATCCTGAATAAGCGTAGTTTGATTAAGCCAGGAGTGGGCGACTCGCGGGCCTGACGCGGTCCGGCTCAGCGTTTTCAGTGGCCCGCGGAAGCGTTCAGGAAAAAATCAACAATACTGAAATTTCCTCTAGCTTATCCCCAAACTTGAACCGAGACTTGCTTCTATTTCCATTGGATTCTTCTGATGAATAGAAGGTACTCCCTCCGCTAAACGCGGCCTTCTTCAACTTACCCCCACGCCAAATTAATTTCACCCCCCTGGATTAATCTAATCACTCTGGCACAATGGTCACACTCACGGTCTCCCATCAACAGTGGAGTTTTCAAACATGTGGAGGCACTGCTACATTTTCCATCTTTCTTCTTTCACACAGTATAAAACTACGTTGCTAACCGCTATCAGCAGTAACTGTATTGCTGCATCAGTGGTGTAGGAGGCGAGAGTGCAGGGGGTGAAAGCGCACCCCCGAAAGTTTCAATATGTTGAAAATCCGGGAAAATCCTTGAAAATCCGGGCAAAATTTGTGTAAATCTGGGTAAAATCTGTGAAAACCTTTGCAAAATCCCTGAAAATCTGGGCAAAAATTGCGCCCAACGTTTGCATAATCACATAAAGACCTTTTTTGGGGGTCATCCAAATGAAGGCTTGCTTGAGAAAATGTTTGCACAAAAAGTGGCCAAAAATTTCTTTGCGCAAATCTGGGGAAATTCCGGCCAAAATCCTTCGCACCCCAAAAAATGTACCTTCTCCTACACCTACGTTTTTAATTAATCATAATTCGTTATGAAATCGTAGCAGTGGTCATTGTCTTCGATAAGTGGTCTTGCCGTTTCAATAGCAGCTAGTTAGGCAGAGAGAGCTTAAGTTTTGAAGCTCTTTTCTGTTTCAATTGTAAGCGTTTCGTAGCCTACGTGAAGGAGAAGGTATTGCTGTTTGAACAGTAATATTCACTTGTCTTCTGAAAGTAAAGTTAGGTCGTAGTTGCAAATGTTTGCTACTTAGTCGGTCTTTCATAGCGTTATGCATTTTCCTTCGTAGAGATTTCATGAGGCAGCCTCTTTTCATATTCGTTTATTGCTCTCAGAATTTATAATTGACCATCCCAAAACTATCCGGAAAAAGGAGTTGTCTAAGCTGACACTACTTAAAACCCTCGTATGTGAGATCATCAATCCAGTGTAGTGGTCACGCGAGTGCCACTACATGAAAAAGCAGCGAAGCATAAGAAAAAGTCGATACTCAAAATGCCTCGATCTGAAATGACGAGAAAAGCACTTCTTTGGTCAAATCGGTTAAGGCAAAATTGTGACGTCACTAACAATTTCCTCAATAAAAAAATCCGCGGTTCGAATCTCGACGTCACTAAATAACTTCCGCAATTCAAGAATTCACGCTTAAAAATCACACCTTGGAGCGGATCACTCAACCGGGAAATTCCGCTTCACCAGCAAAAGCGCCTAAATAGTTTGATAATTATGTCCACTGAATCCAAAATTAGCAGAGACTTAAAACAACTTGGACAAAGTTCTGAAGGGCGCTGCTAATGCTAAAGCCCAAAAAATACGCTTATCTTAGCAAATGCATACTTCTGTATTGTAGGCTACAATAGCCTGAAGCAGGGCTGTGGAGTCAGGCCTAAATTTGAAAACGGAAAACAATTGTCTTAATTGTACAATTGTATTATGATACCAGCATAGATAAATGGTGTCGCAAAATGATATATGATGGATAGTGGAACTTGTGTAAAAAAGTTTGAGAACCCCTGATCTACACACAGAAACGAACTTGGGCGTGGGACTTTTTCCAGAGGGGTCAATAGTGGATTTTTATAGGGGGCCAAAAGCATTTTTGAAGGGGTGAAACAACGGTTGAATTTTTCTTTTAAAAACTCGAAACTAATAAAAAATATTTTCAAATTTCAAAATCCAGGGGATCCAAAGCCCTCATGTACCCCCTTGGAACGAACATTAAAACGAGGATATTGTGTACACATACGGCAAACCACGTACATCGCACGTCCCACAATAAGTTAACTCGCTTGCCCCCCAAACAGTGTAATGTAACCGGAACAAAAATTTCAGGTTCCACCATGTAAAAGTTTTTGGCATCGGCTCCAGCTGCAACCATCCAAAGTTGCTTGGGCTCCGGCTCCAATTCCACAGCCCATGTATCTATTTCATTTGGCTTTGCCATTATTATGCACCATTATAATACAATGATGTTGCATAAGCTTTGTAGTTTGTGTGTGATGTCCTGTTGCCACAATTTTTCTTGATGTTTTGTTGCTAAGTTGTTATATCTTGTCTTTGCTGGCTGACTAGTGACTGGCCTGGCCAATTGGCCTGACGTACACCGCGGTAGGTCCTGCTGAGACAGAAGGTGTTGAGTGTAGCAACTCATGGATTTATTGGGTGTTACGGAAATGTTTGTGGAACGGACATGGAAAGTCTCCCCGGCAGAAGTGAATCTGGGGTTATGCAACAGACACCTCTAGCTTGGTATTGCCGTTTTCGGACCTCACTCTCCCACCGTAACTCATGATTTCTATGATTTTGACTTGGTGCTCTCCTAAAAAGTTTCTGCACAAGCCACTGTGTGGGGCCCCGCGCTTGCTAAGGCCGGCCCTGGCCGTGAGTCCCTCTTTTTGAGAGTTCCGCACTTAGTTTTTGCATTGTTTTGTTGAAAAGCTTATTAATCACTCGAGAGTCACGTTTAAGATCTGAAGCTTGTCATATGCTGGTCAAAATAAAGCAGAAATTGTGTGCAAATGTGCCAAAAGGGCCCCTCAGACAAAGAACAATTTGAAATGAAATGACTTGAAACGATTTACAATGTGAAATTGACTTTCATGCAGAATCAAATTTCCAGACAAAATGAAAAATTTAACTTGCTTTCAGCGAATAAATTTTCTGTATAGCATGTGCAAAATATAGGGCCCCTATTCTGAGATTTTGTCTCGGGCACAAAGAACAACTTTAACACAAAGGACGGCGGAGCCCGTAGCAATGGCTACATTTGCTACTGTTGTCAATCCGGCACTGGCGGAGGCAAACTCCCCTCCTTCCGACGCCCACTGCAATGACCGCATTGTAATATACACGGTTGTTTCCCCAGCATAACTACTGAAAGCGTAGAAATTCGACAACTGGTAAGATCAAATACACATTTGTTCCACAGGAGTGTGTAAATTGCATCGATATTTGGCCGTTTATTATGAAGTGCGAACGCTGGAACATTTTTTACTGCAGTCATTATCGCTTCTACTTGCAGCGCGATTTGAAAACCACGCTATCATGGATTACAGACAAGGTAGGCTACACATAGGATTTTTTATCATTTTACACTGGGCGTCTTACTGTAATGGAAATGTCCAACCTTGTCGAATGCTGGAATGCGAGTTTGTAATAAACTAACCCCGAGGTTAACTTATGCCAGCTAATTGCCACTGACTACTTCCTCAGTTCCTATACCTCTGTAAGTTTCAAGCCCAACAATGACTTAAATCCTATAAAAAAAAAAGTAATTGAACACCCAGTTTAATTCCCTCAGTGTCCGTCAAAACTGTCAAATTTCATGACGAACTGCGGACGATGTACCTCCAGACCCTGCAGTGGTGAGTTTAACCAAATTTTCGTCTTCTTTCGTTGTCATATCAGTGAGTGCATAACTGTGAACAAACCCAACATCAAACAAGTCGGTTATTTCGTTGAAACGTAGTGTTGCGAAAAAGCAGAAGTATTACATCTTTCTTGAAACCAATCTTGTTGTGCACAGCATGTAGGCTGAGCGTTGAAGCTCTGGAGCAAGTTAAGTCCACGGACCTTCTAGGTGACATTTTCAGGGTCATGGGAAACAGTTAGTTGTTAACTCTGGAAGTGGGAAAGTCTTGAATATCGGACTGAAGAGTGTTGGTACAAAAGCAGCACAAAATGGTTTTCACAGATTTTACATGGCGCTGAAACGATGGAGTGTTATGACATCTATAAATGGTGAAAGCGTTAAGTTTTACAAGAGCTAACAGTATGACGCTTCGATGCAATGAGCACAGCAACTAAACTATGAGTAAAGGTTTCCGCGGCTGTACTAGAACCAACCATGCGTCACTAATCTGAGATTTCATCAAAAATCCTTCATTGCCACATTATTACGTAAGGCGTTGATATGTTGGCTTTTTTCAGTGATCGCAATTGAAGTGAACGCTTTAGCACTTTACCTCTGTGTGTTGCACTTATGTGAAATGATCACAAACGAGATCGTTTTACATAAATTGAATTAGTGGGCGTTGTAAACTATACCGACAACCTGGTCTTGGCGTGTGTGAAAAACTTTATTAACGCTAATTGCTCAAATCAGTTTCCTTGGGTCGGTCGCAAATCCCGTTTATTTGCCAAGCATTCTGCACATTACAATCACAGTGACAGTTGCTATGAAAAAATACGTAGTTTTGAGTTTCGGGTTACATGACCAACTTACGTAACTCGGTTTTGTTGCATAAAATCCGAAAATTAAGAGACTAACCATTACATCCAGCCAGTGGCGTACGCAGAAAATTTTCATGGGGGGGTTTTCACTCAGTGGCATGTGGTGGTCATTTGTGTTTGGTGTGCGCTGTTTGTGACGTCACAGTTTGACGTCATATTCATGTTTTCAAGCGAGGTTTGCTGACATAATAGGCATATCTTCTACACACACTCCCCTTATTTTTGTAAAAATCAAGCCCTATACACTCGCCTTACAATAAAGTTTTTGTAAAATATTAAGCTCAAAGGGAGGTTTTAACCCCAACCCCCTTGAGTACGCCCTTGCATCCAGCGACAACCTCACAGGCGTCTCTCACTGAGAGCGCAGTTGCGTAACTTCTGTCGCGATATTAGATAATTGGAACCGGTTCAGGGCACTAGACCGCGCGTTATATGCGTTGTCCGCGTTTATTTTTGAAAGTTGCGTAATAACGGTCTCTACGCCGACTGCTGAGCGCGTTGCAAACTGCACTGCAGTTGCCACAAAAAAACGAGACTTGCGCAAAGGCGGCTTCACGCTTCTGCGATCGAGTAAGCGAGCTGTTTGGACCACACGCGACAAATCTCAACAGCAATGGGGAAGATAGGGTAGAATTAAAAAGAAACAAAGTCGCTTTTCATTAAAAGTGGCACAGCGCGTAGAAAAAAATGGCGCACCGATGTAGTGTATTTTATCAAAAATGTCAGGAAAGTCACAAGTTCCGATACGAAACGAGTTTTTCACAGCAGAGAATAGGCAACAAACCACAGCATACATATTGCAGTCGAGCACAGACACCGTACGAGGACAGACAAGCGCCGTAGGCATTAGTCCGAGAATGATAAATGGGATTCGAGTGGGCAAATCCTTTCGGCGGGTCAATGATGACTGACTCACAGAATGCCATAATACACCCAGTGTCACTATAATGACGATCTAAACTCAACCCCAGTCCTTTGTGACTCAGCTGGACTCTACGCGAGAATATATTTGTTTTGGTTTTTCTGACGATATGGTTAAAAAACAGTAGGTTGGTACGAGCTAACAGGTGCAATCTTGCTGACGGGAGCAGCAATGCCAGAAAACACGAGGCAGGATAATGTTTTGTTTTTTTGGTGAAGCAGAAAAAGCAAACCTTTGTTAGACGAAGCAATATAATATTTTAGACATATGCCGGAATCTGCGTTTATCTCAAAGACAGTCTACTGTAAATTATAATACTACTTCACCGAACAAAGTTTGGCTTTAGAGGATGTTATTCGTGAAGGTTCTTGGCTTTTAGTGATTTCCTTACGATCAACGGAAGAAAAAATCGGAACTTAAACGAATTTACGGTTTGGTGCAAAATTTCGGTGTAAACAATAACAACAAGTATCAACCAGTCTTTGGTGCCAACATCAGACTTTGCCAACCAAGCTGTACTTTAGGCAACTTCAAAACCTGTAAGGTTTGAAACAAAGCTCTTTTGGAGTCATAAACTCGTAATAAACCATCATTCTACGAAAGATCAACAAGCGCATTTTTGTTTAAATAATGACGAGTTTTTCGCTAAAATCGTCGCTCAATGCGACTCAGCGTAAACCAACGGTACTAGTTTACGGAAACGTGAACCTGTTCAGCTGGTCAACGTGTCAGCGTATTGAAATGAACTCCTTGCTGAAAGAAGAAGTTGAACCTACAACGCCTTCATTTGGCTCTGTTTCTTGTTTTTGTTGTCTAAGACAAAACCAAGGTTGGTGGCTCATGGCTGCAGAAGATCGAGCTTGCTGAGCAAGGTAAAACAAAGGTGAAGAATCGTACATGCGACATTCAGACGCTGACGCTGCAGGGGCAGATCACGATCGACAGTAAAACAATAAAATGTGTAAACCTCTAAACTGGACGCAGAGGCGCAGATCAAGAGTAATCGCAAAATTCCATCGAACAGCTTCGCATATTCGCGCTTCTGCCGCGGGTATGACATCAGCACATGCCTGCCTGACAATCTGCCCCCGAAAGGACGGATTCTTTCGCTGATGTCGACTTCACAGACACCGCCCTCCTTCTCGCGGGTCGGTACTCGCGCACAACGCGCAACAGCAACGCACCGGTCAGCAGCTCCTCGTTGCGTAATCAATATTCCGTCTTCGTGGGAGATTTCGAGAATGTCACCGCCCGCGGGCGTCGCCGACGGCTAAATCTTTTCTTGCACGAAGATCGCTTCTTGAGGATTGAGGCCGGCGCCGGCGAGCGTGGTTGAGGGGTCGCCGTCCGATATGAGTCTTCGCGGGTAGTTGGTCACCAGTTCGAACTGCTGCGGATCGTAGCCTTTGGTCGCGACGATGTCGACCAGGTCCTGCGCATTCATTAATTTGTGTTTATTTGAGGGGAAACATTTCAACAGCTCTAAACGGCACGTACAACACAATGCAGTGTGAAAGCAGTCGTAGAAGTTGGACATCTACTAGGCATTGCGTTGTATTTTATCAAGCCTGCCTCACTTGCAGAACAATAACATCACAACTAATGTACAGGCAGCGAACATGACGAATGCACCTGTTCTGGCTAGTGAAGCTGAAGTCTTCGCGATTAAAGTAGGCTAGACAGGCTTCAAACCATTTTGCCACAAAACAAAATCACGGAAGGGAAAATTCGACTCTCAAGCAAAGCTCACACGCGAAAGCAGCTTCACGCACAAACCTTTTTCCCTCGTTCATCCAATTACACGAGACCTTGCGCAATTTTTAAACAAATTGAAGTTGCAAGTCAACAGGTGACCTTTTTAACTTTACAACAGTCTCTCGCTGCTGCTAAAACGAAACGAATTCTAACCGAGTCTTTCACCACATATACTCATGGACTATGAAGGGTCATGATTCCAGACAATAACCACATGCGTAGTTTTATTTCTAAAGCCACATTTTAGTCTTTCCGTGGGTCTCAAGCAGCGATTCACACACGTTTCGTTCCATGTCGCAGCCTCGGAAGGCAATCCTATGCACTGGCTATTGCGATAAAGCGTTCGTTCACTGCCGCAATTTCGCACGTCGTCTTTCGTTGCCCGAACAAAGCAGCAAATCGCTCGAATCGCGGCGCACTCACCCCCACCGTGTTGTCTTCGCGCAGAACGAACTTGTCGCGTCCGCCGTCGGGAAATCGAAGCATGATGGAGAACTTTTGCGAAGCAGCGGTGGACGGCGACTCGGGCAAGCCGTTGCCACAGTGCGTTGGTTCTTCGCCACAAGAGTCAATGACTTTGGAGCAAGATACTCCGCATCCGGCAGAAGTCCTTTCGTTACCAGCAGCACCGCTGTCTTGCGTCAAACAGCGATTTTTCGCGAGCAGGAAAGGGTTTAACTTTGACGCGGTCTTTTTCGGAAAAATTTTCACGAGCTTTCGCTTCGGCGACGCGTTCTCATTGTTCTGGTTTGCTTTTTTAAGGACGTTGTTGGAGTTGGTCGCTTCTTCGCCCGCGCTCTTCTCGTAGTCGCTGTCCATTTCCGACAACGAGTCAAACGAGTCCGACGATCGGGAGTTCGTGCACGCTTCGACCGGGTTTGCGGCTTCCGATTCCCGCAGAGATGCGGCGATCGCGGCCGCTAGCTGCGAATCTTCGCTGGCGTCAAGGATATCGTGCTGCGAGAGATTAGGAGTTTGGAAATCCGAGCCTAACACACCATCAACACAAAGAACTGCCAAAAATATAACATAAAATAACGGGCATTTCACGGATTCTGTTTTGTGAAAATTTTAAAATGGGAAATCAATGAGATGCATTTTTAAACAGAAAACGCGCAAGGAGCACGTACGGGTGAAGTCATACTGGTCAACTAGTGGATCAATGGAATGAGCCATAGGTTGTGGTTTGGCACATGCACGAGGAATCGCTTTTGTTAAGTAATATTGCAAATGCTCTTATGAAAAGCGGTTTTATGCTCCTGTAGAAGACAATGGTAAGCTGCACAAAGCTCCAGGCATGTAAAAGTTATTTTGACAGTAGCAGGCCAGAGAAGCGGAGCTTGCAATCTGACTGGGATCCAACGACTAAGACGACAAATAATTTGAAAAACAGACAGATGTAAATCAACGAAAAATTTTAGTTTCTAGTCAGTGGGCTCTGCGCGATCATCGTGATGGGGGGCGACTGTAAAATTTAAGAAAGTAACTTTTTGATCATGCATTTGTACAATTTGGAAATCAACATATCGAGACCACTTAAAAAAACTCCTTCGCCATGTTGGAATTGTCTCTTTATTCGCGGTACGAAGGAGTTTTGTCGTCCATTGTTTTTCCGCAGCACGATTGTAAATGCATGCTTCATCTCTCTTACAAGAGCGAAGTCGTTATGAGACCATTGCAATAGGCTATTACACGTGCATTGGAAGTTGCCAGCGAAATCAAGGACGCAGATCGCAGGGAGCCTTGGATTTTTATGTGAAATAAATGACAGGTTGTGTTTCGGAAGAATAGTTAGAGCATGGCTATGAACCTTGTAATGCCAGTTTCGTTAAAACTGGAGAATATTCTACTTCCGCGGCTGATGTCAGTGACATGGATGCGACTTCGCTTATTCGACAAAATGACATACGAGTTTCCAGAAAGAGCCTCCGCGTGGCTTTCATCTGCCATTTTCAACTTCTGTGTCAAACACAGAAAATGACTCTTAATTGACTGAAATCGCCCCCTCCCTAATTCTTCTTCCTGTGGATATGAAGTTTTTTTACTCACCGTCGCTAAATACATCGCTCACTCCCTTGTCTTTTCGCACAAATATATTCTCCTGTTGTTAAACAAAGCCTTAACTACATGAGATGGGCTTAGCGCCAGTACCTCACAGTCGGCAGTGTTGACCAGCGCCACAACCCAGTTCTTCATACGCGAAAAGATCTGCCTCAATATGAACAAAAACCAAGCGTATGTGCGACCGATACCATCTCTGTCTCAATTACCCACTTTACACTGCACTGTTATGGGATTCGCGTTGGATTGGGAATCCCACTCAAGCACGACCGTGAGTGTCTCACCGAGCTGCTTGAGCGCGCATTTTTTCAACCACACGCGATTCAGCGAATCCAAGTAGCAGAGGTAGGTTGGGAATCCGATAATAAGGGATTCGAGCGAAAAAGACGTTGGTGGTTTGTATTAAGTTTTGGACAACTTTTTCTGTACTTGTTTGATGCTAAAACCACTAACGTGGAACAGATTAGCCTATTCAAGCTAATCTGTAGCAAAAATGACGGATTAACTTAATTAATAGTTTTGCCTGTAGGTTAACTACACCTAGTCAGGGAAACAATCAGCAAAATTAAATCGGCTGAGCAAGCTGAAAGATTATTCGGCAGGTTACAAGACATCAGATATTGGACTGAAGGACTATTATATAGTAGAATTATTCAACCTCTGTGCACAATATGTAGTATTGCAAGCGGATGACTTCAGTATAGGCTACATTTTGAACTGTGTATCCCAGTTATGTGGCTATGATTTCTCAGTTCATAATGGAACACATGGAGTAGCATAAAATGTGGCATAAAAGTTTGTGAAATAGGTTATAACTGCAATTTGGTGAATTGCAGTACCTACTGTTCATAGACTACGACTTACAAAGTGCTGTGAATCCTCATATTTGACACTTTGTTGTATTGTACTGCAGAGAATAGACTGGTTAATAATCTTGACTGATATCAACAAAGTGACTTTGCAGTGTAAGAACAAACTCCCATTTCTTCCCTGGAGAGAAGCTGTTCAAATTCTAAAGTCACTCTCTACCATTTTCTCTGCTGGCTGTTATTTTTCGGACTACGCTGAATAAAATCACGTCTCCGCGATTCCAACTACACCTACTAAAAGCACCTTTCTGTAGTGGAATCAGCTTTCACCTTTTCATTTTCATTTTCGCCAATTCCCCAGCTTTCGCAGTACCATAGGCCAAGCGCACGAAGCAAATTTTCGAATTTCTTGCAGTTACCCACTTTACATTGCACTGTTATCGGATTGACGCGTGAACGATTCGTCGCCCTTGGCTTACCTTCGTGAACGCACTTGCGAACTCGATATTGGGGCGTTTTACACTGCAAGGAACTCGAAGATTTGCTTCGTGAGCTAACCCATGGTCATGGGCGTCCGCAGGAATTTTTCCAGGGGGGGCAACGTCGACATTTGGTTATAATTTTCAAGTTGCTGACGATGCAGTGTAAATGGACCTTAACAAAACGCTTTACCATTTCTACACCACAAAGAAAATGACCCACCCAAGTTACGGTAACAATCACAAAAATGCGCTTCGTTGGCAGCAATACCCAGGACCCAGGTATACTACGATAAATTACACAGTAGGCTATCTGCACATTTTCAAAGCAGAAAACTTCTCATCAAGTAAGCACTGCCATAACTTTAAAACAAAGAAGCACTGGCATGATTTTCAACTTAACCACAAATTACTTTATTTCAACTAGCAACCAGGTTCGCACCAAGCTGATATTTTTGGGCGTCAACATAATTGTAGCTTGATGCTGTACCTAACAATTGAAAATGTTTTTGAACATTTCGGGAGGGGGAAAATTGCTCGGTTGACCTCCTCCTCGTTGTGGGATCTGCTAGCAAGACTTGTCAGCGTCACTTTGAAACAAGAGCTGCAAACGTCTGGGATCTCGTCCAATAGGTCAATAAAACCATGCTTGTCTTTGGTAATTTTTTCACAGCGAAGGCTCATTATACGCAAACCGGACAATGAGACCTGTATTTTGACACGACTGCGGACAACTTACTAGAACTAAAATACCGCACGCAGGCTCTACAAATCTGAGCAGTTGAATTAAGAAAGCTCGCCACAGCAAATAAAGCTTTGCACTCAATATTCACTCAGATGTCAGAACTAAACTTTAACGATTAAGACGTAATCACACTAACCTACATAGACGTATTCTAACAAGCCACGTATTTTTATACTGCGTGAAAAGAAGCCTGCATAAGTGTAGTTCGACACTCAGGCACATTGGTCACAATCAGCGGCGTACTGACGGCGGCAAGGGTGCGAACCGTCCTCCTGGCAAACTAAATAAAAAAAACCCGGCTTATACGTCGGTATTTAGTTTTTAGGAGTATTTTCCGATGACTTAGGTTTTAGTATAGCCATCCACATCGGGATTCGTTATATCAGTTCCTACATTTTATCTGAGTGTTGACTAGTGCGTCCCCTACAGTCTCCATTGGGCGCCTTCAGCTAAGTTTTACCCCCTGACTCAAACCTCTAGTTACGCCAGTGGTCACAATCGCACTAACAATGGATTTTTCAAACTTGTGGAAACATTGCTAAAGATTAACTCATGCTTCTTTTCACAAAGTATAAATGTACGTGGCTTTCCGCTATCAGCAATCACTGTCTCTCTGTATTGGCTGACAAGAAGTTTGCGTTCAACACAGGGCCGTAACGAGGACGGGGTAAGGGGGCCACAATTCCCGGGCGCCGAATCACTATGGGGGTGCCAAATCACTGCGGGGAGCGTCGAATGACTGCGGGGGCGCCGAAAAGTCCCAACAATGTCAAAAACACATTCTTCAGTACAGTACATTTGCTTCCGAAAGACATCAGGTTCCAACTTAGGGGCGCCAAACTTGCTTCTTGCCCCGGGCGCCATCTAACCTCGTTACACCCGTGGTTCAAGAGTCACATGCAAGCAAAACGCCTGCTACCGTTAACACGAAGTGAACCTTTGAAGATTTGTTGCCATGTTATTGTTATGCAATAAAGACCATCAGTANAACAACCCGCTCGCANCTTTTGCAACCTGCCTCTGGAGGCAAAGGAGCGGACGAGTGATCTGCAAGCTCATCACTGCACGACACCATAATTGTGAACCTGGCGCTTGTGCAGTGTGAGTGTCATACCGGCAAATAAACTGTCATAACAAGAGTTAAATCAATTAAATCGGCATTAAGTTGCTGATTTCAGAATTTCTAGAAATTTTTGGTCCTTTAATCTCAATTTCCAGGGGGGGGCAAATGCCCGTTTCCCCCCCTGCGGACGCCCATGCCTATGGTATTGCAAAAGCTGAGGAATAGGTGAAAATGAAAAGGTGAAAGCTGATTCCACTACAGAAAGGTGCTTTTCGTAGGTGTATTCGCCGAGACATGGTTTTATATGGTGTACTCCGAAAAATAACAGCCAGCAGAGAAAGTCGAAGAGAACTGCTGGGCGATGAGGTCATTAAACCGCGTCACATCGTAATTGCACTTTCAAGTGACTGATAGAATTTGAACAGTTTCTACAGGGCAGGAAATGTGAGTTTATTTTTACATTGCAAAACCACTTCGTTCACTTCAGTCAGGATCATTAACCAGTCTATTCTCCGCAGTACAATACAACAGTGTCAAATATGAAAATTCACAGCACTTTGTAAGTCGTAATCCATGAACAGTAGGTAGGTACTGCAATTCACCAAACTGCAATTATAACCTATTTCACAAACTTTTATGACACATTTTATGCTACTCCATGTGTTCCATTATGAACTGAGGAATCATAGCCACATAATTGGGATACAAAGTTCAAAGTGTTGCCTATACTGAAGTCATCCACTTGCAATACTACATATTTTGCACAGAGGTTGAATAATTCTACTATATAATAGTCCTTCGCTGAATCGCGTATGGTTGAAAAAATGCGCGCTGAAGCAGCTTGGTGAGACACTCACGGTCGTGCTTGAGTGGGATTCCCAATCCAACGCGAATCCGATAACAGTACAGTGTAAAGTGGGTAACTGTAAAAACACCCCAATATCGAGTTCGCAAGTGCGTTCACGAAGGTAAAGCAAGGGCGACGAATCGCTCACGCGTCAATCCGATAACAGTGCAGTGTAAAGTGGGTAAGTGCTACAATGCAAGTCACTTCGTCTGTTAGAAACTCGTTCATTCTCTCGAACAGAGCACGTAACATTATGAATTAAGGATACTGATATTGTGACGTCGTTAAAGAGTTACGCAGAAATTCTTCATACGGAGAAAGTTGTATGAGCCAAAATATTTAAAAACCACTGCTTTGCAGCAGCTTCCCTCGCACAACTCGGGTCTACGTCAACTTGTCTGCGCTGCGCGTTTCCTTCTCTGGCATCTTTTGACAAAGAGTGTGATGCGGTTTTGACTAAACTTTAAAAAGATTTACAATACACGTATTAAGCTGATTCTATCAGTACCGTAGCTGATTGTTTAAAGTGCTTTGTCGAGCAGTCCTATCGAAATCTGCATACGCTGTGTATATTTCGAGTAAAGGGAGAGGGGGGATTATGGCCATGATGGCAGTGGATACGTGATGTATGACAACAATGGCTGACGTCATTGAGGTCTCCAATGCCATTTTGGCAAAAAATTTTTACAGGTTTTCAATGGCATTTTAGCGAAAAGAAAATTGACATGTGGATGGAAGAGCAAGCTTTGTAATTATGGCTCACGAGGGAATTCTGCCGCTTCGATGTGCTGACTCATGTTCAGCCTCTCTTGTTGTTATTTAAACCTGTCAAACTCCGAAAGATCACTTCATTTAGAGGTGATGAGTATTTTTCAAACCGGCGCTGGATTAGCTTTTTGTAAAGGATACATATAGGTCTTTGAAAGTAGTAATTGGCATCACAACGATGTTTCACCGGCAGGTTTAAACGCACCGTTACGGGCGAAAGGTTTCACTCGTGGTTTTAAAAATGAAAACATCCAGGCGTGGCTGCTAAGCCTTCAAGGAATCAGGGGGGTGAAGTTGTGCTTTTTTCAAATAACAAAAATTTTCGACATTCAACAAGTTATCTTTTAGGGTCACATGAGCTTGATAATGAAACCATTAAAAAAATTTTTGTGATCGATGTTTGCCACTGATTGTCAGGGGTGTGCGTAAAAGAATTTTGCCATTTTGGCAAAAAGAACCTTATGCAAACAATAATTTAAAAAATATTTTGAAAATAACAAATTTTCGTGTCCCAACCTAATTTACTTCTATTGCATGTACACCTGCAAGCTTCGAGCACAATACGACGAGGATCTTGTACTGACCGCAAAGAAGGACTTCTGGCGCAATTTCAGAATTTTTCGTGTATGTCTTATGTCGCTTCAATGCCTACCTCACACGTTTTGGGGATGGACTTGTGTTTGTTTTTTAAACATTAATTTTTTTCGACATTCAACAACTTACTTTTTTAGGGTCAGATGGGCTTGACAATAATTGCTGGGTTGTTGAAACCCCCCTCCCCCGTGCACCGGAAACGTTTCAGTAAGCCTGGGTGAAGTTGGGAAAATTTTTCAGCCATATTGGCTTTTCTTACTATTTGTGTTTGTTTTTTCTGCTTCCCTGAGCGAGGTCCGCAAAACATCATAACGAGAAATTTTTGAAAGACGTGCTGCTCAATGAAATGCCAGGACATCGCGCGGTACATACGTTCTGATGATTGTGTTCTATACATTGCAGTTACTAAACGGGAGCAACAACAAGTCATTAACCGAGTTTTCTCTTACCTTAATTTTTTTCGCTGGTGGCCCGTTGTCAGAACCTAAGGTACCGTGCTGCTCCAGAAAAGAAGTGACTGCACAAACAAAACAGCATCATTTGAACCACAGACGTTTCAACAAAGCAACAAAAAATTCGCGCTTGAGGAACATTTGTGTGAGAGCGTGTTTCAAGAGCCGACATCAAAAATCGATAACGTCGCCTTTTGACGGTTACCAGACAAGCAACGGATTTTAGAAGAAGCCAATCTTCGTTGAAGAAGGTAAAACGCAAGACGATTTTCACCAAGACCTGCCTTTCTGTGAGCGACAACTCGGATTGGTTCGTTGCACAAACGACCCAGTGCATGAAATACGTTTGTATTGCATGAAATGAAGTACGTTTTGTATTGCATGCACCCAGTGCATGAAATACGTTCGACCAATCAGAGATGCTGCTGCAATTTCCAATAACAGATCTGCTATCGACTGGACCAGGATGCACAACCTTTTCACTGTTACCGGTCGCATCACGTTTATTTTCATGAATTACGGCCGCCAGTGAGTTCAAGATATTCTTATTTTTTTGCATTGCTTCTGTTCTGCTTCCACAAGCCTGTTTGTTTGTCTTTCTACTTAGTACCCTAATACAGTAGACAAAGAATTTTATTAATGCACGGCCGCCATAACTTATATTTTGAATTACATGTGCACGGCCGCACAAATTTTTATCGAAAGTCGCACGCGGCGGTACGGTCGCAAGGTTGTTCACCCCTGGACGAGACAGAAGAGATATTGCATGAGCTTTTCGATCGAACATTTGCCTGTGACGCGTGGCTACTTTTGTCATCTTGTATAAACAATTAGAATCGTCCGCTGCAGCAAGCATGATATTCTTCGACGTTCGGCTCCATCTTACTTTCGTCAATCACTTCTTCTCTGCTGTGCTTGTTAATGGTCGCGAAGTGTCCTCCGGTTCGGGGGTCGAGAATGGAAACGTGGGGCCATTTTGCGACGTTGTAGAAGGACATGAACCTTTCCCCCTCGGAGCTGTCGCTGTAAATCTGCGCGAAGCGAATCAGTTGCGCGAGTTCAATTTTTATTAACGACGATGCCGATAGTTTCAATTAATGTTACAGGAACGCCTGAACGAAGGGAACAGAGCAGCCGGACAAAGGCCGGTTAACAAGGCTGCATCAAGCAAGAGGTTCGAGCTGTGTTTAGTGCGAATTGCTGAGAGTAGGGACAAGCTACAACACAATTTGTCTGAAACGCCAGAGCAATCACGTGGTTGGTTTACCTGCCAGAAAATGAAATTTTCCTTCACGATTGCCTTAACGCGCGGGTCGCTCCACACGTCACGGTTCAGGACTTGGCAGACGAACTCTCGCACGTTCTGCACATTCACCATGAGCCACTTTTTCGACGATTCGCCAGTGGTTTTCGCCTGTTTTCCAAACAACGATGATTTTATTTTAGAAGAAATCAAACTGTGCTGTGTACTGTCAATTAACACACTTCAGGATAAGGTTATTTAACACACTTTTTCTTCATCACTGCACACGAATAAATTATGTATATATTTAAAAACACTATTTGTGACAACCTCATCACATATAGTAAATATCATTCGTGAATGATGCTACGCAAACATTGCACGCTTTCGTTCATGGTGGATACTTTTCCGGTAGAACAGGTAGTTAACAATCCAGCTCGAAGCGCAATGAACCATAGCGACATTCTAAATACTAAAAATATTCCCTGAGCAGATTTTTATGACGTGAACCATATAAGAGATCTCCTTGCCGACAAGAAATAGCACTACGAGGAAAACATAACTTGAAAAATATTTACTAAAATCATGCACTCATAACGATCAGCACAGCTGGTTAAAACACACTTGCAGATATTTCACCGACACACGTCAACGTGAATGAGCATTATTACTAGAACTGCTTACTGTACTGCTTATAATTAGATTTGCACAGCCACACCGCAGCCTCGCATGCCACCACAAATATAAGTTTTTGTTCGTCCAAGACAACCTAGAATAAGGGTATGGAGAAAATCAACTTACACTTTCAAATGTCCCTTTGTGCATCATATCGAGAGGGGGTCGAAATAGATCTTCGAGTCGTTTCAGCTTCTTGTCGTCAGCGGCATCATTGCCATCTACGCACAGACTGTTATGAAGAACTGAAGGGAGAGACTCGCTCAGAACCACACGTAATTACATTCTGAATTTGATTAAGACAGCGACCACGTCTATTGGTCAAACTACCTTTATTAATATATTAATACCTGAACAAAACCAGCCACTGAAATTGCTACATTTAAAGTTTTCAAAAAGTTTAGAAAAACTTACACACCGAAACAGGACAGCAAACTGCGGCAAGGAACCACCGATGAATTTTCTGTTGACGATTGAAAGCGTTAAAACAAACGTTTCTTTATTTTTGAAAACTAGGAGCTGCAGATTCAGGCAATGCAAAACAAATGCGATTGAAAACACCACAACGGCAACAATAACTGAATGTGACTAGAAGAACAAGGCAAGATCGTTGACAGATCCCGTTGACGTCCTTATATCAAGTTTATGACAGAAATGCACAGCAATAAGGAAACTCATCTAATAAGATTTAAGCAATATACTAAAAATCAGTCGCTCCACTTTCCACGCTTTATTGGCTGTAACCAGCATGGAATCAAACTTTAATTTTCTGCTCTCGTCTGCCATAATATACAGCGTCTTCAACAAAGTATCGTTTCATTGATGGCATTTCGAAAGTCAGTCATTCAGCACCAAACAAAAATCTTTATCTGTTGCCTCCAACCTACATTTACGTAGAAATATGCGTTTACGTTTGGCTACATGTTATCTTGCTCTAATCCAGAACAGCTCCGCTCATAGGGCAATATTTTTTTAAATACTTGTTACTTCAACAATGAACAAGGTTTGTGATCGGATCAAGCGATAAAGCACACAAAACTCACTGTCAGTGAATGAAACTTTGAAAAGACTTGACCAACAAGCGCATCATTAATAAAGTAATAACTGCCTCAAAAACGTATGATTTATTCAATCACAAAGCAAGGGTAGAAGGAAAATGCTTCGAACTAATCTGTAACACAAGCTTTTAATTCAAACGCATTTTAAATACTGTTACTGTTGTGGAGACAGAGTTAAGTAAATGCTTCCTGTTGTAATGTTCTGAAACTGTGAAAGAAAAACCAGCTTAAATTCCGATTTGGTTTTCACCATTTCCCTTGTGGTTTAACACCGCAAACTGCTAGACATATATATTTCCATATGCAACACACCTTCTTCAGCTTTAAAATTGCGAAATCCATCAAACACTGATCTCGGGCGATAGCGAGATATCCAACGTGGGGAAGGTTCATAGTCGTCTACAAGGACACCTAAGTGTGAAAAACAACCATGTTAAACATGTTTCAGTAAGTTTTGCGCAAAGCAAGTGATTCACAAGATGAAGTATCTTGTTTTTGCTAATAACTTTGAGAGGCTAATAAATGCAACAATCACCTGCACAAAAACTAAATAAACATATTAAAACCGTTTTATCAAATGAAAGATTCAATAACGGACTTCAATTTTGTCCATTCTTGTAAACAAAATAATCATAATGAAGACTGAAAAAAGTTTAACTACAAGTATAACAAGGATTTCCACACACATACTTACAAATTTTCATAGATGAAAACCACATCATTCGAGATAACAACACCAAAACCAACGCCATACGTTATCCTACCTCTTGTTTGTGGTATGGGTGCTCTGACGTCATCACTGGCTTTGCTGTCACCCACACAACCTATAACATTTAAAATTGAAATTAACTGGCACGAAAATGCATGGTAACAGTTGAAAATATTGAATAAATAAATAAAATTGAAAGCACAATTGCGGCTCAGAAACATGGGTTTTATTGAATGGGAGTAAATCTTTTTTTAAGCAGAGGCATGTTGAAAGTGCCTTGAAATGACTTTATCACTTAAATGGAAACAAAATTTGGTTGGTACAGTATAAAAATTATTTCATTTTTGCAACACTACAGGTAATTTCTGATAAACTTTAATGGATCAATTTTAAATGAACCTATACTACATCTGACATTAAATCCATTGCAGCACAAGATGTTGCCACTCAAATTAAACTATGAAATGTAACAAGAGTACCTTACATCAAGCCAGCATTTGCCTTAGACAACTATTTTTGTTACTGTGGAACTTGACATTGTAGCTTCATTTCATTCCCAATTCACTAAAAACTAGCTTTTGTGCCATCACAACAGCTTTCACATTACAACAAAATAACATAAAAAAATAATGGGCAGCCTGTTTTTCTACAACATATGACCTGCCATTACCTTTCGCATTTTATAAAAATGATAGTAACCAAAGCCTTGCCTGAGTCATTTTTCTGAAAGCCATCATCAAGGTAAGCTGACACAGCAAACTGAAGGTTGTTTTCATAAGCATCAAGCATTTGTCGCGCTGTTGCTTCATCACTGCCTGCAAGCACAGAAAAAAGTGAATGTAGCTCATGTGCATTTGCAATGCAAACATCATTATGGATGTATCAGATTTCTGTTCCAGGTAGAAACTAAGATGATAGCCTGATTCTGGTTTCAGCCAAAACCAGTATGCAGTCAGACATCATTTATCTGGACTACTTTGTTTCATCAAATAATGTCAGTTTAGCAAGGTACCCAGATAATCGCAATTGGAAGTATAAAGAGCGAATTTCTTTCCAGAGCAAATGGCAGCGATGTAAACAAAGGTGACGATGTGCAGTACTGCAGAATTCGCCTAAGCAGATGCTCAAAGGGGAACAGAAGACTTCCAAAGATGAACTGTCAACTTAAGCCAATACAGTATGTAGACTGCATGTGGAACATGAATAAATGAAACACTCATAGTTGTTTTTGTTTATTAGCAGATCTGACCAATATATGTAAGCTAGTATGCATTCAAAATGGGATTAAATGTGAAAAATAACTGTACAAGAGACCTAATTTCATCCTGCAAGTTCTTCCACGTGTACATTAATTGTGCGTAGAAGATTGACTTTCACACTTCTATTATAATTTAATAAACAACTAAATAACAGTTGGTGTAATCTGGTTTAGTGTTTTTTTATTGATTTGACATATCTGTTCCTAAATTTCCATGTAGGAGTCAGACAGCAAGGTTTCCGGATTAAAGGGGTGAAATGCATTGGGATAAATCCTTTCCTATAAATTTTGTGTCACATAGCAGGGATTCTAGTTTTTCAGAGTTCGGATAAACAAGGTCTAACTGTATTCCGGCAGCAACAAAAAATCTGTACACTTCATTGCTGCTTTGTATTGTTTTTTCTGTGATCTGCTAAATACTATTGGAAATACGTTTACTGGTTGTATTCATCAGAATTCATCTGCATGGTCATGTCCAAGGTCATAAGGGCACAGGGGTAATTTCAAAAGCTGACGATACCAAGTGCAATGAGTGAAGTGACTAAGATGTGTGGCTTATCTTTCAGTCATAATGTGCCCGTAACCAGGGGGAGCACAGGTTAGAAAAAAATTTCCCCCTGGAAAAATGTGTTGGACATATTTTAAAGCTATTGAACATAGTTAAAAAAAATGTTCCCCCTCTCGGAAAACTCTGTGCCCCCCCTGGTGTCCCAAGCTGGTTACAGGCCTGCTCCATACCACAGTCAAAGTCTGTTGAACAGAAAGTATTGTTTGCAAATGTTGGCCAAAAGGTGTTTAATGCGAAATTGCATGCACATCAATGAGGATGATCCATGCTTTCACAAATTTAGCTAAAAACCTAGTTTAACAACAATGGATAGAACAATTTCCGTTTTTAAAAGCATCAGAAAACTAATTTTCACATTCAATATTTCTCTTTGACACTCAATATTTTCAGAGTTCTTCATGTGTTATTGCTGTTGATATCATTACATGAATCATTTAACCATGAAAAGAGCAGTAAGAATTTCTAAACCCAAAACATTGTGCAAAGATAGTGTAAAAACTCTTAACACTTTGGCACCCGGGTGGTTTCGGCGATCTTCGGAAAAAAACCAGCAGTTTTCAGTTGCCTTACCAACGCCCTAGCTCCTCCGCCGATTGCGCTAGAGAGCTGTTCAACAGCTCAAACGGATCGGCCAGTCTAGCAGATTGCACTCGAAAAAAAT
>JGI24158J21664_10002096_pt1 | contig 23748 bp, 20 predicted proteins | sample Ectturendosymbi3_FD_21664 | JGI IMG/M metagenome (IMG submission 21664) | reverse complement strand
TTTTTTTTTCTGCCTGGGTCGTGTAAGTTCTCTTGTATTGGTACCTGTATAGTTATTGTTACTGAACTGAAAAGATAGGTAGAAGGGTCGACCTGGTGCTACACTCACCTGCCGCCATGAGATGCAGTCTCTGTGTGGTTTGACCGTTATTTGCACCTTTGTCTTTAAAAGTAGCTTATAAAAAATGCATCAAACGTGCGTTATCGATACGTGAGCTGTCACTGGCCTAGTTTTTTTGTAGATCTTAATTACTTTGCACACCCCTTGTTGCTTTACACCAGTGCTTCTCAACTGTTTGTAGTGATGTACGCTTTGGGCTAAATTTTGTCTATCAAGTACCGCTTGGCTGTAATCAGGGGCACAATAAATAGAAATGCACTTATAATTACTGTGCTTTTACGTTAAACCTTTATTCTGAAAAAAATTCGTGTACCCCTTGGAACGCCTTTGCGTACTCCAAGGGGTACGCGCCCCTCATTTGAGAACCACTGCTTCACACGTTTGCGCCCTGAACATGCGCTTTTAAGGCGTTTACACATTTGCATTTGTACTCACGTCACGGTTCACTTGCGTTCAATATTTCTCACTTGTTTTTGCAGCAGTGCAGATCTATTTGTACCAGTAAAATTGTGTAATTCCGTTGATACGACGTGATTGTTCTGCTTTTTGAACTGCGCGACCATCAACTTGCTTAGGTAGATCTCAAGTAAATTCTGGCAATTTAAGTGGTTCCTGCGCATTTTCAAATCAAACATCCGCAAAGCGACATGAATTGGTTAGATTGAGTAATTTCAAGTAATGCAGGTCGCGCAAGCACTTGACATACTTTTCGGCAACTACATTTCTTCAACATTGCGTATATTTGCAATAAGTATTCAAGTAAATTTGGTTATTGGAAACTTATTTCTTTGATCTTTACTTTGCTTCCGCGCAGATTTGATTCATGGGCAGGTATGGCCTTGGCGCGTTCCAGCCAAACAGACGACAGATTGCGTTTGTGTGAAAATAAAAAGTCATCTCACAAAGTAAAGGTAATATTCGTGTCAGACGGCTTCGCACTTAACCGCATTCGTAAGCATGGTACTCACGCCATACTCTCGTCGGGCGCTCATGTGTACTTTATGCCTCATGAAATTCATAGTACCTACCCCTGTACAAACAGGTTAGTTGTATTTTCATGCACTTCAACTTACATTGCACTTCAACTGATGAATAATAATAATAACAAACCGCGTAAAGTTGCTTTCTTCATTACTTTGATTTAAGTTATTTCTATTAACATCAAACGCACCTTTATTGCGTCAAAATGTTCGCGACTTTGGTGGACTAAGCAAATAAGTCGGGATTGATTTCAAATCATCGATACGTTTGTCGTCGTAAAAACACTCATCTAGTTTACGGCAAAACCGGCGAATTGATAACGTTGTGTGTCGTGCGTTGACCTACGTCAGCCGAACCGAGTGCCATTAAACGTGTTTTGAAAAAACGATCATCGTCAGCAGAAATTCAGGCATTCGTTGCATTTTTCAGCTTTCAGACAGTGGAACGGAAAAGAAAGGACTCGCCGCCCTTTCGTGTTTCAAGCGAGCTGTCGGTTTCGATTCAAACAGCGTCAAGCTCTGGATCGAGTACGGATCGCTCGCGTACTGGCTCCATTCCATGTACTCCAGGCAAGGAAGACATGGCGTTTTGTTGTTCGCAAAGCACTTGCGCATCGCCGATCAAAACATTTTTCCTGCGACAGCCACATTCATACGTGCTGGAATTTCTCTGTTAGGACGACAGATTTGTCGGAGCTCTTTTTCCAGCATCAGGGTGCGCTTTTAGCAGCAGTCAGGGAATAACACACCCGGGGGAAAATTGTCTCGGCTGCTAACAGCTTTTCACGCAGCTTAAACTCATGTTTGAATTTTTTTGCTTGCGTTTCGTCGCTGATTTTACATTCGGCTTTGTCTTTCAATTTTGTACGTTGGCATTGGTTGGGTTTGCAAGGAGATCTCGTTCCCGGTCGTAGGGGGCAATAAAATGGAAAATGAACGAAAAGCCGTATTTAACTGCAGGATTAGGGTTTGTTCACGACAATAGGAGAGCATAAGAGTAGATCAACTTTTAAAAAATCAACGCTTCATTTTGACGAAATGCTGCGTAATTGTGACAGTTTTTGCACCAGTTAAGAAAGATTGTAAAAAGTCTTCACCAAATTTTGTAGCGATATTTTTCGCGACCTAACACTCCTACAGTCGGGCCCACTGGTGGAAGGCACGTGTCTCCGGCACATTCTGGAGCCGCCAAATTCAACTCTTGAGTGCCACTGGACTTTGATTTAATTTGAAGCTTTTTCTGTTCAACTACTCGCAGGCAACTGAAGCGCAAAGCGAACCGTGTCAGCGACGAAGAACGGGAAGTGCTCGATCGAAAAAAGCAAGAAATGCTTCGCGTCGCGAGAAATTGCTTCGAAGTAGTCCGGGAATGCGATGTGAGCCGCGCGCGCGTGTCTTGTGTGTGGCAGTACGTCGTTTGTTGCGCGTACTGTGGCATGCAGCCCAGTCTATCGCTTGCTCTGCATTTTCATTTGAATTGCGCTGATGTGCAGTTGTCTTGGAAAGGAAAACTAGGTGACAACATTGAACAACACTGTTCTCATTTTCAAATTTTTACTGCGGAGGATGATGTCATAAGGGACTGATTGCACTCAAGCACTTTCCATTATCAAATCGGGCCTTTCTTTAAAGACACCCTGCTTTGATTACTTCAGAAAGCGCGGCCGGTGTCTGTGCGACTTTCTTCGCCAAAGATTTTCAAACGTAGAAAAAAAGTTTCCGTTCATTGTGCAAAATAACAAACCTTTCAGAGTTGGATGTTGCTTGTTGAGTACTGAGCGCAAATTAGAGAATTGTTGTTGTTGGAGGCATAGATCAGGGATTGCTCACCAAACCTCTGCACGGTGGCAGACATCAGCCTTCGTTACGCAGTAGTATCTCTGACTCGTTTGCATTTCATTGGTTGGTACCATCCACGAAGAAATGAATCACATTGTTTTGTTAACTGTTTGTTTACCACCATTATACAAAAAGACAGCTGACTATTCCTCAGCCTATGTATCACAATGCAACTTCGCCTGAAGAGCAGCTGGTTTTGGAGTTTTTCAGAGGCTCACCCATCGAATCGCGTATCTCTAGTTTTAAACGTTTCCTGCTGTCCGTTGGTCACAAGCAAACGGCATCTGGTGCTAAAATGGTGCACTTGCTGCCAGTGTTGCGAAGTCGGAGGTAAAATATCCGACTCCCGACTCCGAGTTTCCAAAATTTCCAACTCCGACACCTCAACATAAAAGGAATGAAATTTGGCTGTTAAAGTCGATGGAAATCGTGGTGCACAGCAAGAAATTTCTGTTTCAACAAAACTTTCAAAAGAATTTGTACCATTTCAACAGGAATACCCAATTTAGGAGTGTGATGAAAAAAATGGTCCAACTGGACATCCGGACTCGGACAAAAAATCCGACTCCAACTTCCAGTGTTGTTAGGAATCCGACTCTGACTCCACCTAAAAACCTCCGACTCCGCAACCCTGCTTGCTACAATTTAATGCAACGCACAGTTTTGCTCATAAACCACTGACAATTCTCAAATCCGGGCCCACATTGGAAGCAATTTAAATAGATTTTCAGCCATAGATCGTGCCAACTTTGCGTTTCGTGCTAGAACTGCTACTGAAGGTTTCATCGAAACGATTCCCGTTTTTTATCATCACCCAGAGATGTTTTACGCAGACATCCCACGTCAGCACCAGTCGAAATCAAAAAAATTTAAATTATAGCCTACTGCATTTCTTTGTCCCTTGCGAAGTAGGTAGCTGGTAATTCCAGTCTCTCTAAAGCAAGAGTGTCCCTTTTGGTGTTGTCCGCCCTCAAATATCTCGCCACACCGACGGATCTCGTAACTGACATGAGCAGAAATCGACACATATTTTTGGGGGGGTGTTTTGCATTCACGTGCATTTCTTGGAACGCACTCATTTCTAGAAGGCCTGCACTGCTAAAAATTAATAATGTTGGCAACTCAATAAAACCCGTCAATTGTTGGTAAAGAAAGAGCAGTTCGTGGCCTGTAGTGGAACCCGAAGCAACTATCAACCTACCGCAGTTTGTTATAAGTTTGTATCCACCGTACCTGCCCCTAATCTAAAGTGAGCCGCATGTACATACCATTCAGGGTGATGAGGTGTACGGGGAGGAATGGCTAATCGAGTACATGGTTGGAAAGTTGTCCGAAAGAGAAGGCAAGCCGTTGACCACCTACATTCAGCATTATCAGTCGGCAGCGGAAATGCTTCACAGAAGACAAGCCAAGTGCGTATCTTTGAACTGTTCTTCGCGATGTATTCCAGAAACGGTAGATAGTTTTATTGCTTGCAGTGGCGCCGTATACGGTCTAGACACCGCGTGACGTGCCCGGTCCAAACGGACAACGTTTTGCTGGAAAAAGTAACGTTCAACGCGTTTTATTTGCAAACTGATGAAGCAATACGCCTTCAGCAATAGTAGAGCTGCAAAGACTGCACGATACTGAGCTCTCAAAAGCTGCGTCGTGCATTCGCTTCTGTGAAGTTGGACGTAGCGCGGTCTGCTGTTATACTTTTTGAAAACGGTTACTTTTTCGTCCCCAGGTATCCGAAGAAGATCCAGGCCAAGTACGGCCTCGTCAATGAGCTGGCCATCGAAGCATTGGAAATGCACTTTCGCGTTCATGCCTCGATTTTGAAATATCTGGAAAATCACTGCGTTGAAACCGACGCGGATAAAAACCATTACGACGTAGCGGACGACGACGTCAGCTACGTTAAAGGTGAATAGCGCAGCGTTGAGCCAAGTGCTGTTCGCCAAGTCAAACAGTCTGAGAAAGGAAATTTGAGAAATCGGGATTTGAATTCTTGGGAGGGATCGCGCCGGTGTCGAGCTTGCCAAGCGCGACCTCGCAAGAAAAGCTCAAACGTTTTCGAACTTTGTGATGACCTCGAACACGGCCGCGCGTTCGGTCGCACGCGGCCTGACATGGAGTGGACTGCCACGATTCCTGTAAACAGCTGGCCTTGAAATGCGATTGCGCGTCGGCCCTGCGAGTCCCGGCGCGTGCATTTACCGCGCCAGAGCCACCGCAACACAGTTTTCACGCTTGATCGCGTCTTCTTCAACAAGTTGCAACGATTCCGACCCGTTGCTTTTTGAAACGAACAGACTGTTCGCGGTGCGAGAAGTTTACTTGTAAGTCATTTCGCCAGGCGAACTTAATGGTCCTTGAAAAAGGTTGCTAACACTTAGTTACCGCTTTTTTGACTTCAGTGCAGTGTTGACTGTCATGCCGAAGCAATTTCTTGAACAGAAAAATATTTCCAGCTCGCGGGCGAAGTCAACCTGAAGCCGAAATTTACAATTGAAAGGTTATCTTTTTATTGCAACAAATTGGGTCACTCATGCCTTTTCTTACTAACTAAACAGACATTCATTAAAGTACCAACTTTACGCCTTCCTCCATCCCCGCTGCAGGAAAAGGTACAGGATGCTGTTTCAATGCGCGGTTGCGTCATGCTTTTCGCACGAAGGATATTTGCATCTCGGAATCGCTTCGTAGATCGGTTGAGGCAATATAAGGATTTTTCCGTCGCTGTAACCGTTTGTTGTTTGCAGTTGTGTATCGCCGTTGCATTGATTACGTCGTGCAACTGTAATATTTGGAAAATTAATGGCAAATTTCTCGACTGTATAAACTGAGTTGGAGAAGTGAGACATCCTGTTTAATGGCTAGAAAAGTTTTTGAAAAAGAAAAATGAACTGTCTCTTGAAAGTTGAATGCATAGGGATCTTTTTGCGGTTTACAAAAACTTTCATCTCACTATAGTCGCACGTCAGTGTTGCTGTATCGGAATTTTGGAATTTCTTTTTGTGTACTCCGCCGTTTCATATTGCAATGTAGTGCAACAACAGTGATCTATTTTTGTTAGAAACTGTGCACAAGATGTCGAGAAGTGCATTCGTTCGACGTGAGGAGTGGAAGACAGCGGCTTCTTTCTCGACGTTGTTGGGGAATGAAAGTGCCACCCGGCAGGTGAGGATGGAGCTGGAAAGAAGTGCGGAGCTGTAACTAATTTTTTGGTCATTTTCATCGACTTCATATTCTGTTTTCAACCAAACTGTTCGTAATCTGCCCCGGCCGTGCTGTCGGTAGAATAACGTGAAAACATCAAAAATAATGAGAGCGCTCTTCAACTTTTCATTTTGTGAAGAAAACGTTTCATTTTTTTAGGAAGCCACAAACAAACTCGCCATGGGGCCAGAGTCCGGCGATTTGAGCATGGGCTCTCTGCTGCCTGATTCGGTCGTCCAAGCTCTTAACTTGGAAATAGACGAAAATATGGAAGTCTCAGGTAAAACGAACCATTAAATTCATGAAAAAGGTTTTTGTCTGACATTTTGTGCGAGACGGTGCAAAAGCGCACGAAAGCAAATTGCAGTGGAATTCTTTTCGTGTGTTACGAGCTGGCAATTAAGTTCGACTCTGTGGCATTGCAGTTGACGTCACGCCCAGCCCTTAGGTGTTGTATCCATTCAAGTGTTTAGCAAAAGAAACGACCACCCGCCTCGGGCGTGCCACAATGTGGGTCGAACGCTCAACGACAAGCAATGTTTTTTATCGTTGAGCTTCTTCTCGTGGAAAACCTCAATGACTTCTTGAGCAGCAGACGACGATACGGAGCCTTCGCAACCTTCCACTCGCCCCTCCTCTCCTCCCGACCATGAAAGGCTCAGTTGCGAAGGATCTGATCACGCGAAGCTCGATTCCAAACCAGCTCCAGCAACTTCTGCAAGCGACAACTCTTCTGCTGAGGAGTCCTCAAACGGTATATGATTTTGCACACCAGCGGTAGTCGCATTTTGGCACTTTTGAAATATGTGTCAATGCCAGCGCGCACGTTTCTCCGCAGAGTTTTTACGGACGACAATGATAAAGCAAACAATACTGTTAGCTTGTCGATTGGTTGGTTATTTACACTGGAGGTTTCATCCACGAAACGCGAATCCAAGCGGTACTTTGTGAGATTCGTTTCGTTTGTTTTTTCTACCGCAAATTTATTCATCCTCTACAAAATATCGTTGCAGTACAAGTCGTTTATTGCAAGATGCGGTTACGTGAAATCTCGTTTCAAGTCAGAATCGGGATCTCCTCATATTGTCAATGCATGCAGCGAGAAGTCGCGACTCGTGCGCTGACGTAGTTCCGAGCGATGATCCGCAGCGCCGGAACGATTGCATCATCGTAATTGACTCGTGCGAAGCTGCCCTGCGACTGTGTCTGCATCGATTTCCGCAGCATATCAAAGCGATTTACCGCCTCGCGCATCTCTACACGTACAACGAGCGAAAGAAGGTAAACGGCGTTGGCTTTGATGCCTTTGTATCTGACGAGGATTTTGCATCATTGCTGTGGTTGTTCCTGTTAACATGAAACTGCAATGATCGGCTGATTCAGTGGTTCTCAAAGTGGGCGGAATTGCCCCATCAGGGGCGATTTTGAGGGGCAATGGAGCGAACAGAGCAAAGTGAGCGATGGGGGGCAGAGCAACACAAACGGGCGAAAACTGTCAACCACTACGAGGGTTGCGAAGTCGTAAGGAGTGGGAGGTTTTTGGGTGGAGTCGTAGTCAGATTTTCTTGTCCGACTCCGGATGTCCATTTGGATCATTTTTTACATCACACTCCTAAATTGGGAATTCCTGTTGAAATGGTACAATTTCTTTTGAAGCTTTTGTTGAAACAGATCTCTTGCTGTGCACCACGATTTCCATTGGCTTTAACAGCCAAAGCATTGAGTTAACTTCGGCTGTGACCTTAATGCACTCAAAGCAAAGAAACCGCTTGTTGATTCATAATCGAGGTGATCTATGACTGCCCCGCACCAAAATGTCTCCCAATATTTCGAAACTTTGTGAAGGGCGCCTAGCACGTCCATCACACTGAACTGGGGACCGTGGAATGCATCGATTTCTTTAAACAAAATTCGTTAAAGATACTACCTTGTGTTGCTTTATCAGGCTTGCGGGCGGCAACGATGTGTTAAGAGTGAAAAGGGGGGGATGGAACAAAAAAGTTTGAGAAACACTGGGTTGATTCAATCTTGTTTTCCTAAAACGTAGATTTAGAGTCCAGGGCTGACCAACGAGTCAGAAACCAAGAACCACATGTCGTACTGCGTTACCGCAAAGAGCCACATCATACACACGGGCACAGATCACTCACACACACACCTTTGATCAACTAGATTTATTTTGCCCTAAGTATCGCACACCAGCATGATAGTGACAGGAATGTACAAGCTATTTGTTGCTATGCATGTTTTACTGGGACTTCTAGAATTTGCGTAAGAACCGCATGCGAGTCGCGGGTTGGGCACTGGCCAAGCCCACTCAAGTTACCTTTCCACTTCAGAACCTCCGATGGGCTCGCGACATGCTGTACGGTTCGACGTCGCCATGGCAACAGGAGCCCCACATGAGCGCCCCGGGCCTGTTGGCCGACCGAAATAAAACTAACTTGTTCAACGGCGTGTGGAGGATACCGATGGACGACATCGACAGGTGTGACGTTTGAGCATCGTTGTTCTTACCTGTACGGCGTGCTTGCTACGTCAGCAGCTCAGGATAGAGTGTTGCTGCTTTGGCATCGTGCAGCGCACGTTGCTGGCACGTATGTATCGGCAATTGGAGATACATAGCAGTGCTTTTGTAACTTTTTTTTCTTAAGGCAACAACTTCTGGATTTGACCGCGACACATCTACTTTAGCAAGGCGAAAACCTACTGCAACATGGCATGAAACTTTGGCTGCACACTTGGGGCACGCTGTTCGGGAAACCCTGATGTGTAAGCAAATGCGCTCCAGAGTCTCGAGTCAAGCATTGTTAAATATTAACGCGCGTTATTGAGCTTTCCAGGGTATTTGCTGTATTCACCGCAAGAGGTGCGCCCGCTTTCACAATCCAGCAACGAACAACTTAAGTCGAGCAGGATCTAAACTAGAGGCAAGTCCACCGCGGGTTTCGACATATCGAACAACAAAATACGCTTCTTGCAATGTATTCTTTCGAACAAAAAAGTTTGCCACTGAAAAGCGGGTGGATGTCTGGGTGGTGAACGACTGCTACACACTCAGATCAGTGCTTGCCTGCAGGATGCGACAAGTTGATGGAGGGCGAAAACGACAGCAACAAGTATAACGATCAATTTCTTGATAATTAAAAATATATATAATCGCTTCGAGTATAAATTTTTTTTTTGTTTTCAGCTCTTCGGTTGATGCTTTGGCACTCGGCTTACTTCCGTTTGATAATTTTTGCGTGAGCGTGGTAAGGATTTTTTCCAGGGGGGAGCACTAGGGGATTTTCCGTAATTTTTCTATGGGGGACGAAAGTGGTGAAATTTGTTTTTTCCTGCTCGAAACTAAGAAAACAATGTTTTTTTGCTGAAATTTCAAAATCCAAGGGGGGCCAAGGCCCCCTGCCCCTCCTTCCGACACCCATGAACTTGTGCAAGGAAACAGGAGTTACTCTTTTGCCGTAGTAGCGTGAGCAGTATGGACTTATGCCAGTCGCTCGACTCGTTGAGTGGCTTCGTAAAAACAGGTTCACGCTTCATTCCCAGTTTCGGATCCTGTGTTATTCGTCACGCTTCGTTGCTTTCGGATGTCTTGGTGTAAAAAGACACCCCACGTGTTGCTACATAACAAGAAACGCAGTTACTCTTTTTTCTCGTGCTGTCTGAAAATAGGACATGTTCTGTTGCGGCAATAACCATAAAGTTTCTAAGCACCCAACAAGCTCAACCTCGAGTCCGTTTCGAAAAAGTATAGTTGGATGTGGCGGAGCAACGAAATTAACTATTTTGGCCAACTGTTGATTCTAACATTTAAAGGAATATTTGATTTGCACAACTGTTACTACACTGTTACCAAATATCCGCGTGTGGCAGAGCAGTTTTACAATACAATTATTCATGCAATCGCCAGCTTTACGAAAATCGTCCAACCACGAGTTTGGCGGAAATGAAATACTTGTAACAAATATTCTAGCTTTTCAACTAATTGGCAAAATGTGATTTTGCATCTGCAGGAGGAATGCGGGTATAAACAGATATAAACCTTGGCGTTATGTTTGGAGTGGTAATCGCAAGACGTTACTGAAAAGGACAGTTTTTTGCTGTGAAGGATCGTGCAAGGCAAACAACAGATGTGATGGCATGTTGTTTAAGATGCAAAGAAAAGGCTTAGATCATGACCGTGCAGAAGCTGCCATGAAGTCACTTGTGGGCATCCATCCGGATTAACACTCTGGTCCTGGCGTGTGTCAAATATAACCAAGTTTGCTGGTCACACCAATCGCATCCTCGCAAATTTGTTTTATGTTTGTGCAGGTGTCATACTGTAAGATCATCAGTACCGCTTGCAGTTTTTTTTCTTTTTTTTTTTAATCCTCACTGCGGTTCGCGATGGGAAAGCAGAGAGGTGGTATTGCAGTTCCGATTGTTGTCCACGAGAATAGTTGAATAGCATGTTTTAGCAACTTGATTGTTGCACGCTGTTTAATGACTGGGGAAAACGTTGTGGTTTTAAGTGAGAAGCGATAGTTACGTGTGGGTTATTTTGACCGACGTGTCTGTCCTAAACATAGACGTCTTTGCATTACATGGTAAAGATCACGAACAGAACTTCGTGATCTTTACCATGTAGAGCAAAGACGTCTTGTGTTGTACGTATTGAAAATTTCAGGCAGGAATTTACAATTTTCCTCCGCAAAACAAGTCACTAACGTCGATAACAGCGTTTCCATGACCACTTCCCAGGCCGGCTCTTAAATTTAGCTAGCCTGCATGGATATGCCGCGAATGCAGGGTGGAACATGTTGAGGAAAATTGTAAATTCTATTCCCGGGTGGAACACGTTGAGAATCACTACTCTAACTTCACCTGTGATCTGAAGTGTAACTAGAGTTCAAGGTGACTGATTGTTTGCATTAGGCTACTACAGGTGTGATGCGTTCAGGCGCAAGTCGTTTGCGCGTTACTGATTTTTTTCCTATTGACGTGTTGAGCCACCGATGAGTTTGGCAAGGGGTGTTGAAAGACCTTGTAAGACAAAAGAAACAAACTCCCCAAACACCATAAAAAGTCTGATAATGGTGCTTCCAGTTTCCTGACGAAGGTGCAGCACATTTCCATTTGCGTGGCCAAAGCGCCACGAGCGAAACAAAATTATGAACCACCTGTTTTGGTTCTTCGCATCCACAGCTCTCGATAAGGCGCTGAGTCCATGAGATTTGACAAAGATGACAACAGGCCTATTTACGTGGTCGTGCTAACGAGTGTGGTCGATGTGAGCTGTGACGTCAGGAGAGCTTAAGCAAGGCCTCGTAGAAAACAATTTATTTAGGAGGAAATTTATTTGTTTTTAGAAAACAGTTTGTTTATTTAGAAGGCCTTGGCTTAAGTGTGAGTGAACCAGACTGAGCAGGTTAGAGCTGTACGGTTGGCATGGAGCTTTCGAGCGTGCGTTATGTGTTGCGGTCTAGCGTAAGCTAGCGGCGCGACCTGGACGAGTAACCTACTTCATTTAAGCGTTGTGAAGCTGTAGTCTTTTCAGTTTCATTGGCAAAACAAGAACAATTTTCTGAGACAGCACTTACGTAAGTTTTCAGAACATTAAATAGCGCACTGCTGTACAGCAGTATAGTCTAGCTGGCGTACTACAGCACAACCAGCCCATGTCATGTAGCCTGGAGTATTTCATTGCACTCTACACAGCGGTTTATGTCGTTATTACTGCAATCTGGATTGCAAAACTCAGATAAAGTAAGGGCTTATTTTTCTAGCCGGTTACCGTGTTTCGAGATATACCGCCGCGCCAGCCTCTTGGTAAACCTTTGATCAGCCATAACTCCAGAACGGATCGGGCTAGAAAGCCAGCGAAAATATCCCTGGATCCACGAGACAGCAATGAATCGAATGAGAATGACAAAAACATGCCTTTGCATTTGAAATTTGAGAAAAATCCATATTTGTGCCGTACTAAAATTTTAGCAAAATCCGTAGAAAATGCGAAAAAATGCACATCGCATCCCGCCTAGCCTATCCGATCCGGTTTGTGCTTCGCCGACCGCCGGAATCTTCGAAACCAGGATCTTTTCGAAAAAGGTCGATTTGGTCCGTTTCGGGGGGAAAATGTGGGGATCAAAAAGTGTAGGTTGAGAAAATTTAGTTATAGATCACTGTTTGGGGTCCAGACAACCCCACATTAGCGTTAGTGCGGTGCTGAGTGGCCTAAAATGTTCTAAGAGCTGAATTGAAGCCATAGAGACCTTGAGAAGGCTGCTAGCCTAACTGGTTGGGAAGTTATGGCCAAAAATTGAGCCTGAAAACTGCTCGGGCACGCAGTGGATATTTTGATTTTTTTCCCAAATAAAATTTTCCTGTCAAAATTTTGGCTTGAAATTTGGTGGGATGTTGTAAAACACCGAAATACACCATTTCTGCAAGTTTGGTGGGTACCGACTGGCAGAAAAGTGGCTTGAACCTCAAAATAGCCCCGAAATCCGAGGTTTTTGCCCCCTTGGGCTCCCCAACAAAGAAAGTGTCAACATTTTTATCATCACTGCAAAAGTAAGGTCTTCACAAACATTTTTTATGTGAAAAGTTTGTTTCCAACCTGTTTGGTTTAGGCTCTGTGGCCTGCTGAATGGACGCAACTAGGTTTTCAACCTACGCGAAAAACGTTTTTTCCCCGGAAATGACACCAATCTCAAGATGCGCGGGCATGTCTTACGGATCCAACGATACCTTCGGTGACTTTCTAGCTCATTCCGTTCAGAAGTTTTTAAGGGTTTAATATGTAAAATTTGAAGGTGTTCTTGTATGCGATCTGGCTATAGCATTTACTTCGTTTGCATATTGCGGTAACAGCTTATGATTTTCCACATCCCACGTAACGGGCTAATAATTTACAGGAAAGCGGTGAACGTTCACAAAACAAAATCGGAACTTCCCGGTGTTGCGCTACTTTTAGCAAAACTACTGAAAAACCTCGGTTTCATCGCACCAATATTGAACCTGCAGTAGTTTTTCTTCCCTCAGAAGTTGTTAGAACTTGCGGGATCACAACGTTTCACAGCACCAGATTGAGGGTATTGTGCAGGAAAGCAGATGTTTTTTCTCTGCGTGGACGTCCGGAATAACTTGATCGCGTAACTGCATTTCGCTGCATCTGACCAATGTTGTTTTGCGGAGAAGCGAATCGCGGGATTGTTTCATTGCACGAAAATTAGTTTAATTTGCAGGGCAGTGGGAGGATTGTTCTTTATATTTCTAAACACTTGATGGAACAGCGTTTCTGACAAACTGTATTGCCCCAAAATAACCGAGTTGGTAACATGAGAAGTTTACTAATAATCAGCTGCTATTGCACGCAGCAAAAGCAACCTTGCGACATCAGTAAAGCTGCACAAATGTTGTTGATATTGTTCCAAAAACATGCAACTATGAATAGGTCGCCACAACTTCTATACAATGCAAGATTTAGGCAGTAAATGTAAAACATTTATTTCCTATCTAGCACGAAGGACTCTGTCGTACCGTTTAGATCAAAATACGTTCAAACAATCTGCAAAAAACTACGTAGGTTACGACATCATGCATGAAACTTAGAGGGTTTCAGTAACGGTCGAAAATATAACTTTCAAAATTTTGCTGTGAAACTTTATGCACATCCTCAAGCATGTTATGTGCCAAGAAAAAAACGCGATCCTGTTGATGAACTTCAGCCTGGTGCAACAAACGTTTCGCATTCCAGCTCTTTCGAAAATGCAACCACGTTTTGTGCACTAAAAACACCGATGATTCTGCATTCTTCCAGAATATCTTCAGTTTAATGGAGTGAACTATTGTGCCAATACGCTTAGCTGCTATCCTGTAATTCCCTTATTAGGCCGGAAGCATGTTTCATTTTTAGGCCGGGAAGCTTTACTGCTCATCTCTGTCGTTGTGTGGCGCTCCTGATCCAAGTTTTGCGTGAGTTGAAAGAGCAAGAGACGTTGCTGCATCTCCACAACATGCTGAACCGGGCGCCTGACCACGGGAGGTGAGAATCTTGACTAAGATGTCAAATGTTTGCTTATATATAAAATTTTGCGCTTTGTTGCATTCAAGGCAATCGGTGCTAACAGTTGGCAGCCGGTCTGCTAAACTCATCTTTGTTGGAATGTTGTGCGACTGTTGTGCTTGGTTCTTATCACGCGGAATTAATCGATGAGAGGCTAAGTGCTTAGGGTTACCTCACCGCGCACATCGCATCGGATCCCCAAAACGGGGTTGCTGCCGTTTTGTCATCAGCGCCGCGAGATAAAAACCTGCGCGACGCCAATTAAACAACTTCTCGCAGCGCGTTCTGACTCTGAGTTGGTGGTGCGTGCAAGCGGCCCGGATCGAACTTCGTCAACGCGGTTGCGACCGAAACCGCTGATCGCAATCGAGGAAGTTCATTCGCATCCGGCCACTAATGCGCAGCTCTCCATCTACCAAGCTCGTCGCGGGTCCGCTTATCGATGCATTGGCGTTATCGCCGATGACTCACGTCTCTATTCAGCTCGCTGGCTTGAAATTCGTCTTGGTTCAGATTTCCTTATATTATAATTGCCAAAGCGACACAACCCGCTGAGCGAAACGGTCTTTCGTTCTCCGACTGAATTGATCACAGTCGCGACGGCTGCTGCGCGTCGCGTGCCAGGACTCATTGTTTGCACAACGTCTCGTTTGACTTGGTATAGGAAATTTTAGCTGCGCAGCGATACGTTTTCGGTATGCGGTTTGCGACATGAGATTACAAGACTGAACTTTTGGTGACGTCCGCCACTGATCCACTGTTTCGTGTGTTACGCGCAATAAAATCAGCGCCGAGCGCTCGAAAAGCTTAGCGCGAGGTCGCGCCCGGTTTCGCAAACCGCTGTTTGGGAAAACTTGCGCGCCGGAGCAAGTCGCCGCGTCGTTCGCTGCGCAGCTTTGGCTTGGGACGTTTCTTTCGGTTGGTACCGGGTTGGATCGAGGTCACCGTCTCTCTCTAGGCGGCCTTGGTTAGACGCTGGCGTCGATTGCTGCCAAACGCGGGACCGTTGCCATGCCGTGCCGCCCGCGCGACTACCGCAACCGGCGCACGAAAAAGCACTTGCGGTGCGCGCAGCCCCCCTCCGCGTCCGCACATCGCATGATTGACAGCAGCGATCCATTCGCTGTGTCGCGCTGATCATGTCGAGCTCCGTTTGCTCCTGAATCGCTGCTTGCCACCAATCACTTCCGCTCGCTTGTGTGTGGCCTGCTGATGAAGCGACCGCAATTATCCGACTGGCGTGCAGTGCAACGCTGCGCGGTGCGGCCTGTGACGAGGCGCCGGGTTCGTGGATGAACGGCTTTAACTTCTTCAGTGCGAAACTGCCGGATCCTTTGAATTGCGCGCTGATTATTGTCGTTTCCACATGTTTTCGACTGCACTGTGTATGAAACGCACTTCAAGTTGCACGAGGCGATGAGACCAAACTGCAGTCGCTGATGCATTGCTGCTTCACAATTCTCTGACTTTTGTTTGCTGCGCTGACTGAGACGCAACAATGAAACAATGAACCCTCACCTACACTCGTATTTGCACTTCATCGTGCTGTGCATTTTCTTTTCCCGATCGCATTTTATCCTGGTCTGTCTCAACCAACGATGAGCTGCCACTCATCCGAAACGACGTCGCTCGGTGAACTCGTTCACGACTGTTGCGTTGTGTGACGCACGGCGCTTTTCCACCCGCGTGCATAGCAAATGCACATTAAGCAAGGTTAAGAATAACACAAACAGCACAGGCGTAATTTACACCGACAGGATATCCCATGCGAGTTGCGAGCGAAGCGGCCGATCTTTAAAAAAAGGACGCGCAGCTGACAACAGCTTGTCCATCACATTTGTTTTTTAATATCCATATAGTGTAAGCGAATACAAATGCGCTTTTACCTGATGGCGAGGTCGCAGGGCCAGTGCGCTCCGTAGTAATTGCGGGTTGGCGGTGGGTTTACCGCATGCGAATGCTTTCTTCGCGCAACTCGGTTCACTTGCAAAAATATTTCTATCTGGCAAAAATAAAAGTCCGCGTCGGTAACAAACAAGCGAAGCAATCCTTCCTGCTGGTCTCTGGCTGACACGTGGCGCAACTTCATTTGGCAAATTTGTAAATTTTTTCTCTATGAATGTCGGTACGGGAACAAACAAAAATGATAAAAAGATTTCAGCCGCGCGTATTTATTGCTTTAACCCACGCGCATGTTCGTAAAACCTTTTGAAATCCGTCATCAAGGAACGAGCGAAACGATTTGTGTCTAAATAGACACCATGTCAGACAGTGCGTGGGAATGATGAAAAGCCATGTTGGCTAAGGTTGTGTTGGAGCCGATTGTTAGATGCCTTACCACGTCAGCGGTTAAGAACGCCCAGTTCTGCGGCCAGTAAACATTGCGAACGCAAAACGAATGCTGCCTGGCAAGTGTTCGGTGAGTACGGTCGAATTATCTTTTTCGCGATACTTACTGATGGCATCGTGGATAGACTGGCGGTTGGTGCCATGAACCCGTGAGATTACAATCACAACGTAAAGAAAATAAGGCGCCAACCTCATGAGCGATGCAGTATTAATCGAACCCCAATGCACAATTCGTTGTTTCGGGCAATGTCGCAGTCTATTCCGAGGCACTGAACTCTGTTTGCACCTACAGCGCTACGTGTCAAACTCTGTAGGACTTGCGCTAGGTCAAATTTAGGGTTTGGTAAATGTTGCTTTTATTTTAAGCACGAAGCAAGCTTCGCAGTTCTGTTTAACTGCCCCGCTAGTGAAGTAAACAGCAATCGACTCTGATATAGCCGCGCATTATTTCGGGCAGAGCGAAGTTATCGCCCAGAACGCGGCGAATTGTTTTTGTGCGAACACGACGCACGCACGTTCACTCCATTCTGGATTCGTCGTGCGTCCGAATGGAGTTTGCCATTTCTTGACTGTTCTCTCGCTCGCGCTTTGTTTGCGCCACTTCCAGGCTCTCAGACCGCATCTGGACAAATGTCACGCTTTTTTGTTTTGCGCTTACGTGACGTACCTTGCTTATTTTTGGCATAATTCAGTTAGGCAGCGTGCGAGGAATATCGGTGCTTAAAGGTTCCCTTGTGATATGACGCGTAAATTGAAAACTGCCTCGTTCCGGACAGCAGAACAGCTTTGCTATTGCATGATTTTTTAAAGTGAAATCACCACCGGGTGTAGCATACGTGTACAGTAGGTCGCGCTGTTTCGTCGCTGCGCGTTTCGCACACCGGGCCCATCTCTTTTTGATGTCGAAATGTGCTGAAAAATTTGAAGCCGCACACCCACATTCGTTGAAAAAGTCGGGGAGTATTAAACTGTTCTTTTCACGCACACTTTTTGTCATTCAAGTGTTGCGGTGAGAAATCAGTGTTATTCAGAAAACCCGTTTGTTTTTTCCCTGTAAACGAACATTGCTTTCTTTTTATGTCCGTCTTGGCTTTAAATATTTACAAAAGAGTTTTTAGACTATTTTCAACTTAGGATGAATGCTTTCCAGTAAGTGAGCCGTCAATCAACATTATGCTGTAAACTTGTAGTAAGGTTTGCGTGCTAACAGACGACGAAAAATCTTCGCGAAAAGCAAATGTTAACTGCGCTGAAAAGTTTTTTTTCCAGAAACTACAGTTGCATGAATTCTCGCATCAACATGGACTGCAAGACAGTCAGCATAGCCAACGGTCAGAAATTGAGGTGAATCGATCAAGCAAGACCTCCTGCGCTAATGTTTTGCTTTTTTGAACAGCACCATGCCCAGTCTCGAACATGATTAAATAAACAATGAAGATAACCAAGCTTTGGAACAAAATTAACGCTCAAAACAATCCGAGCAAAGGACCTGATCAGACGCCTCTCCGATTATGTGTTAACAGAGTTAATGCAATAAAAACTGAGCAGCAGCAAAGTTCCGATTGTGCCTTTGCAACCAGCAAGTAGAATGGCTCAGTGAAAAAGAAACTGCTGTGGCAGTGGCATACAGGCGCGAAGTTGGCCAGAACGGATCATTTACGTCTGCCTGTACCGGCAACAAGTAAGATGAAGGGTATTTTGATGTGTGAAACGCAGCAGGCAAAGGTCAGGTTAATTGTTAGGAAAAACAAACCCAGAAACACCAATTCGAAGATTTGACGCAAATCGAATCTTGCTTTCGATGAAGAAACATTCACGCGTTTGCGCTTTCTGCTCTAAAGCAAATTCTAAAAAATCTTCACTTGTTCAGCATTTTTTCCTCGATGCTTTCATTTCCTGTTTTGCTGTGAAGTTTAGAGTTGTCAAAGTTAACATTTAAGCCTCTTTGTGAAAGCTCGGTGTGATGTAACCTCAAGGCTATGGTCACTTTTATGAAGAGGTTCAAACACACAACTTCTATAATTTTGACCCTCTATCTGGGGCGGATCCAGGGGGGCAATTGGGGCGATTTCCCCCCCCCTAAAGCCTACAAATATAACTTTATTGGCCATGATTTTATATAAATCGGAAAAAAGCATTCGCGATATAAGGCCATTTTGTCGTCCACTGTTTCGTACATGTAGGATTGTAAATAATACGTCATCTCTGTTACAGTAGCGGAGCCATTATGAGACTTGACCAGTAAATCTTACTGAAATCGCCTCCCCAACCACGCTGGCTGGATCCGCCTCTGCCCTCTATTGCTGGCTGGGATTTATGATGGTTGCTGCGTTTAGCGTGGATGCTACGATAGTGCGAATGACTTGGGGTCAAGTGATTTGCGAATGACTTGGGGTCAATAAAAAAATTAAGAAGTCACTGCAATACATCAAGACGTCGACGTTTCGCAATATCGTAGATGAAGGTATGTTAATTTCCGACCGCAGAAAATAAAGTTGTACAATACTCTCTCTGTACTCCCTTTGTAGTGCACGAGTGGTCTGGGGATACTCTTCTCCGAGCCGTGGGCCACGCGGCTACTTTCGCAGTGAATGCTGCAACAGCAGGAGTTCATTGGCAGAAATTGTGACTGTAAGTTGCCGGTAACTATGCTGTGTTCCAGATTTTTTGTCCAAATTGCGTGCAGTGATTCACCAGGTAAAGCAGACCTAACCAGAAAATTTATGACGTGGTGTGGCAATAGTTTGACTACAAACATACCCCCAGTAAACGGGTCTAGGACATTTCGGCGATGCCGTTTCGGCGACAGGACGTTTCGGCGATGGTGGTCGCAGATGTTTCATACGAAAATAAATGTGTTTTTGAAATGCTTAAATGATTAGACTACAAAGGATATTTGCTTGATAAGCGTTTTTGTGTCATCTTGAGGGCCATTGTGGTTTCCCTTCCGCCGGAAGTTTGGAAGAATTTAGTGCAACTGTGACCATGTGTGGAAGGAAACGTGGCTTACAACGTTTTTTTTTTTTTGCTGGCATGAGACGTTTGTGAGTTTAAACAAAAGTTAAGCCTGGACAGAAATTGTTACTTCAGCTTTCGCGTAGTTATTCTGATTGCATTTCACAGGTAGTTTAAGAGTATATTTGTTATTTCTGTTGGTTGCCGGTCGGTGTGCGAATATATTCGTACTTCCAGTCACTTGTCAACAGTTGCCCCTCGGAGTGCGAACCCCTGTTCTAACAGCGGGGTGCCAGAGATTGCCTCTGGGCGAACACGAACACGTGTTTGGCGGAGCGGAATGCCAGAGTTTGCTCAAACACGAACTCCAACTCACATACAATCAAATGCCAAGTAAGCTTTATCTGTGGATGTCTGACAAATTTTCTTTGCCACACTGGCCATAAATAGCAACAGTAGAAATTTTCCTAGAGCAACTGAGCAGGGTTGACACTGCGTGCAAGTTAATAAATTTGGAAGCAACAACGTTGATCTAAGTCCATTTTTACTGTAAAGTCCAAGTCCAAAGGAAGTCCAAAAAATTAAGAAAAAAGAGCTTTTTAACAATAGCAATCACGCAATTCTTTCCCATCAGTTCAGTCCAAATCCAGTCCTAATCCTAATTTTATGAAGCGATTTACAGTCCGGATCAAATCCAAAGAATTTCATTATAGTCCGGATCCAATCCAATGCTCATCTCAGCTTCCCGTGCGTTCGTAGTTGACTGTTTTTTTCCTGGCTTGCCAGCAGAACAAATTGCAGCATGAGTCAATAGAGAACCAGCCGCTCGTAACTTGTAAGCGCTGCGTAGTGCGCTAGATACCCGGTATGTTGCCATATGGCGCTACATCTGTCCAGCAAGCCTTTGGTATGAACCCGAGCTGCGCGTTCGCTCGTTTTTGATTCTGCTCCATCGATCACCCGGTCGTGTTAACGCTTTTCTCTGCATTTTAGAGTCCTGGAAAAACTTGGCAATGTCGACGCAGCCACTAAGGGTTACTGCTTTTTATTAGCGTCGCTGACCAGAATAATCGACCGTGCGTGTGCTATTGTTTGTTGCACCAGAGTTCGTCTAACTTGCGGAAGGTTGGCGTAACCGCTCGTGGGCTTCTCAATCGTCACAAGTTAAACACCTGTCAGCATCTTATCAGTAAACACTACTGCGAAAGTGGAATTAATTGCAAGCTGACTTAACAGGCGGTAATTTTCAGGCTCATGCGCGTCGCGCTACGTCACCTCTCTCGTAGCCGATCCGATTAACAGCGCAATAGCCAATCACGATTTCCTCACACACCGCAACGCGCCCATGTTGAACCATCCATGCGGGTCTTCTAACCCCCGTCACGTCAACGATTTGATCGTTTTTTTTGTTTTTTCGAGCACAACTTGTACAATGCTAGTTTGTTTTTTTGCCTATCGCAAAGCAAATAGTTGCTTCCCCGTAATAATCTGACTACTTACGAAGCAAGGTAACGAAAAACTTGTCGAATAAAACCTTATGATCAACTATCGTGATGCACTTCAGATCGATACGACACTGATGAAACCCACCGCATTCCAAAATGTATGTCTCATTAATGTTTCGAATGAACTTAACCTATTTTATTTTAGTGACAATTATTCTCGCAGCCCTCGACATATCAATACCAAAAGCTACGTGGAAATAAGGAGGTAAAGAAAACCAGGCTCAGACAATTAATCAGTTGCAAGCGAAAATAAGGTCGACATGATGTTTTTTCTTAAATTTCTGGTTATTTTGCATGCAAATATATTTTGTCAATATTGAAGAATCGACATATTTACGAAAAATTTGTTGGTTTGGTAGAATGCAATATATCTCAAAACAATCACATTACGTAAGATTTGTGTAATGGCTTATGTGGCCCTCGAACAAAAACGTTTGGGGACCCCTGGAATAAGGTATAAAAACTTTTGACATCAAAAGCGCTTCGCTACTGAGGAAACACCAGGGTCATGGTCCATCGACCACAAGGAATTTCACTTCATGTTAAAACACTTATTGCTTGAGACTTGGCCCGTCTCGTCAAACGACCAAGCGATTGAGAACGCAATTGCTGGAGAACCACTTAAAGACTATATTTATACCAACCTGAATGCAACTAAGGTCTCCTAGAAAATACTAGGAGGCCTTGATGCAACTGTTGTGGCAGCCCTAGGAGGTACATATAGCCTACCCGAGTGTAGTTCTTAGCGACTTTACCTTTATTTCAGTACTTCAAGAAAGCCGCGTTGCTAACAAGGATGTGTTTATATGTTTTGTCCTCTTATTCTGGTTGTGCGGCAAAACACCCTGTAAAAAAAATTTAGGCATGAAATGAACTTTCAATTCATGAAAGGCATGGATGTTATTGATGTTCATCTGTTAAATTGTTTTTCAATAAATTGCTGTTGCATTCATACGCACTGAATAATAATGGTGGTTTTGCTTATGTGAAAAGTAGTTTCTCGTCGTCAAACCACAGCAAGCAACTGAGTTCAATTCAGTCGTTGTGCTTTTCACTTTTGTCGAAGAAAACGCGAGGAGCAGGACACAGCAGCGTAGCCGGCCCGGGCCAAAATGTTTGATTTTAGGCGAATAACACTATTTTGTTTGGGATTCCGCCTCTCAAAGCACAAAATGACTGTATGTTTTGAAAATTATTTGAAGGGGGCATAGCCCCCTAGACCCCCCTGGCTACGCCTATGGCAGGATATCAGTTTTGCTTTGTTGTAGTCTTTAGAACCACAGTAATTTCTGCTCCACGCTGTCTTCGCAATCAACCCAGGATTTTTGTGAATGTGTTGTTGCACCTTGCAAAACGTGCAACGTCCCATTGCAGTGTGTACTAACAATTGGGGTTGTATGACGTCAGGTCTGATGCTGCTCTTTTGGCAGACACAAATTAAAACTATTCTTTTAGTGAAATTGATTTTACATCTGTGTGCCACAGTTGCAGGATGTCTAACGTGGAAACCTAATTCACGTATGGCATACGCTGTATTGTTTTGCATGCACAAACGATCTCAACACCTGCTACTAGACTTCCGACTTGGAAAAAACTTTGTTGACTTGTCATTTGCGGTGCAAATGTAATGATAAGTTGATAACAAGAGCCTCGGATACCACTTACATTCGCGTGTCGCATGCGTGTCTTCATCTACGTCAGCAAAAGATCAAGCAGCAATGCTTATGCAATGGCTGTTTGTGATGCTGTCAAAATTGATTGATAGTTTGAAGAACAGCCAGGTGACCAGAACAGTACTAATTGTAGCTGAACTGTGAGTCACTCCAGCATGTTGGTAGTGATATCTTGTCGGTAGCAAATTAATTTAGATTATGTAATTCAGATCGCGACCGCGCTTCTTGGAAAAAAATTGTTGCGAACTCTCCAACTTCTTTTTCAGCGAGTGTAGGGAGAATTTTATAAAGCCTTCAAACAAATACTGCATTGCTTTGTTATAATTATTCATATCTACTTCCAACGTAGATACGGTTTGCGGTTGGTTTGCATTTGGAACATGAATACGAAGCACGGAGTCGTGCTGCTCCACGAAAGAATGCAAAACATATGTGATTAAAAGGAGAGCTTCGTTTCACACTAAACTCGAAAGCTTCTGTACAGTTTTTTTTGGCCGGTCACGCCCTATTTCGTGCAAAATCTTTGGATGAAGTACACTACTTTGCGGTTTGCTAAGATTTTGTAAATTGAGCAAAGAAAAGCAAAAAATTAAGTGCAGCAGTATTATGTGCAGGGTTTCAGTATCCTTGGACAAATGCGTAAATAGTGCATTTTATACACGCGTTTTTTCACCTAGAAACCAGTTTTTACCCGGCGAGCGCATTTTTATGAACAAAGCTAACCAACTTACAAAAAGCTGTATGAAATGGTTTACTGATCGATACCAGTTTCCACGATCACATTCGTCATTTACCGCCCGCAGCTGCAGGTTTTCGCTAGTGGTTATTACCCCAAAATTAGAAGCTTGTTTTACCTTCCTGCTATTTTCGCTGTTACCATTAATTTTTGATGTAATTGGTACTGTCCAAGTGAAGCCATTACTTTGCAACACCAATTGTGTCGATCACTGTCATTGCAAGCGTGTTAACCCTATGTTTTCTAAACCTCCATTTTTTAGGTTATACTTACTTCCTTCTACAGAAAATATGCACCCGGTGTAATGTTCAGTAATTGTTATTTCCTTTTTTTT